>Ga0302317_10000177_pt1 | contig 60369 bp, 52 predicted proteins | sample III_Palsa_N3_3_FD_200450 | JGI IMG/M metagenome (GOLD analysis project Ga0302317, IMG submission 200450) | Peat permafrost microbial communities from Stordalen Mire near Abisko, Sweden - III_Palsa_N3_3 | ecosystem: Environmental > Terrestrial > Soil > Palsa > Peat permafrost | place: Sweden...
GCGCCATCCTGCGTTTCTATCTGCGCCAGGAGCACAACGACTACGCGCGGGCACTGGCGCGCTACAACGGCAGCGTCGGCCGGCGCAACTACTCGGACCTGGTGCTGGGACGCTGGGCGCGCTGGACGGGTGCGGATGATCTGGGGGCGCCGCCCGTACGTCACTCGGCGGTGAATCCCTCGCGCGGTTGAGTGACTGCAACGTCGCAGACCTCCACGGCCGTGACCTTCGAGGCGAGCGATCCGATCCACAGCCACTTGATGAAATCCTCGACCGGAGCCCGCGGGCCCTGGACCAGAACCTCGACCCGTCCGTCGGGGAGGTTCCGCGCGTAGCCGGTGATGCCCAGCTCGCGCGCGCGTGCCGCGGTCGTGCCCCGATAGAACACGCCCTGCACCCGTCCGCTCACCCAACAGATCCTGGTCACCATGCGCAGCAGCGATCTTACGCTCGCTGTAGGATGCCGCCCATGGCACGCATCCTGGTCCTGTTCTATTCGCGCAATGGCGCAACCCTGGAACTTGCGCGGCAGGTATGCCGCGGCATCGAGAGCGTGACCGACGCGACCGCGGTGCTGCGAACCGTGCCGCCGGTGCTCACCACTGCCGAGACTCCGGCACAACCCGTTCCGGCCAGCGGGCCGGCCTATGTCACGCCGGAGGATCTGGCCGGCGCCGATGGCCTGGTCCTGGGCAGTCCGACGCGCTTCGGCAATATGGCAGCCCCGCTCAAACATTTTCTGGATGGCACCGGAGCGCTGTGGGCCAGCGGGGGGCTGGCCGGGAAACCCGCGGCGGTCTTCACCTCGACCCAGACCCTGCATGGCGGCCAGGAAACCACGCTGCTGAGCATGATGCTGCCGCTGTTGCATCACGGCATGATCCTGGTTGGCCTGCCGTACACCGAGTCCGCGCTTCATCAGACTCGTTCCGGAGGCGCTCCCTACGGCGCCACCCATGTCAGCGGGCTGGCCAGCGGCGGTTTGAGTGCCGAGGAAAAAGACCTCGCCCAGGCCCTCGGCGCACGCGTGGCGCGGATCGCGCTACGACTGCGCGCGCCGTAGCAGCACGCTGCGGATGAAGGGCACCGTCAGCCGTCGCTGTGCGATCAGCGCCGCGCTGTCCAGCGTGTCCAGCAACTGGTACAGGGTCGCCATGTCACGCGGGTAGCGTCGCTGCAGCCAGCGCGCGACTTCCTCGGGCAGTTCAAATCCGCGCACCTTGGCGCGCAGCATCAGGGCGTCGCGCTGCGCGGCCTCATCCAGCGGCCGCAGCGTGTGGATCGTTGCAGCGGCGAATCGCGACGCGAGATCATTGAGCCCCCACGCCAGGAGCGTCGGGCGTTCGGGCGCCGCGGCGATGAGCGACCCGCCAGATTCATCCAGCTCGCGGTAGAGGCCGAACAGGGCCTCCTCCCAGTGCGCATTGCCCGCCGCAAGCTGCACATCATCCAGGCATACGAGGTCCAGTCGTGGCAGACCTTCGAGGGCGGCGGGGCCCAGCGCCCGCAACTGGGCGAGCGGAAAAAATCCGCACCGCCGCGAGGCCGGTGCCAGCGCGCAGGTGGCCTGCAGCAGGTGCGATTTGCCGCTGGCATGCGGGCCGGCCAGCCAGGTCATGCCAGGGGTGCCGCCGCGGGCGACCTCCCGCAGGTGCTCGAGCAGCTGTTCATTGCCATGCGGCCAGAACGTCGCAAAAACGGCGCGGTCCGCCAGATGCAGGCCAAGAGGCAGTTGATGCATAGCTACGCCGCCGCGCTGCTCGCGCGACGCGCGTACTCGATCACATAGCCGATTCCGGACAGTACGGTGGTCAGCAGGGTCACGATGGTTCCCACTTCCAAGAGCACGACGGGCGGAAAACCGATGGCCTTGAACAGCAGCACGCCCAGCAGATAGGCCAGCTGCACCAGCGTGTTGAGCTTGCTGGCGAGGGTGGGATGCCCCGCCAGCGGCCCGAGCCAGGCCAGGTAGGTGATTGCCCCGAGCGCGATCATCACATCGCGCGTGATGACCACGGCGGTCAACCAGCGCGGCACGAGTCCCGCCCAGGCGGCGACCACGAACACCGTGATCAGCAGACATTTGTCCGCCACCGGATCCAGCCACTTGCCAAGTTCGCTGGTCCAGCCAAAACGCTTGGCGATGAAGCCATCCGCCAGATCCGAGACGCCGGCGATGAAGAAGCATACAGCGGCCCAGCCGTAGTCGTGAACGGCGAGCAGGGACAGGATCGGCCAGATGAGCGCGATTCGCGCCAGGCAGATCAGGTTGGGCACAAACCGCAGCGTGTTCACGGCATGTAGGTCAGCTGAACCTGCGTCTCACCGCCGCCCGCGCTGCTCAGATGCTGCGACCCGGTCAGCGCGCGCAGCAGCGCCTGGCCGCCGCCACGCACCCCCAGCGCGAAGGTCGCATGATCGCCCTGCGCGGCCATCAGGCCCGATGTCTGTACGCCCGGCACCGCGCGCAGCAGCTGCTCCACGTGCGCATAGTCAGTCAGCGTCGCAACCCCACCCACCTGGACCACGATCTGCTCCAGGGGTTTGGAGCTCACCTGCACGGCGACGCTGGCGAGCGAATCCGCAGCGCCATTGATGCCGGCATCCGAGGCTCCCGACCACCCTTCCGACGTGTAGCTGCTCACCAGGTGCCATTGCCATTGCCCCGGGCTGGCCGCATCGGCGCGGCCGATCAGCACCGCATCGCCTCCCAGGGTCTGCGCGCTCTGCAGCACCGCCTCGTCGGAGAGCGTGGCGCCGGTCGCATCGGTCACGGCCAGCGGCACGACGCTGATCGGCAAGCCGCGCTCCTCGGCGGCCTGCTCCAGCTGCATGCGCAGCGCCTCGGCCGCCGGCCCACTGGGGACGGGGTTGATCGCGACCAGGGTGAACGGTCGATTGCTGTCCCAGAGCGTGCCACCCGCGGCGACAATCGCCTGCGCCAGGCGTACGCCATCGAAGTCCACCTGGATCGCTCCGCCGGGCAGCGAGCGGGATCCTTTCAGATACTGTGGGGCGTCCTGGACGATGGCCGCGAGCTGCGCATTGGCAGGTGCATCGCGGCGCCCCGTCGCCCGAATGAGCGCCTCCCGCATGCCCTCGGTGACCACGGTCGCTGCGGAGGCGCCGCGGACGGTGACCTGGTAGACCTGCACCGGCCGCAGGGCCCAGGCCGGCATAACCCCCAGCGTGGCGGCGGCCAATATCAGCCAGCCGCTCGTACGCAGCGACACCCGGGGCGATCGGTGAGGTTGGTTCATCGGCCTATTGTACAATTACCCGGGTGGTGACCTCGTCCATGCCTCCGCAGCCCCCGCCGGTGCCCTTTGTCGCCACCTACCAGGTGGCCTGGCACGGCATTACGGCCGGGGCCTCCACCCTGACCCTCGTCGTACAGGCACCCGGCACCTTCACCTACAGCTCCAATATCAAGGCGCATGGCCTGTTTCGCCTGGTCTTTCCGGATGCGCTCATCCAAAGCAGCACGTTTACCCTGGCCGATGGTCACGTGGTTCCGGTGCACTACCAGGAAAGCGGTCTGGCGCGCGATCACAGCGACGTGGTGGACCTGGCATTCGACCGCGGCACCGGGCGCGTGCACGGCACCGCGGAGACCCACGCCGTGGATCAGCCCCTGGATGGCGGGGTCCAGGATCCCATGTCGGTGCAGATCGAACTGATGCGGCAACTGCAGGCGGGACTTGCGCCCACGCAGTTCAAGCTGTTCGACAAGAATGAGGCTAAGGAATACTTCTATACGCGCGAGCGCACCGAGGTCCTGAACACGCCCCTGGGGCCGCTCGACACCGTGGTCTACCGCAGCGACCGGCCGGGTTCCGACCGCGTGACCCGACTGTGGCTGGCGCCCAAGCTCAACTACATGCCCTTGCAGGCGAATCGCAGCCGCGACGGCAGCGTCGACCTCTCGATGCGCATCACGGGCGTGACCTACCCGCCCCCCTAGACCGCCTCAGGTCTTGGGCAGTGTGACGCCCTTCTGCCCCATGTATTTGCCGCCGCGATCGCGGTACGAGGTCGAACACACCTCATCGGATTCAAAGAACAGCATCTGCGCGACGCCTTCATTGGCGTAGATGCGGGCCGGCAGCGGCGTCGTGTTGGAGAACTCCAGCGTGACGTGTCCTTCCCACTCCGGTTCCAAGGGCGTTACATTAACGATTACACCGCAACGTGCATAAGTTGATTTTCCAAGACAAACAGTGAGCACAGTGCGCGGAATGCGGAAGTACTCCACGGTGCGCGCCAGCGCGAAGGAATTCGGCGGAATCAAACACACATCTGCCTTCACGTCCACGAAGCTCTTTTCGTCAAAGTGCTTGGGATCAACGATCGTTGAGTTGATGTTGGTGAAGATCTTGAATTCGTTCGCGCAGCGTACGTCGTAGCCGTAACTGGACGTGCCGTAGGACACGATGCGCTGGCCGTCGGCGGCGTGGCGGACCTGCCCGGCCTCGAACGGCTCGATCATGCCGTGCGCGGCTGCCATGCGACGGATCCAGTTGTCGGATTTGATGCTCATTCCTTCACCTTCAGGACTGTTCGACGACGATATTCGGAAAGATAAGGCTGCGGTCGCGGGCGCGACGTGCCAGCGCCGCAGCCGTGCGTCGTGCCATCTCAAAATACAGCTGCGCGCGCGCCGAGGCGGGCTCGGCGACGACCGTGGGGTGGCCACCGTCGGCGTCCTCCCGGATACGCACGTCCAGCGGCAGCTCGCCCAGCAGCCGCACGCCGGCCTGCGCGGCCATGCGCGCACCACCGCCCGCCCCGAAGATATGTTCCGCATGGCCGCAGTTGCTGCACACATGGATGCTCATGTTCTCCACGATGCCCAGTACCGGCACGGCCACCTTCTCGAACATCGCCAGACCCTTGCGGGCATCGGCGAGCGCGATGTCCTGGGGCGTGGTGACGATCACGGCGCCCGCCACTGGGACGCGCTGCGCCAGGGTCAGCTGGATGTCACCGGTCCCCGGGGGCATGTCGACGACCAGATAATCGAGTTCACCCCAATCCGTGTCGCTGAGCAGCTGGGTCAGGGCCTGGGTCACCATGGGACCGCGCCAGACCATGGGTTGATCCGGATCGATGAGGAACCCGATCGACATCGCCACCACACCATGGGCGGAAAGCGGCTTGATGTGCTTGCCATCCGGCGCGCTCGGACGCTGGCCGGTGAGCCCCAGCATCAGCGGCTGGCTGGGCCCGTAGATGTCCGCATCCAGGACGCCCACCCGGGCCCCCTGCGCGGCCCAGGCCAAGGCCAGATTCGCGGCCACGGTTGACTTGCCCACGCCTCCTTTGCCCGAGGCCACGGCGATGATGTTCTTCACCCCGGGCAGCGGTTTGAGCGGACGCTGGACTGCGTGCGCGTGAATCTGTGCGGTAATGTCGAAGTCCACGGGCAGACCGTCCAGCACGGATCGCAGCTCGGCCTGCAGCGCCTCGGTCAGGGGCTGCGTATAGCCACCTACCGGAAAACCGAAGCGCAATCGGACCTTTACGCGACCTTCACGCAGCTCCACGTCATCAACGACCCGGGCGGCCCCCAGCGTCTCGCCCAGAAATGGGTCGGCGTGATTCTCCAGGGCTGTGCGGATCTGGTTCAGGCGTGGATCGTTCATGACACCATCATGGCTGCGAAGGGCGCCGGATTGTAGTCGGTGTCGGCCAAACGTGCCTGTGGCTTTGGCCCAGCCGGAAGGTGCGCTGTGGCATAATTAAACGGTTACTGGAGACGGGTAAGCTGTCGGCTGAATGAGCTTTTTCACGAACTTTCGCGCCGACAGGCTGGTAGCTGAAATCCGGTCCGGCTCCGGCCCGAATGATCCGGCGGTCCTTAAGGCAGCCGCCAAGCTGAAGGCCCTCGGGCCCGGTGTGATCGACGCCGTGCTGGGCGCCCTGCCCGAAGCCGACAAGAACGTCACCGTCGTCATGGTCGATGTGCTCTCGGCACAGATCAGCGCCAAGACCTTTCCCCGCTTCCTGCGCGGCCTCGTCGAAGGCGGCCCGCGGGAAATTGCCGGCATTTCATGGGCGTTGAGCACTTCGCGGAATTTTCCGGCCAATCTGCTGCTGGAATCCCTGAACCAGCCCGGGGTCTCCAAGTCGGCCCTGCTGGAAATTGTTGCAGCGCAAAAATCACGTTTCGCGGTCCGCGAACTGCTGACGGTCGCCTATACCCAGGAACCCAACGAAAAGGCCGCGATCTTCCGGGTCATCGGTGAAATTGCGGATGCGAATGCCGTGCCGGAGCTGATCGGCCGGCTGCATGGCAAGGATGCCATCGCCCGCGTCCACATCATCAATATTCTCTCGCGCTTCAATCTGCCCGAAGTGCAGACCGCGCTGCTGGCGCAGCTGAAGGATCCGCACAAGCTGATCCGCGGTGCCTCGCTCGGGGCCCTGCAGAAGATGGACAACATCGTCGATATCCAGCGGCTGTGCGCGCTGCTGCGCGATCCGGAGATCGACGTCCAGAACAAGGCGGTGGATGTGGTCATCAAGGCCAACCACCCCGATACTGTGCGCTACCTGATCGACGTACTGAAGGACGAGAATGAATATGCGCGTCGGTCGGCGGTCGAAGTCCTCAACGAGGTCGGCAACGCCGGCAGCGTCAAATACCTCCTGCAGGCTCTGAAGGACAGCGACTGGTGGGTCCGCAGCCGCGCGGCGGACGCGCTGGGCAAGATCGGTGGCCCGAAGGTCATCGACGCCGTCCTGCAGCTGGTCCAGGAGAAGGATCAGGACATCCGGCGCGCGGCAATCGAGATCCTGAACCAGACCAAGGACGAGCGGGCCGTGGATCACCTGATTCAGGCCACCCGCGACAATGACTGGTGGGTCAGCGAGCGGGCCATCGACGCGCTGGCGGAAATCGGCAGCAAACGGGCGCTGCCCCGGCTGCTGGAGATGATCAAGTCGGGCAACGCGCAGGCGCTGCCGGTGGTGGTCCGGGCGCTGGGCAAGCTCGGCGACGGCCAGCAGGTCGATGCCATTCTGCCGATGCTGGAGCGGCCCGAGCGCGAGATCCGCATCGAGGCCATCCAGGCGCTCGCCAAGCTCGTCGATGACCGGCAGGCCGACCAGGTGCGCGCGGGCCTGCAGGCGCAGACCTCCGGGACGGATCAGACGGTGTCCCGGCTCGCGACGGCGGCGCTCGCCGAAATGGATGTCCGCACCGGCAACAGCCCGGTCACGGCGCCCGGCACGCTGACCTCGGTCGCAGCTCAGGTGGCGCGCGCCTCATCCAGCAGCGGATCGAAGCCCGGCACGACCCCCTCGGGGACGACGGTGATGCCGGAGCCGGCGATCATGCAATCGGCACGCAACAAGCCGGCCGAGGCACGCCTGGACATCACCACGCTCAAGACCGGTGACATCATCGAGGGGCGCTATAAGTACATCGATCGCATCGGTCGCGGTGCCTTCGGCACCGTGCTGCTGATGGAGGACACGGTCGTCGATGAGCGCCTCATCCTCAAGTTCCTGAACCCGAACGTCGCCGAGGATGAAGAGGTGATGAAGCGCTTCGTGCACGAGCTGCGCTACTCGCGCAAGATCACGCACAAGAACGTCATCCGCATCTACGACTTCCTCTTCATCCAGGGCAATTACGCGATTTCCATGGAGTACTTCCCCTCCCACACGCTGGGCGGGGAGATCGTCAACGAGAAGCCGATGGATCTGAAGCGCGCGCTGCAGTTCGGCTGCGACATCGCCACCGGCATGACGGTCGCCCACCAGGTCGGTATCGTGCATCGGGACCTCAAACCTGCCAACGTGCTCATCAACCAGGATGGATTGCTGAAGATCGTGGACTTCGGGGTGGCCGCCGCGCACCGCGAAGGGGATACCCAGCTGACCAAGACCGGTTACGTGATCGGCTCGCCTAAGTACATGGCCCCGGAGCAGATCCTGGGCAAGAAGGTCGATGAGCGCGCGGACATCTACGCCGAAGGCGTCATCCTGTACGAGATGCTGACCGGGGTGCCCCCTTACGCCCGGGGCGACCACATGTCGGTCATGTACCAGCATGTCCAGGGGCGAGCGCGGCCGCCCTCGGAGATCAACACGGCGCTGCCGCAGGGCTTAAGCGATGCGGTCATGAAGGCCATGTCGGTCGATAAGAACAAGCGATTCCAGTCGATGGATGAACTGCGGGGCGCGCTGGAAGCCTATCTGTAGGACGAGTAAGGTGATGGTCAGCTGGGCCACCGCAATGGGCGTTCGCGGTGCACCAGGCCCCAAAAGGGCTTTCTTTCGTGCGTTACGTCAAAATTCCGGGCGCAAGCCGTTGAATATGCGGCCCAGAGTTGGCAAAACCATGGGTGGGCCCAATTACTGTCGATTTAGTGAGGGGTAGGCTGTGGCGCGCATCGACGCGTTCCTGAAACTCGGCATGCAGCAGGGTTGTTCGGACGTTCACCTGGCGGTGGGGGTGCCACCCATGTTGCGCATGCATGGCGACCTGTTGCCCATCAAGTTCCGTGATCTGCGGGCCGTGGAACTGGAAGGGTACGTGACCGAGATCCTGACGCGTTCCCAGGCCGAGAATTTCGCCGCCGGCCATGACCTGGATTTCTCCTATGTGTCCGGTGACGGCGGGCGCTTTCGCGTCAACGTGTTTCGCAAGGACACCGGCGTCGGAGCGACCTTCCGCGCCATTCCGACTGAGGTGCCCTCGCTGGAGAAGCTGGCGTTGCCGCCGATCGTCACCAAGCTGTGCGACTACCACCAGGGGATGATCCTGGTGACCGGCTCAACGGGCACCGGCAAGTCAACGACGCTGGCCGCGATGATCGATCACCTGAATCACACGCGCAAACTCAACATCATCAGCCTCGAGGACCCCATCGAGTTCGTCCACCGCAGCAAGAACAGCCAGGTCATCCAGCGCGAACTGCACACCCACATTCCGACCTTCGCCGAAGGCGTGCGGGCCGCGATGCGCGAGGATCCCGATGTGATTCTGGTCGGTGAAATGCGTGACGCGGAAACCATCCGCATGGCCATGACCGCGGCGGAGACCGGGCACCTGGTGCTGGGTACCCTGCACACGACCGGCGCGGTGAAGACCATCGATCGTGTGATCGACGCGCTGCCGGTGGAGGAGCGCGAACAGACCAAGAGTTTCCTGTCGCAGAGTCTGCTGGCCGTCATCACCCAGATCCTGTGCAAGACGACCGACGGCCGTAACCGCAAGGCCATCTGCGAAATCATGGTCATGACCAAGGCCATCGCGAAACTGATCCAGACCGACCAGAGCCACCAGATCCTGACGCAGCTGCAGATGGGGCGTGATCAGGGCATGCAGGTGTTGGATCAGGCGCTGCTGGCCGCCATCACCGCGCGTGAAATCGACCCTGATGATGCCTATGCCTACGCCAGCAACAAGAGCCTGTTCCAGAAGTTCGTGACCGACACCAGCGTGCTGCCCAGAGTCGAACTCACCGCCACCATGGCACTGCCTTCGGATTGAACTGCGATGCCGGCCATTGATGCCTACCTGAACGAGATCCTGGACAAGCGCGGCTCGGACCTGCACTTCATCGCCGGTGATCCGCCGCGCATCCGCCAGTACGGCGACCTGATGCCGCTGCGTCCGGACAAGCTGGATCCAACGGCGGTGCGTGAAGCGCTGTATGAGATCATGCCCAAGATCGCCATCGACCGCTTCGAGACCAAGGAAGGCGCCGACTTCGCCTACACCATGGCGGAGCGCGGGCGCTTCCGGGTCAACGTGCTGCGGCACCTGAACGGGATGGGGGCCGTGTTCCGCGCCATTCCGTCCAAGGCCCTCACGATGGATGAGCTGAAGCTGCCGGAGTCGGTGCGCCAGATGTGCCGCCACACCCAGGGGCTGATCCTGGTCACCGGCAAGACCGGGTCGGGCAAGTCGACCACACTCGCCTCCTTGATCGATGACATCAACACGCGCGTCCAGGGACATATCCTCACCATCGAGGACCCCATCGAATTCGTGCACGTGCGCAAGAGCTGCCTGATCAGCCAGCGTGAAGTTGGCCACCATGCGCCCACTTTTTCGGCCGCCCTGCACTCCGCCCTGCGCGAGGATCCGGACGTGATCCTGGTCGGCGAGCTGCGCGATCTGGAAACCATGAGCATCGCCGTGACCGCCGCCGAAATGGGCATCCTGGTCATGGGCACGCTGCACACCAACGGCGCCGCACAGACCGTGGATCGCATGGTGAACGTGTTCCCTTCGGACAAGCAGTCGCACGTGCGCACCATGCTGTCGACCTCGCTGCGCGGCGTGGTCTCCCAGCAGCTGCTGCAGCGGGCCGACAAGCAGGGGCGCGTCGCGGCGCTGGAGATCCTGGTGAATACACCTGCAACCTCCAACCTGATCCGCCAGGGCAAGCTCGATCAGCTGGAGAACAGCATGCAATCTGGAGGGCAGTTCGGGATGCGCACCATGGACAGCGCCATCCAGCAGCTGCTCGACCAGCGCATGATCACCGGCAAGGAAGCCTACAAGAAGGGTATCAACAAGGCGAAGTTCGAGCCGGTCAAGGACCAGGGCTGACCGGTCGCCGCGCCGGGTCCAGGGTGCGCACGAACCGGCACAGGGTTTCAAATCCCGCCTGTGCATCTTCCATGGTGATGCTCTCCGCCGGGTTGTGGCTGATGCCCCCCGCGCAGCGCACGAAAATCATGCCGATATCTGCGATGGCCGCCACCGCCATCGCGTCGTGACCGGCGCCGCTGGGCAGGCGGTGGGGCGCCACCCCCTGGGCCGCGATCGCCGCATCGATCTGCTGCATCAGCCACGGCGCACACGGGGACGCCGGCGAGTCATGCATCACGACGATGCCCGACTGGATACCCCGGCGCACACCAATGGCCGCCACGGCGGCGCGGATATCCTCCACGGCGCGGCGGCGGCGGGCGTCCTCGGGAGCGCGCACGTCGATCGTGAAGCGGCACTCCCCGGGAATCACGTTCACGGCCCCGGGACTCGCGTCGATCCGGCCGACGGTGCCGACCAGGTGCTGCTCCTGGGAACAGCGCTGTTCGACCGCGAGAATGGCTTCGGCCGCGGCCACCAGCGCATCCTGGCGTGCCGCCATCGGCACGGTGCCGGCGTGCCCGGCCACGCCCTGCATCCGCACCTGCAGCCGCGTCGCGCCATTGATCGAGGTGACGCAGCCTACGGACAGGCCCGCCCGCTCGAGCACGGGCCCCTGCTCGATGTGCAGCTCGACGTAGGCCAGCAGCTCCTCGCGTTTGCGCGCTGCCTTGCCGACCGCGCTCGGATCAAGCCCGAACGCCTGCAGCGCGGCGGCCATGGTGGTGCCGTCCCGGTCCGTTGCCTCCAGCACCTTCGGGTCAAGAGTGCCGGCCACCGCGCGGCTGCCGAGCAGCGTCGAGCCGAAGCGCACGCCCTCCTCGTCACCGAAGCCCACCACTTCGAGTGCAAACGGCAGCAGCCCGGCACCGATGTGATGCGCGCACTCGATCGCGGTGACGACACCCAGCATGCCATCGTAGCGGCCGGCATCCCGCACCGTGTCCAGGTGCGATCCCAGCATCAGTGCCGGCAGGCCGCGGGCCTTGCCCTCGACGCGGCCGGTGACGTTGCCCATTGCGTCCACGCGGGCGCGCATGCCGGCCTCACCCAGCCAGCCCAGCACCAGGGCGTTGGCGCGGCGATGTTCCTCGGACAGGAAGACGCGGGTCAGCCGGGGCGCATCCGAAGTGAGCGCGGCGAGCGCCTCCAGGCGCTGCATGATGCGGGCTGCAGCCTGTGGTGCGCTCATGCGGGTGGGTGGTGCTCGATCCAGTGACGGGCGATGTCGATGCGGCGGCAGAACCAGACGTCCTTGTGCGCTCTCATGTGTGCGAACAGACGCCGCAGGGCGACGATGCGTCCCGGTCTGCCGATCAGACGCGTGTGCAGCCCGACCGACATCATCTTCGGTGTCGTCGCCCCTTCGGCGTGCAGCGAATCAAATGCATCCCGCGCGTAGATGTAGAAGTCCTCGCCCTGGTTGAAACCCTGCGCCGTGCCGAACTTCATGTCGTTGACGTCCAGAGTGTACGGCACCACCAGATGATCGCGGCCCGACTCCTTGACCCAGTAGGGCAGATCATCGTTGTAGGCGTCCGCGTCGTAGAGGAACCCGCCCTCCTCGACCACGAGCCTGCGGGTGTTGGGGCTGAGCCGGCCGGTGTACCAGCCCAGGGGCCGCGACCCGGTGACGCGCGTCAGCGCTTCGATGGCCCGGCGCATGTCGGCGCGCTCCTGCTCTTCCGGTACGTCGTGATAATCGATCCAGCGCCAGCCGTGGCTGGCGATCTCATGTCCGAGACCCACCAGCTCGCGTGCCAGGGCGGGGTGCCGTTCCAGCGCCATGGCTACGGCGAAAATGGTCAGGGGTATGCCGAACTCCTGGGCCAGGCGCAGCACGCGCCACACCCCGACGCGGCTGCCGTACTCGTAGACCGACTCGATCTGCAGGTTGCGCGCGCCGGGCAGCGCCGCGGAGCCGACCACTTCGTGCAGGTAATTCTCAGCGTGGTTGTCCCCGTGCAGGATGTTGGCCTCGCCGCCCTCCTCGTAGTTGAGGACGACCTGCACCGCGATCCGCGCACTCTCGGGCCAGCGCGGGCTCGGGGGGTGTGCGCCGTATCCGATCAGGTCACGGGGATAGTCGCTGGCTGCCATGGGCCACAGTGTAACCAATGCAACTCGCTTGTGGTGTACGCGCAGGCGAAGGACAATCGCAGGTCTCATGACTCCAGAATCCAAGCTGCTCAGCCTCATCGACGCCACCTTCCCGGACCAGGTGAAATTCCTGGCCGAGCTGGTGCGCGTGCCCTCGGACAATCCGCCCGGTGACTGCGCGCCGCATGCACAGCGCACCGCCCGACTGCTCGAGCAGCTGGGGTTCACGGTGGAGCGCTACGTCGTGCCCGACGCCGAGGTGCGGGCCGCCGGCATGATCAGCGCCACCAATCTTGTGGTTCGCCATCGGTTCGGGGACGGCCCCGTCATTGCGTTGAATGCTCACGGCGATGTGGTGCAACCGGGCGCAGGCTGGACCACGGACCCCTACGGCGCGGAAATCCGCGACGGGGTGATGTACGGTCGCGGCGTTGCGGTGTCCAAATCCGACATCGCCACCTACGCCTACGCGTTGCGGGCGCTCGTGGCCAGCGGTGCCGCACTCAGTGGCACGGTCGAACTGCACTTCACCTACGATGAGGAGGCTGGGGGGCTGGTGGGACCGGGGTGGCTGCTGGCGAAGGGTCTCACCAAGCCCGATTACGCCATCAGCGCGGGCTTCAGCTACAGCGTCGTCGTGGCCCACAATGGCTGCCTGCACCTGGAAGTGCGCATCGAAGGCCGCTCGGCACACGCCGCCAGACCCGACACCGGAGTGGATGCGCTGGAGGCGGCAACGCAGGTGCTGGCCGGGCTCTACGAACTGCGCAAATCCTACGCGCGCGTGCATTCGAAGATACCCGGTATCGATCACCCGACCCTCGTGGTGGGCCTGATCAAGGGCGGCATCAATACCAACGTCGTTCCGGATGTGGTGACACTGCGTATCGATCGGCGGATCATTCCGGAGGAATCACCGGAAAATGCGGAACGCGATCTCACCCAGTGGCTCACGCAAGCCGGCGCGGCGCTGCCCGGCATCCGACTCAGTGTCCGGCGTGTGCTGCTTGCCCGCCCCTTCGTACCCGTCCCGGGACAGGAACGCCTCGTGGCCGCACTCCAGCGCCATGCACGCAGCATCATGGGCGAGGATGTGCCGACGAATGGCGTACCGATCTATACCGACGCGCGGCTCTATACCGAGAAAGGCATTCCAACGGTGCTGTACGGCGCCGGACCGCACAGCCTGCTCGAAGCCAACGGCCACCGTGCCGATGAAAAGCTGGTGCTGGAAGACCTGCGCAAGGCCACGCAGGTCGTCGCCCTCACGCTCGCGGACCTGCTTCAGGCCAAATAGATGAACCGCAGTACGCACAGTGCGGCGAGCAGGAACACCAGCCAGTCCGAGAGCCGTGCCTGACCGCGGATCAGTTTGAGCACCGCGTAGCTGGTGATGCCGAAGGCGAGGCCATTGGTGATCGAATAGCTCAGCGGCGTGATGACCACGGTCAGAAACGCCGGAATCGCCTGTCCCGGGTCGGACCATTCGATTTCCGCAAGCGCCCCCATCATCAATGCGCCGACCAGGATCAGCGCCGGTGCGGTGGCCGCCGCGGGGATGGCCTGCACCACCGGTGCGAACACCAAAGTTCCCAGGAACAGCAGGCCCACGACGACGCTCGTGAGGCCGGTGCGGCCCCCGGCGGCAACGCCCGCAGCACTCTCGATGTAGCTGGTGACCGGGCTGGTGCCGGCCAGCGCCCCCACGAACATGGAGGCCGAATCTGCCGCCAGGATCCGGTTGAGGCGCGGAATGCTGCCATCCGGCGCCACCAGTCCGGCACGTCGCGTCACCGCCACCAGCGTCCCCACATTGTCGAACATATCCACGAACAGAAAAACGAAAATGATCTCCACCACCGACAAGCCGATGCCGCCCTTCAGATTCAGCGCCGCGCGGATGTCGAGTTTGAAGGCCGTGCTGCCCAGGTCATGCAGATTGAAGTGGCCGGGCGTGAAATGCGACAGGCCCACGCTCCAGGCCACCGCGGCAGTGATCAGGATGCCGATCAGCATGTAGCCGCGAAAGCCACGGGACTGCAGCGCGGCGATGATCAGCAGGCCCAGCAGCGACACCGCCGCCGTCGGAGTCGTCAGATGACCCAGAGCCACCGTGGTACCCGGGTCCGCAATAATGATGCCGGCGTCCTTGAGTCCGATGAAAGCAATGAAGAGTCCGATGCCGCCCCCGACGGCCGAAAACAGTGACCGCGGCAGGGAGTTGATGATGACCTTGCGCACTCCGGCGGCGGTCAACAGTGCGAACGCGCAGCCCGAGAGAAAGACGCAGCCGAGGGCCGTCTGCCACGGAATCCCCATGCCCTTGACGACGGTATAAGTGAAGTAGGCGTTGAGCCCCATGCCCGGTGCCAGGGCCAGCGGATAATTGGACAGCAGTCCCATCAGGATGCTGCCGAAACCCGCCGCGACACAGGTCGCCACCGCCACACCGGCGACGGGCATGCCGGCATCACCAAGGATCAGGGGATTGACCACCACGATGTAGGCCATGGTGATGAACGTCGTGAATCCAGCCAGGATCTCGGTGCGCACCGAGGTTCCGTGGGCTTCCAGACCAAACAGGCGCTGCAGCATTGGGCGTCGATCCTCGAATCCAATCCCACCAATCTAGCAATTACCGCGCCAGCCGTGCGGCAGATTACTGCGCGCCGTGTGCGCCCGTGTCCGCGATGGCGTCCCCGAGGCGCAGGCCCGCGATGCGGTTTATTTGCTGCAACGCCGTGGCGCGCTCGGTGGCCGGATCGCTCGCCAGGCGCTGGGTCATGGCCGCCAGTATCGACTCCGGCGTGTGGCCCCGCACGGCGAGAATGAAGGGGAATGCGAAGCGCGCCAGGTACAGCTCGTTCAGCCGCAGCAGCTCCGCGAATTCCTCATCCGTGCAGGCGTCCAGGCCGGCACGGCTCTGCTCGCGGGCCGAGGACTGGGTCAGCTGGGCGCGCTGGCGGCCGCGGGCGCCGAGGTTGGGATGCGCCAGGATCAGGGCATCCTGTTCAGCCGCGCTCGCCCGTGCGACCTCGGCGCACATCGCCTGATGCAGCTGTCCGCGACCGCCAAAGGGCCGCAGCAGCGCCGCGCGCGATGCAACCCAGGGCGAGTGTTCAAAGATGGACCCCAGGGCGGTGGTGAACTCCTGCACCGACATGGCATTGAGTGCCTCAATTGTGAGCATGCGCGCAGTCTCCTAAGTGGCGCCCTGACCCAGCCACTGCAGCAGTTGCGCCCGCTCCAGGTCGGTCATGCCGGTGACATTCCCCAGCGGCATGGTGCGCAACGTGAGCTGCTTGCGGACATCCGCAAGATGGGCGCGAACCTGGGGCGGTGAATTCAGCACGATACCGTTGGGCGGCGCATTGAAGCCGGGCTGGGTCGGCGCACGTGAATGGCAGGGAACACAGCGCTGGTCGAGGATGGACTCGGCCTGGGTGGCGGTGACCGGCTGTGCGCCCGCGGCGAGCGCGGGATCATCGGGATACAGCCCGATGATCACGATGATCAGTCCCAAAAGCGCCATGATCAGCAGCAGCAGGGATGTAATCCCCTGCCGCCCCTCCGGTTTATGGCGCGCCACGAACCAGGCGCGGATGCACACTCCCGAAAAGCTCATCGCGATCAGCACCAGCCAGTTGTCATGCGCGCCATAGGTCATGGCGTAGTGGTTGCTGATCATTACGAACAGCACGGGCAACGTGAAATAGGTGTTGTGTACCGAACGCTGCTTGCCGCGCAGTCCGGGTGCCGGATCCGCTTCACGCCCCTCCTCGCGCGCCCGCACCAGTTCGCGTTGACCGGGGATGATCACGAAGAAAACATTCGCCACCATGATGGTGCCGATCGCCGCACCGAACATGATGAATGCGCCGCGGCCGCTGAACAACTCGCACACGCCCCAGGCCAGGACGGCGGCCAGCAGCGCCACCGCGATCGCGAGGTTGACGTTGCTGCGCCCGAGCTGCGAGCGGCATAACGCGTCGTAAACCAGCCAGCTGCCGACCAGGATGCCGATCGCAATGGCCACCGCGGCACCCCGGCTCAGCATCCGCACCGAAGGATCGATGAGGTAGGCGTCGGCCTGGAAGAAGTACAGCAGGCTCAAGAGTCCGATGCCGGACAACCAAGTGCTGTAGGCCTCCCAGTAGAACCAGTGCAGGGTGCGGGGCAGCTTCTCGGGGGCTACCTTGTACTTGCGCGCCCGATAGAAGCCGCCGCCATGGACCGCCCACAGTTCACCCGCGACACCCGGATCGTCGTCCGCCTGTTCGGGCGGCAACAGATGGTTATCCAGCCATACGAAGTAGAACGAGGAGCCGATCCAGGCGATACCGGTAATGATGTGTAACCAACGGACAAGCAGGCTTCCCCAGTCCAGCAAATAGCCGCTCACGTCTCAGTCACCACAAAGCCTTTCGTTTCCGGTGCCTGTCGGCCACAGGCGCCGCAGTCACCCGCCGCGCACTGCTCTTCACCACCGTGCCGCCTGGCCGACTGCGGTTCCCCCTTTACACTCTGCGACAGCAGCTGCATGAGCTGTGCGGCGATTGCCACGGCTATCGCTGCCGGCCACTTGCTCTTGACGCCTGCGACCCCGATCGGACAGACCAGGCGCGCGATGTCCGGCTCGCGAAACCCGGCGCGTCGCAGCCGCGAGCGAAAGCGCGCCGCCTTGCTCTGCGAGCCAATCAATCCCAGCCATGCCGGGTCTTTGCGCAGCAGCACAGCGCGGCACAGTTCGTAATCCAGCGCGTGATCGTGCGTCATCACCAGGAAATAGGTCCCCGCGGGCGCTGCGGAGACCGACCCGACGAGCTCAGGTTCCGACAAGACCCTGGAATAGTCCACAGCCCCGGACGGAAATTGTTCCGTGCGCGAATCCAGCCATTGCAGGTGCAGGGGCAGCTGCACGAGCATGCCGGCCAGGGCCTGACCCACGTGCCCGGCGCCATAGAGCCACACCGCCGGGTATTCCTCATCCAGACGTTCCAGGAAGGTCGTTTCAGCGTCCCCGGATCGCAGCACCCGGGGCACGGCCTGGTGCCGCGGCAGATGTCGCAGCGTTGCAGCCGGCAGCGCATCGTTGTCGAGAGTGTGGTGGACCCCCGCGGCCCCGACGACGGTCGACAATACGACCGCCGATGCTGTCAGGTGCTCCGTCAGTGCCTCGAGCTGCGGCAGGCACGCTTGCGGAAAGCATTCCAGCCATACCGCGACCACCCCTCCGCAGCACTGCCCGAGATCGACGCCCAGCACACGGTTCATGAGCCGCGCAGCGCGCTCCCCCCGCTGCAGCAGCTCCTGGGCCGCAGCGACGGCCTCCCACTCCAGGCGGCCACCGCCGATCGTGCCGGTGATACCGCCGGTGTCGAGCAGCATGTAGGCGCCCGGCTCACGGGGAGTTGAGCCTTGTACCTGGGCGACCACGATCCGCACCACCGCAGGCACCTGTGCCAGCCTTTCGATAACGCAGGGCAGCCATGAATGCGGGCCGGGTGTCATCGGGGCGCTACCGCTTCGATGGCGCGCAACACCGCTTCGGGCGTCGCCGGTGCATTCATCTCAACGACGGCCCCTTCCGGCCCACAGCTCGCGACGGCATGCCGGATTGCCAGCAACACTGATATGCCCAGCATCAGTGGCGGCTCACCAACGGCCTTGGACTGATAGATCGTGTCCTCGTGATTGGGGTGCCCCGCAAACAGCCGCACATTCGCGACCGCCGGCCAGTCACTGACGGATGGGATCTTGTAGGTTGACGGCGCATGGGTGCGCAGCTGGCCCTTCGCGTCCCACCACAGCTCCTCGGTGGTCAACCAACCCACCCCCTGCAGGAACCCGCCTTCGATCTGCCCCATGTCGATGGCCGGATTCAAGGACTTGCCCACATCATGCAGAATGTCGACGCGCAGCAACCGGCTCTCCCCCGTGAGGGTATCGACGGCCACCTCACTGACGGCTGCACCGAAGGCGAAATAAAAGAACGGCTGGCCCGTCATGCGGGCGTTGTCCCACTGAATGCGGGGCGTGCGGTAGTAGCCGGTGGAAGACAGCGAGACGCGTGCCCGATACGCCTGTTGCACCAGCTGGGCGAACGTGAAGCGCTGCTCGGCGACCTGCACGTGGCCGTCGGCGAAGCGCACCTCGGCAGCCGCCACTGCATAACGTTCGCAGGCGAACTGAACCAGCCGCTCGCGGATGGTCTGAGCGGCGGCCTGGGCTGCCTTGCCGTTCAGGTCCGCGCCCGCCGAGGCGGCCGTGGCCGAGGTATTGGGCACCTTGGAGGTATCCGTCGCGGAAACCCGGATCGCCGACAGCGGCAGTCCGAATTCGTGGGCCACGACCTGCGCCACTTTCGTAAACAGCCCCTGCCCCATCTCCGTGCCGCCGTGATTCAGCAACACCGAACCATCGGTGTAGACATGCACCAGCGCGCCTGCCTGATTATAGAGAGTCGCGGTAAAGGAGATACCGAACTTGACTGGGCTCAAGGCGATCCCACGACGGATATGAGGATGCGTGGCGTTCCACTGGGCGATCTGCCGCCGGCGCTCATGATAGTGGGAGGTGCGCACCAGTTCATCGACTATCGGCACGGTGCGGTTGCCCTGCACCACCTGACCGTAGGGGGTGACATTGCGCTCCTGGTCGCCGTAGAAATTGCAGCGGCGGACAGCGAGCGGCTCCAGCCGCAGGTGGCTGGCGATCGCCTCGATGATCTGTTCGATCATGATCATGCCCTGGGGGCCACCGAAGCCACGAAACGCGGTGTTCGAGACCGTGTTGGTCTTGCAGCGATGGCAGATGATCTCGACGTGCTCGAGGAAATAGGCGTTATCCACGTGCAGCACGGCGCGATCGTTCACCGGGCCGGAAAGATCCGCCGAATACCCGCAGCGTGAGGCGAGCATAAGGGACAATCCCAGGATGCGACCGCGCTCGTCGAAGCCGACGGTGTAATCACTGATGAAGTCGTGGCGCTTGCCCGTCATCTCCATGTCGGTATCGCGGTCCAGGCGCAGTTTGACCGGGCGGCCGGTGGCGCGCGCCATGACGGCGGCGGCGGCGGCGATCAGCGCCGGCTGGGTTTCCTTACCACCGAACCCGCCGCCCATGCGCCGGCACTGCACCGTCACGAGATGGGCGGCAACGCCGAGCGCGTGGGCGATGATCTGCTGGACCTCCGACGGATGCTGGGTCGAGCTGTGCACCAGCATGCCGCCGTCCTCCTGCGGGATGGCGGCGGCGATCTGCCCTTCCAGGTAGAAATGATCCTGACCGCCGACGCTGAGGGAACCGCTGAGCCGGTGCGGAGCCTGCGCCAGCGCCTCCCGGGGACGGCCCCGCACCAGGCCATTGCTGGGCAGCACATGGCTTTGCGCCGCCACCGCGGCGCGGATGTCGAGGATGGCCGGCAGCGCTGCGTATTCCACCTGCGCCAGCAGCGCGGCCCGCCGCGCCCGCTGGTAACTGTCGGCGGCCACCGCAAACAGCGGCTGACCGACATGCTGCACCAGTCCCGGCGCAAAGATCGGATCATCGTGTACCGCAGAGCCGTAGTTGTTCTCGCCGGGGATATCCTCCGCCACAAAGACGGCGACGACCCCGGGGGCGGCCTTCACCGCCGCAAGGTCGAGCCGGGTGACGTGCCCGTGCGCAATGCTGCTCATGCCGAACGCCCCATGCAGTGCATCGGCCGGCAACGGAATATCATCCGCATAGTGCGCGCGGCCGCTCACGTGCAGGTGCGCACTGTCATGCGGCGGCCCCGACTGCGCACTCATGCCGGAACCTCCTCAATACGCGTAAGCGTATCCGGCTCATACGACAGGAAGAAGCGTCGCAGCAGATTGGCGGCCCCCGTCAGCCGGTAGTCACTGCTGGCGCGCATGTCAGAGAGGGGCCGGAAGTCCTGCGACAGGCTCAAGGCCGCAGCCTCGAAGGTGTGACGCGACCACGGCGCGCCCAGCAGGGTCTTTTCAGCAGCCGGCGCCCGCGCCGCCACGGCAGCCATGCCACCGAGGGCGATTCTCGCCGACACGATGCGCCCACCTTCGACACCTACCGCGCAGGCGAGGCAGACCGCGGAAATGTCCTGGTCGATCCGCTTGGAGAGCTTGAAGACACCCACCCGCATATCGGTCGCTGGCGTCGGTACCCGCACCGACACCACGAACTCACCCGGCGCAAGATCCTTCTTCTGGTATCCCAGGTAGAACTTCTCGAGCACCAGCCAGCGGCTGCGTTCGCCACAGCGCAACTCGATCTCGGCACCGAGGGCCATCAGCGTGGGCAGCCCGTCGCCGATGGGTGAGCCATTGGCAAGATTGCCGCACAGCGTGCCGGAGTTGCGCACCGGCGGGGACGCGAACCGGTCGGCAACTTCCTGCAGCGCCGGACACTGTGCAACCAGCGCCGCCCAGGCATCGGTCAGCGACACGGCAGCCCCAATCCGCAGTCCCTGCGCGGACCCCTCGATGAACTGCAGCTCTTGCACCGCACCGATGTAGACGATCGGCGGCAGATCGCGCAATTGCTTGGTGACCCACAGACCCACGTCCGTACCTCCGCCGAGCACCAGGGAGTGCGGCTGCGCCTTAAGTTCCGCCGCCAGCTGCGCCACGGTGCAGGGCGCGTAGAAGCCCGGCAGGCGCAGCGGTTGCTGCCTCACCAGCGCGAGCAGTGCCTGGCGACGGCCTTCCGCGTGTGCGGTCGCGGTCGACCAGGCCGCAGGCGAAGGATAGGTCTGCATCGCGATCCCGGCATCGATGATGGGACGATAGCCGGTGCAGCGACACAAATTGCCGGTGAGCGAGTAGATGACCCGTTCGCGCGTGACGGGCGTGCCTTCCAGGTACAACGCGAACAGCGACATCACAAAACCCGGCGTGCAGAAACCGCACTGCGAACCGTGGTGGTCCACCATGGCCTGCTGCACCGGATGCAAGGCGCCGTCCGCGGCCTGCAGATCTTCGACCGTGACCAGCTCATGACCATCCATCGTGGCCATGAAGCGGATGCAGGAATTGATGGCACGGTACTGAATGCGGCTGCGGTCCGCGGTGAGCGTCCCTTCCACCACCGTGCAGGCCCCGCAGTCACCCTCCGCGCAGCCTTCCTTGGTGCCGGTGCGGCCGCGGACCTCGCGCAGATATTCCAGCACCGTCATGGTGCGCGGCAGGGCCGTTTCGCACACTAATTGCCCGTTGAGAAGAAAACGGACTTCACCCGCGGGTGGACCTGCGGCGTCGTCCATGGCTGCTATCCGCCCCGGTACACGGAATAGCTCCAGGGAGCAATCAGCAATGGCACGTGGTAATGCTGGTCGGCTGCGGCGATGCCGATCTCGATACTGGCGGCCTCGAGAAACGCCGGTTCCGGGAGCGGTACGCCGCGCGAGCGGAAATAAGCCGCTGTTTGAAAGGTCAGCAGGTAGCTGCCGGCCCTGAAAGCCGCGCCCGCCAGGAGCGGCGTTGCCAGCCGGCCGTCGGGCCCAGTTGCGGCAGCGGTCAGCAGCCGCAGGCCCTCCGGCGTGCGCTCGTGCAGTTCAATGCGCACGCCGCTGGCGGGCAGGCCCGCACTGATATCCAGAACATGTGTTGTCAGTTGGCCCATGGATCGATGCTAACGACAATGGCAACGCGTATGCAATGATGGCGCCTATGTCTCTCACCACGGCGGACTTCATCAGGGCGTTGCCCAAAGCAGAACTGCATGTGCACATAGAGGGCACACTGGAGCCTGAGCTGGTCTTCGCTCTGGCTGCAAAACACGGCATTGGGCTTGCCTACCGCAGCGTCGCTGAATTGCGCGCGGCCTACAATTTTGCCGACCTGCAGTCCTTCCTGGATATCTACTACGCCGGCGCCAATGTGCTGCGGGATGCTGACGACTTCCATGCCATGACCAGCGCCTATCTGCGCCGGGCACACGCCGACGGCATCGTCCACACCGAGATCTTCTTCGACCCGCAGGCGCATACCGCCCGCGGGGTGCCCCTGGCGGTGGTCATGGAAGGGCTGACCCGGGCACTGCGTGAGGCGCACTCACAGACCGGAATCTCCCACCGCCTGATCCTGTGCTTCCTGCGGCACCTGTCTGCCGCGGATGCGATGCAGACGCTCGAGCAGGCGCTGCCCTGGCGCGACAGCCTCACCGGGGTCGGACTGGACTCCTCCGAACACGGCCACCCGCCATCGAAGTTTACCGCGGTGTTCGAGCGCGCCCGCAGCCTCGGCCTGCTGGCGGTGGCACACGCCGGGGAGGAAGGGCCGCCCGCGTACATTGAAGAGGCCCTGGATCTGCTGCATGTGCGGCGCATCGATCATGGCGTGCGCTGCGTGGAGAGCCCGGCACTGGTGGCCCGTCTGGCCCGCGAGCGAGTGCCGCTCACGGTGTGTCCGCTGTCCAACGTTCGGCTGCGCGTCTTTGACAAGGTCTCCGACCATAATCTCAAGACGCTGCTCGATCAGGGCCTGTGCGTCACCGTGAATTCCGATGATCCGGCGTATTTTGGCGGCTACCTGCAGGAAAATTTCGTCGCCGTCGCCGAGGGCCTGGATCTGTCGCGGGCGCAGCTGGCGCAGCTGGCGCGCAATTCGATCGAAGCCTCGTTCCTCGAGTCAGCGACCAAGCAGCCCTGGTATGCGAGAATTGACGAGCTGATTGCCGAGGACAGCCATTGAACGCTTCACAACCCATCGAGTCGGTGCTCTGGGACGATTGGCATCCCGTCGCTGAGCTGGTGCAACTGCAGCGCACCGGGATCTCGGGCACCATGCTGCTCGGAGTGCCCCTTACCCTGACGCTGGCCGCGGACGGTGCGGTAAGTGCGACGGGTGCGCCGCAGGGGACCCTGGTGCCGATGCCGCATGTGCAGATCCGCTACGGGCTGGTGTGGTTGTGCCTGGGGACACCGGCACGCGACATCGTCGATTTTCCCGAGACCCGCGAGCCCGATCGGGTCGTGTGCACCGGTGGCTCGGTGGCGGTGGCGGTGTCGGGTCTGCGCGCCGTGGAGAATTTCCTGGATCTGGGTCATCTCGCGTTCGTGCACGCCGGCTACCTGGGCGAGGAGCCCCACACGGAAATCTGCGCCTACAAAGTCGAGCCGTTGGCCGAGGGTGGAATACTGGCCACGCAGTGTCGGGTCTATCAGCCGCGGCCCTCCCCCATGGAGTCGCAGGGTTTTGAGGTGGATTACATCTATGCCGTGCGCCGCCCTTACGTCGTGGTGCTGTTCAAGGCGAATCCCGTGGAAAAGGAGCGAATGGACATGATCGCGCTGCTGGCGCAGCCGGTCACCGAGGAACGCTGCATCGCGCATGTCCTGATGGCCTATCCCCCGCACAACGTGGATGTGGCATCGCTGCGCTGGTTCCAGCAGCTGATCTTCGGTCAGGACCGGCCGATCCTGGAGAACCAGGTGCCCAAGCGCCTGCCGCTGGATCCGCGCTCGGAAATTTCGGTGCGGGCGGACAGCTCCTCGGCCCATTACCGGCGCTGGCTGTCCGCGGTCGGCGTGCGCTACGGCGCGGTGCCGGCCGCCGCGGCATGAATCGCTGGTTTGCCGTCAGTGCCTGCGACGCGGTGCCGCCGGGCCACGTCGCTTATACCCAGTTGCTGGGACAGGAACTCGTCCTGTGGCGTAGCGCTGCGGGGGTTCTCAACGCCTGGGAGAACCGCTGCCCCCACCGCGGCGTGCGCCTGACGCTCGGGTCCTGTGTGGGCGAGGAGCTGCGCTGCCAGTACCACGCCTGGCGCTTCGCCTCCGGTTCCGGACAGTGCACCCATATCCCATCCCATCCTCAGCAGAAGCCCGCGAGCACGATTCGTGCGCAGGTTTTCCCGCTATGTGAGGACGGCAGCTTTGCCTGGGTGAACCTGACGCGTGATGCGCTGCCGAGCCCGCACCCGGCCGCGAGCCTCGATACCGCGCTGCGCAGCATCTTTGCCCGCGCTCCGGTGGCCGCGGTCAGGCAGGTTCTGCTGCAGGGCTACGGCGGTCACAGTGTCGGTCTCGGGGACGAGTTCACGCTCAGCGTCCCGGATCAGAAGCTGCAATTCATGCTCCAGCCGGTGACCGAAGCTCAGACCATCATCCACGCACGACTCCGGGGCGACCTGAATGCTGCGGAGCGCATGACGATATTCAGGCACCACAACGCGCTGCTGAGCGTCGCCCGTGATCAGGCGGAGGCCGCGGCATGATCACGCTGTATGACTATGCGCTGTCCGGCAACTGCTACAAAGTGCGGCTGCTGCTGAACATCCTGCAAGTCCCGTTCAGCGCCCGGGCCATGGACTTTCACCCGGGACGGGAACACAAGAGCGACTGGTTCCTGAAGCTCAATCCGCTGGGACAACTGCCCGTCATCAACGATGAGGGGCTGCTCCTGCGCGAGGCGCAGGCAATCCTGGTGTACCTGGCCAGCCGCTACGATGCATCCGGGCATTGGTATCCCCGGCAGGATGCCGCGGCATTGGGGCGGATCGGGCAGTGGCTGGGTTTTGCCGAGGGCCTCACCGCCACGGCCGGCGCCGCGCGCCGGCACGACACCTTGTTCGTGGAAGTGGATATCGGCAAATGTCGCGCCGGTGCGCACGCGCTGCTGCGGATCCTCGACGAGCACCTGTGGTTTGCCGAACAGGCCGGCGAGCGGTGGCTGTGTACCGCCGAGTGGCCCTCGATCGCGGATCTCGCCTGCTTTCCCTACGTGATGCTGTCCGAGGAAGGCGGGATTTCCCGCCTTCCCTACCCCGCGATCCGGCGTTGGGCTGAGCGCGTGAAGCGTGTGCCCGGCTTCATACCCATGTCCGGCATATTCCCGGCCTCGGCGGCTTAGCTCACGATCGCAGGCGCAGTGCCGCGGCGTTGACCTGGGCGCTCAGGTCATTGAGGTCGGCGCCGACCAGCTGCCCCGTGTCCACCCGGCGGCGGCCATTGACGAAACTGAAGTCCACCGTCGGCGGTTGTGCGAGGAGCACGGCGGCGACCGGGTCGGCGTGAGCGCCGGCAAACTGGGGTCGGTCGATGTTGAGCGCAATGAAGTCAGCCGACATGCCCACGGCGAGATGACCGATGTCGTCCCGACCGAGCACCTGCGCGCCGCCGAGCGTTGCCAGCTCCAGGGCCTGGCGCGGGGTCATGGCCTGCGGATCGCAGGCGGCAACCCGCGCCAGCAGCATGGCAACGCGCGCCTCCTGGAGCATGTTGTTCGTGTCATTGGATGCGGAGCCATCGACGCCAAGACCGACGCGCACACCCTGTGCCAGCATCTGCCGCACCGGCGCGATGCCGCTGCCCAGGCGCATGTTGCTGCAGGGACAGTGCGCCACGCCGGTCTGTGTCTGCGCGAAGCGGCTGATGTCAGCCGGCCCCAGTTTCACGCAATGCGCATGCCAGACATCAGGGCCCAGCCATTCCAGTTCCTCCGCGTACTCGCACGGCGACTTGCCGAAACGCTCACGGCTGAAGCGCACGTCCGCATCGCTTTCGGCCAGATGGGTATGCAGCCGCACACCGGGATGCGTTCTGGCCAGCCGCGCCGACTCACGCATCAGGTCCGGTGACACCGAAAACGGCGAACAGGGCGCGAGAACGATCCGCACCATGGCATGACGCGCAGGGTCGTGATAGCGCCCGATCAGGCGCTCGCAGTCCCGGAGAATGGCCGCCTCGTCCTCCACCAGTGAGTCCGGCGGCAGGCCACCTTTGCTGACCCCGACGCTCATGCTGCCGCGCGCCGCATGCAAACGCAGTCCCAGCTCGCATACCGCCTCGATCTCGTCATCCAGCGTGCTGCCGTTCGGAAAGAGGTACAGGTGATCGCTGGAGGTCGTGCACCCTGACAGGAGGAGCTCTGCCGCCGCCTGCTTCGCACTCACCCGGATGCAGTCCGGATCCATCCGCGCCCACAGCGGATACAGCCGCGTCAGCCACGTGAACAGTTCCTCGCTCTGCGCTCCCGGGATCGCCCGCGTCAGCACCTGGTAGAAGTGGTGATGGGTATTGATGAAGCCCGGCAGGACCACGTGCCGGTCCTTGAGGTCCAGCACCATGTCGGCCTGCATGTCCACGGCGGCATCGCTCCTGCCAATCCATTGGATCACTGCACCCTCGATCCGCATGGCGGCGTGGCGCAATTCGCGCCGCCCGGCATCCAGGGTCACGAGAGTGTGGATGTTGCGGACCAGCAGCGTGGTCATACCACCTGCCGGCTCGCGACCCATACCTGGGAGATGTTGGCGCGCGTCGCCTCATAGATGATCTTCTGCAGCACGGTCTGCGGCGAATCCTCGCCCGCGACGTGCAGGTTGCCCTGCGCCGCGTTCGCGTCGATCACGCAGGCGTCGAACTGGTAGCCGGGGGCGAACAGGCCCACCGGCAGATCCAGGGCAATGCCACCGCCGGCGGTGGCCAGCCAGAAGGCCGTCAGCGCATCGATGCGCGAGTCAGGACGGCGCCGCGCGGCCCGAGTCTGGCGCGCATCGACCCCGGCTTCGAGCAGCCGCGAGTTGATGACGGCGTGCCGCGCGTTCTCGAGCAGCGAGGCACTCGCGCCTCCGGCGATATCCGTACCGAGTCCGACGTGCATCCCCGCATCCAGCATGCGGCGCAGCGGAAACACTGCGTCCGAGAAATACACATTGGACAAGGGACAATGCGCCACGCCCGCACCGCGCCCGATGATCAGCTTCGAGTCCGCATCGTCCACGAAGGTGCCGTGTGCGAGCACCGTGCGCCGCGACAGCAGCCCGAAGGAATCCAGCGCCGCAGCATCCGTGAGCCCGAAACGCTCGAGCACGTACTGGTGTTGCCAGTCACTCTCCGAGCAATGCGTCTGCACATGGCAGCCGGTTTCGCGGGCCACTTTGCCCAAACGGGCCAGGAGATCATCGGTGCAGGAGGGAATGAAGCGCGGGGTGATCACCGGATAGATCAATCCTTGGCTGCCGGGCAGCGATCTCACGTACTCGATGAACTCCCGCGTCTCGCGTTCGGCCACCTGCGCGGACGGGTCGCGATAGAAATCCGGACATTGCTCGGCATTGTCCATCGCCACCCGCCCGATGAGGGCTCGCTGCGGATGCCGCAGGCACACATCGGCCAGCGCCTTGGTCGCTGCAAGGTGAATGCTCGCGAAATACATCGCCGTGGTCGTGCCGTTGGCCAGCAGGTTGGCCACCAGCGACTCATAAACCTCCCGGGCGTAGGCGGTATCCGAATACCGCGATTCCAGGGGGAAGGTGAACTTCTGCAGCCACTCCTCCAGCGGCAGATCCAGCGCCTTGCCCAGCTGCGGCCACTGTGGCGCATGCACATGCAGATCGACCATTCCCGGCAGCACGAACTGCTTCGGCCCCAGCGTGACCAGAGCGCCGGCAGCAGCCAAGCGTGTCGCCTCCGCGCCCGCCAGCGCGGATCCGCTTCCGTGAACCGCCGTGATGGCGCCATCGGCCGCCACGACGACCAGCACATCCTGCAGGCACTCAAGCTGGCCGCGCTGCGGCGCGTGCAGGAAGGTTCCGTGGAAGGCACGTTCGGTTGCGGGAGTGGGTCGATTCATTGTCAGTGGTCCGGTCGGAACGGCTGGGCAAGTGACAGCGGTGTATTCAGCCGCAGAGTCTGGGGGTTTCTGGAAATGGCCACCAGCACGACGATCGTTGCCACGTAGGGCAGCGCGCTCATGAACTGCGTGGGGACGTGTAGGCCGATGGTCTGGGCAAACAGCTGCGCAACCGTCACCCCGCCGAACAGCCACGCGCCCAGCACGACGCGCCCCGCCTTCCAGGTCGCGAAAACCACCAGTGCCTGTGCGATCCAGCCGCGCCCTGCCGTCATGTCATCCACCCACAGCGGCGTGTAGGCGAGCGACAGATAGGCGCCGGCAAGCCCGGCCATGGCACCACCAAACACCGTCGCCGCATAGCGGATCCTGATCACCGGATAGCCGATGGCGCGCGCCGAATGCGGCGCCTCCCCGACCGCGCGCAGCACCAGGCCCGCGCGCGTGCGGTTCAGGAACCAGCCGGTGAGCAGTGCCAGGCCCAGGGCCATATAGACCATGGGGTCCTGGCTGAAGAGCACCTTGCCGATGAGCGGCAGATCGGAAAGGCCCGGAATGTGCAGCTTGGCGATCGAGGTGACCGAGCTCGCCCCGAACTGCCGTCCGATGACGGCGGAGAGGCCCGAACCCAGGATGGTCAGCGCCAGCCCGGCCGCATACTGATTGACCGCAAGGCCCAGTGCCAGGACGGCAAACAGGCTGGCCATGAGGGCCGCGGCCAGCATGGCGACAATCGCTGCGATGAATGCCGGTTGGCCATGCAGCGCCACACCGAAGGCGGTGGACGCCCCGATCAGCATCATGCCTTCGATACCCAGGTTCATGACGCCCGAGCGCTCGGTGATGAGCTCGCCGGTGGCGGCGAAGATCAGCGGGGTGGCAGCCACCAGCGTTCCGTTCAGCAAGGGTATGAGCAGATGATCCATGGCGTTGGCCTTATCTCATGCCTTCACGCGGATCCGGAAGTCCACCAGCACATCCGTCGCCAGCAGGCAAAACAGCAGCAACCCCTGGAAACTGCGCGAGAGCGCGGCGGGCACATTCATCGACATCTGCGCAGCCTCCCCGCCCAGGTAGAGGAGCGAGAGCAGCAGCCCGCCACACAGCACGCCGATCGGCCGCAACCTGCCGATGAAGGCGACGATGATGGCCGCAAAACCGTAACCGGGCGAGATCACCGGTGAGAGCTGCCCCAGCGGACCTGCGGCCTCGAACATGCCCGCCAGTCCCGCCGTCGCCCCGCTGACAGCCAGGCTGATCCAGGTCAGGCGCGCCTGCGCGTAGCCCGCATAGCGCGCCGCGGCCGGCGCCGCACCGCTCACCTTCAACTGGAACCCCAGAAAACTGCGGTCGAGCAACAGCCACGCCAGCACGACCGCACCCAGGGTGATGAAGATGCTCGCGTTCACCCGCATCCCGGCGATGAGCGGCGAAAACGTCGCCGATTCGCTGAACAGCGCAGTCTGCGGATAGTTGAGGCCCTCCGGATCCTGCATGGGACCATTGACCAGCCACGACAGCAGCAGCTGCGCGACATAGGTCAGCATCAGGCTCACCAGGATTTCGCTGGTATTGAGGTGCGTCTTGAGAAAGGCCGGTATCGCAGCCCAGGCCATGCCCCCGAGTATGCCGGCAAGCATCATCGCCGCCAGCAGCCAGTGATGGACCCCGGCGGCAAAATGCAGCGCCACCCACGCCGCGCAGATGGCGCCGACGGTGTACATGCCTTCGGCGCCGATGTTCCAGACATTGGCGCGGTATCCGACCGCGAGACCCAGTCCGATGAGAATCAGTGGATTGGCCTTGAGCAGCCATTCGGAAATGCCGTTGCCGGTGGACAGGGGTTGCAGGAAGAAAACCCGCAGCGTCGCCAGAGGCGCAAGGCCCGCGAGCTCCAGCATTGGAATGGCGCACACGATCATGGCCAGCAAAGCCAGCGCCGGCGCGATGAATCCCATGATGCGCGAGGGGACCGCGCGGCGTTCCAGGTAGAGGCGGTTCATGCGGCACCGGCATCCGTACCCGTCATTAGCAGGCCGAGCTGATCGATGCTGATGGCCTCGCGCGGCATCGCTGCCGACAACCGGCCGTGGAACAGAACGGCGATGCGATCGCACACCTCCAGCAGTTCCTCGAGCTCTTCGGAAACGATCAGCACCGCGGCGCCCTTGCGGCTCAGATCGATGAGGCTCTGGCGCAGGAAAGCGGCAGCGGCGACATCCACGCCCCAGGTCGGTTGCGAGACGATGAGCACGGCGGGCTCGAGACTGCGCTCGCGGCCGACGATGAACTTCTGCAGATTGCCGCCGGAAAGGCTCGCCGCGACCGCATCGGTGCCCGAACACCTTACGTCGAAGCCATCGATGATGCGGCGCGCGAAGGCCTCGATCCGGCCACTGCGCGTGAAACCGCGCTGCACCAGGCCCTCGCGGTAGCCGGTCAGCAATGCGTTTTCCTTCAGCGACATGCCCGGCACCGCGCCGCGACCGAGACGTTCCTCCGGAATGAACGCGAGGCCACGCTGCCGGCGGGCACCCGCGCCCAGGTGAGCGATCGGTGTGCCGTCCAGCAACACGGTGTCCACTGCCGAGATGCGCTCACCGCTGAGTGCGTCCAGTAACTCCGCCTGGCCGTTCCCGGAAACGCCCGCGATGCCGACGACCTCTCCGGCACGAACCTCCAACTCCACGCCACGCAGCGCGGTGCCGAAGGGATCCGCCGGCTGCAGCGACAGACCGCGCACCGTCAGGCGCGCACGGCCGGCCACCGCCGGCGGCCGGGTCACCGGCGCAACTGCCGCGCCCACCATCAGGCGCGCCAGCTCCGCGGCACTCACCTCGGCGGGCTTTACCGCACCCACCACCTTGCCGCCACGCAAAATGGTGGCCCCATCGCACAGCTCGCGGATCTCCTCCAGCTTGTGACTGATGTAAAGAATGCTGCAGCCATCGGCAGCGAGCGCCCGGAGCACCTCGAACAGCCGCACGACCGCCTGCGGCGCCAGAACGGAAGTGGGCTCATCCAGGATCAGCAGTTTGGGACTCTGCAGCAGGCAGCGCAGGATCTCCACCCGCTGCCGTTCCCCGACCGACAGGTGATGCACCAGACGATGCGGATCCACCGGCAGTCCGTAGCGCTCGCTCAGGTGCGAAATGCGGGTCGCCAGGCCCGCGCGGTCGAAACGACCCTTGTTGACCAGCGCGATGTTGTCGACGACCGAGACCGTCTCAAAGAGCGAAAAATGCTGGTACACCATGCCGATGCCCAGTTCGCGGGCGGCACTTGGGCTGGCAATGGAGACCTGGCGGTCCTCCCAGAAGATCTCCCCGGCATCGGCCCGAATGGCACCGTAGATGATCTTCATGAGCGTGCTCTTGCCTGCCCCGTTTTCCCCCAGGACAGCGTGAATCTCACCGGGAGCAACTAAGAGCGACACAGAATCGTTGGCCGCGACGCTGCCATAGCGCTTGGTGATGGCCTCGAGGGCGAGACGCGGCCTCATCAGCCTTTCAGACTGCCCTGCATGCCGGCGACCAGCCAGTTGATGCTGCGCGAGTCCTTCTCATTCAGCACCATGCCCCCAGGCACCCGCACTGTCCCGGACTGATCGCGGATCTCGCCTGCAAACGGCTGCAGCCTACCGGCCTTGATCGCCGCCTGGCGATCATCCAGCAGCGTCCGCACCGGCTGCGGGACTGCCGCCGCGTACGGCGACATCTGCACGACCCCCTCCTTCAATCCCCACCAGCGGCTCTGGGGCTTCCAGGTTCCGGCGAGGACATCACGCGCGTCCTGCACGTAGATGCCACTCCAGTCCAGAATCATGGAAGTCAGCAGCCGCGTGGGCGCGTATTTATGCACATCACTCGCATAGCCGATGGACCATACGCCCCGCTGTTCAGCCGTTTGCGCGGCGACCGGACTGTCCGTCATGGCGGCCAGCACATCACAGCCCTTGGCAATCAGCGCCAGGGTCGCGTCCTTTTCCTTGCCCGGGTCTTCCCACGAATTCATGAAGATGATCGAGCAGGTTGCAGACGGATTGACGCTTTGGGCACCGAGCAGGAACGCGTTCGCGGGTCCCACGATATCCGGTACCGGATAGCCGCCGATGAAGCCGAGCTTGCCGGTCCTGGACATCTTCGCGGCGGCAACACCGCCCAGGAAGGTCCCTTCGTGGTAACGCGCCTCGAAGTTACCGAGATTGGTGCCGGTTGCGATACCGGCACAGCAATCGAAGACTATCTGCGGGAACTGGCGCGCCACGCGCCCGATCGGCACGCTGTGCGAGAAGCTCGTGCCCATGACCAGTTGATGGCCGGAGGCCGCAAACCCCCGGAAAATACGTTCGGCATCCTGCGGCTCGAACACATTCTCCACCACATCCACCACCACCTTGGGCCCAAAGGCGGCGCGGACCGCCTCCGCGGCCAGTACGGTCTGGCGGGTCCAGCCCACCTCGGCGGCCGGAGCCACCAGCGCGACGCCCACCTTGAGCTGGCCAACCGGGGCTGCGCGCGCCAGCAGCGTTCCGGCACCCAGACCGGCGAGGGCACCTGCGGCGCCGCCGTGCTTGAGGAATGTCCGGCGTTTCAACTCATCGATCCCCTGCGCCCTAGAAGGTGTAGCGCGCCGTGATTACGAACTGCAACGGCGGCGCCCATACCTGGGTGGTTTCACCGCCGAACTGGTTGGTGAAGCGGGAGGCCACCTCGAAGCGATCAAACACGTTGTTTATTCCCAAGGATACGTCCAGTCCGGTCGTCTTGTAGGCGTAATCAAAGTACAGGTTCGCCATCGTATACGAGGGCGCCCGGTAGACGGGTGTCAGGCCAAAAACCGTATCGGCATAATCGCTGCGGTACTGTAGCTGGAAGCGCGACAGGATGGTCGAGCCATCGGTCAGGTTCAAGGTATGCGTCAGGGCACCGGTGATCGTCCATTCCGGCAGGTTGGGCGGCGCGTTGCCGTAGACATCGCGGTATGCCGCCTCGCGCAGGGCGTTCAGCCCCGGTGAGCCGGTGAACAGGTCGCCGTAACAGGTGAAGTCGCAGGCCGCGAGGTAGGCGTTGTTGGCCGCCACCCCGGAGACGTTGTCGAGCGCGAGGAAGTGGGAGGTGATCTTGCCCTTCTCCCAGGCGAAATTGCCATCGAAACGGAATCCCGCCGGCATCAGGGCGGCAATTTCACCTTCCAGGCCGTACACCTGAACCTTGGGAATGTTGTCCACGCCACCTTGGAAGCTGATCAGGTCCTCGGCCTGGAACTGCATGTCGCTGTCGTTGTAAAGGTATGCCGACAGGTTGGCGGTCAGGTGTTTGTCGAAGAAACTGTTCTTCGAGCCGATCTCGTAGGCGGTAAGGGTCTCCGGCGCGAACTGCAGGGGCACCACGGCCGGGAAGGAGGAGATGTTGCCGCCGCCGGGCTTGAAGCCCGTGGAGACGCTGCCGTACAGCAGATTGGTCGGCGTCAGATCGTAGTCCACACCGGCGCGCCAGGTGAACTTGGTCGCCGTCTGCTGCACGAAGGTCGCCGGTGCGAACAGATTGTAGTAATCGCTGAAATACGTCGTGTTGTGATCCCGCGTATAGCGACCACCCGCCGTGAAGCGCAACGCGTCGGTAGCGTGCCAGATGGCCTGGCCATACTCGGAGGATGACGTACGCGTCTCGATGCCATTGTTCTGAAAGTACAGCTGGTCGCCCAGCACCGTGGCGTCATTGACGTCCGTGGCCAGCAGAAACGCCGTGATCGGATTGGCGAGATTGGTCAGGTCCGGATGGGCGCCCAGGATGTCCGGATCCCCAACTCCGTTCAGGGTCGGGTCGCCCGGGTACAGGTTGTACTGATCGTAGGCCACCGTCGTCTTGCCCTTCAGATAGAAGCCGCCAATGATCCAGTCAACCGGCCCCCCGGGCTTGGAGCTTAAGTCCAGCTCCTCCGTCAGGTTCTTGGTGTTGTGTTCGAAGAACTCGACATCATGCGGCGCAAAATTCGCACTCGTTATATCCAGATCCATGCCGTCCTCATTGACGCCACCATGATGATTGACTTCCTGGTAGCTGCCGATGGACTTGAGCGTCGCGAAGGGCAGATCGTAGGTAATGGTCACGCCGCCGAGCTGTTGGTTGTAGACGAGACGGCCCGGGAAGTCGGAGCTTTGCTGGTAGAAGTCGCTGTTCGGATCCTCGATGTTCTTGCCTTCGGATTCGTGCTCGCGCGCCTGGGCGTACTCGGCGCGGAACAGGATTGAAAGGTCATCGGTGGTCTGCCACAGCGCCTGCAGGCGGCCGTGCACGTTGTTCTGGTTGCCGAGGTCATAACCGCCGGAGTAACCGGGTACCTCCGTTGCGGTCACGAAGCCGTGCTGGTAGTTCTGATCGAACGCCGCGCGGATTGCGAAGTTGCCGCTGAAGGGAATGTTGACCGCGGCGCTGGTATGAATCAGATCATACGAACCGCCGGCCGCCTCGGCATAACCCTTCACCGCATCGAAGCTGGGCAGAACGCTGATGACGTTGATCGTACCGCCGATGGAGTTCTGACCGAACACCGTACCCTGCGGTCCGCGCAGCACCTCGACGTGATCCACGTCCAGGAAGTTTGAATTCAGCGCGACCGGAAAGGCGATGTAGATGCCGTCCTCGTGATACGACACCGAGGTCTGCGCCGAGTCGTCCTGCGGCACGTTGAAGCCGATGCCGCGGATCGAGACGCTGCGGTTGTAGCCCTCGCTCTGCGTGATCACGAGACCGGGGACCTGACCGTTCAGATCCAGCGGCGACACGACGGCTGCTGCCTTCATGGCATCCGCGGTGATGGCCGTGAGTGCCACCGGCGCGTGCTGCAGGCCGATGTTCTGCTTTTGCGCAACCACCGTGACTTCCTGCAGCGCATCACCTGGCGCGTTCGAATCGGTGGCGGCGTCGGTACTGCTGTCGGCCAATGCAATTCGGGCGGCGCCCTCACCTGCAATGATCAGCAACGTGACGGCTGCGGTTACCTTGCGGCTGTTCTTCATCGCGCTCTCCAAAGCGGTTATTGGGTTGCCGAATGGCCGCAACTCCACGGTAGAACGCACGCCCCCTCTTCGTCACCGTCATGTCCTGCCCGCTGTTACATTTTTTTGGTGCGGTCAATGACGGCGCCGTTGCCATCTCGATGTTATTAATTCGACTGTATTTTCCCTGTATCGGACCTCATCTCCCAAGGTCTCAATGAAAGATGTCACGCACGCCTGCAGGTGTCAACGCAGCAAGCAGGTTCATTCGCGTCCACCGGGCAGCACAATGTTCAAAGCCAGCGCGCACAGGCCGCCGGTCGCAATTCCCGAGGACAGCGTATTGCGCAGCAGCGCTGGCAACTGTGCCAACAGCTCCGGTACGAAGGTCACGCCCAGCCCCGTGCCGAGCGAGACGGCAAGGATGATCGCGCTGCGACGGTTGGCCGCAACGCGCGCGAGGATGCGAACACCCGCGGCGGCCACCATGCCGAACATGATCAGCGTGGCGCCGCCCAGCGCCGCCGGTGGCATGGCCTGCACCAGCGCGCCGACCGCCGGAATCAGCCCCAGCAGGGCCAACAGCGCGCCGATGTAGCGGCCCACATACCGGCTGCCGACGCCGGTAAGCTGGATGACGCCATTGTTCTGCGCGAAGGTGGTCGTCGGAAAAGATCCCAGGCAGGCGCCGATTGCCGAATTGATGCCGTCCGCCAGCAGTCCGCCACGCAGCCGCTGCATGAAGAGCGGTCCGGAAATCGGTTGGGCGGACAATGCTGAAGTCGCTGTCAGGTCGCCGACTGCTTCGACGGCCGTGATCAGGTAGGTAAAAGCGAAGGGAATCAAGGCGGCAGCCTGCATTCCAAAGCCGAATCGGAATGGCGTCGGCACCACCACGGCCGGTGCGGCGTGCAGGGCACTGAAGTCGACGCGGCCCAGCGCGATGCCGAGCACGTAGCCTGCGGCGAGTCCGATGATCACTGACAGCATGCGCAGATGTCGTGACCGGCAGCAGCTGAGGACCAGGACGATGACGACCACGAGGGTGGCCAGGCCGAGGTTTTCCATCGAGCCGAAGCTGCCGTTGGCCTTGGCGTCGAAGCCGCCACCGACGTTCGTGGCCCCCACCTGCAGCAGCGTGAGACCAATGAGCATGACCACCGTTCCGGTAACGATGGGCGTGATCACTCGGCCCGCCTGCTGGATGAAGCGGCTGAGGACGATGACGAGCGGCGCGCCGGCCGCCGAGAGGCCAAAGGCCACGCCCAGCGCGGCGCGGGTGCTGCCGCCTGCGGCGATGACGGCGCCGGTGGCCGCCAGAATCGGCGAAATGAATGTAAAGCTGGTGCCCTGCACGCTCAGCAGGCCGGATCCGACCGGACCGAAGCGGCTGGTCTGGATGAAGGTCGCAAGCCCGGACACGAACAGCGACATGCTGACGAGGTACGCCGTATCCCCGGCGGAAAGTTTGAGGGCGCCCCCGATGATCAAGGGCGGCGTGATGATGCCGACGAACATCGCCAGCACATGTTGCAGTGCTACCAGCACCGTATCGGCCAGCGGCGGCCGGTCCTCGAGGCCACACAGCAGTTCGGATGTATCCGGCAGCGTGTTCGCGTTCATGGACCGGCGGCCGATGCCACTCGCGGTGGATGCTCGCGATACTGCGTCCAGTCGCGCACCAGCGCCGCCACCACCGGCGAGCCCACCCGGTACGCCGCTTCCACGGCCGGCCCGAGAGCCGCGTAGGTATTCTCACTTTCCTTGGCAAGCCCCTGGGCAGCCGTCTCACCCGGCGGCGGCACCGTGAAATCACTGCCGGTACGCAGCACCAGCACCCGATGAGCGTCGACGCGACCGGACTTTGCCAGGAAGGTAAGCGCCACCAGCGTGCCACTGTCCTCCATGGCCGAGGTGATCATCTCGCCCTTGCCGTGAGTCCAGAACTTCATCCAGTGATCGGCCCAGTCGTTCATCAACCGGCCATCCCAGAAGCGCATCGCCGCGAGGTTATCGCCCAGGAGCACGAAGGGCAGCCGGCGGGCGTTTGGTTCGCGGTACCGTGCACGAACCTGACGCATCCGTGCGTCATCCACCAGTGCCACGTTGCGCGTGAGCCCGTAGGCCCATTGCACGAGCGCCGGATCAAGCGCGAATACCTGCCCCTCCGCTGGTTTTGCGTCCGGGTCATAGGGACGTTTCGATTCCAGTGGATACAGGCCCGTGTCCCAGTTGCCGGGTATCTCGCGCGCATCGATCTGGTAGGCGAGATCGCCATCGACGATGTAGCGGGCCCAGGCCGCAGAGCCGATGGTGGCGTAGTGCGGGTTGATACCCGCGATACCGGCCACGAGCCAGTAGGCGTGCGACAGATCAAAGCGTGGATCCATGCCCAGTTCCATCACCGCAGTGCTGGAATTCGCCGTGCCCTCCCCCGTGACCATGCCCAGCACGCCGGTCGTCGGATTGAGGAACAGATCATGGTGATGCGCGAACGCAAACCGCTGCGTGAGCTGCTGGCGGTCGTGCCAGTACTGGAACTCCCCGGCCATATCACCGGTATCCGCGCCGATCTCAAACATCGTCACCACGACGACCCGCACCTCGAGCGGCGCGGGTGCGGTGGCCCAGGTCCGCATGCAGGTGCACGCAAGGAGCGGTAGTAACAGCAGCGACAGTCGCACGGCGTTCGACTACTGGAGCGGCGGCGGATGGTCGCGATACACGGACCAGTTCCCGACCAGTTCGTCGACCACCACCGAACCTACCTGGTAGGCGGCTTCCACCGCAGGACGAAGCGCCGAATAGCTGGTTTCGTGCTCACCCGCCAGGTTCTGCGCGGCCGTCACGCCAGGGGGCGGCATGGAGTAGTTGCTGCCGGTGCGCAGCACCAGCACCCGATCCTTGTTCACCCGTCCGGTCGGACCAAGGTAGGTCAGTGACACCAGCGTCCCGGTGTCCTCCATGGCCGACATGACCAGGTTGCCCTTACCGTGCGTCCAGAAACGCATCCATTCACTCGCCCAGGCGTTCATCAGCTTGCCATGCCAGAAGTGCATGGATCCCATGTCGTCGCCCTCGAGCACGAACGGTGGTTTGAGCGCGTTCGGATATCCCTTGTAGCGGGCGCGCGAGGCGCGGATCTGCTCGTTGTCGCCCAGCTCCACGTGACGCGTGAGCCCATAGGCCCAGTCCACCAGCGCACGGTTGAGTTCGAAGAGCTGCCCTTTGGCCGGCATGGCCTTCGGGTCCCAGGGCCGTTTGGATTCCAGGGGAAAGATCCCCGTGCTCCAGCCCTTGGGTATTTCGCGGGCGTCGATCTCGTAGGCCAGGTCGCCATCAACGATGTACCGGGCCCAGGCCGCCGAGCCGATCGAAGCCGCCTCCGGGTTCACCCCGGCGATCCCTGCAACCAGCCAATACGCATGCGAAAGATCGAAGCGGGGGTCCATCCCCAGCTCCATGACGGCGGTCGCCGAGTTGGCGGTGCCCTCTCCGGTGACCATGCCCAGCACACCGGTTTTTGGATTCATGAACAGATCGTGGTGGTGGGCAAACTTGAACCGGGTCTGCAGATGCTGCCCTTCATACCAGAGCTGGAACTCTCCGGGTGCATCGCCGGTGTCGGCCCCGATCTCAAACATCGAGACCACCACCACCTTCACCTCGATCGGTGCGCTCGCAACCGCTGCTGCCTGCGCCTGTGCCGGCGTGTTCACGCCGGCACAGACACCCACCAGCAGGGCAGCCGCAAGGCAGGTGGCCTTGAGCAAGTGCATCCTCAGAACTTCGCCTTGAAGCTCGCTCCGATCACGCGCGAATCACTCACGAAGGCCAGGAAGTCATCGAAGGTGATGTTGCCGACCTGGCGGACCTCGTTGGCGCAGTTGCGGCAAAAGGCCGCCACTTCGTACTTGTTGTTGTCCCCGAAGAGGTATCCGAGCCGCACACCGAAGGTTGTGAGATTCGGGAGATTGAACTCCGTGGAACTGACGAGTGAGGCCAGCATGGAGCTGCGCGAGGAGACATCCGAGTAGAGATAGACGTCGGAGCTGTTGGGCAACAGGTAGTCGTAGCGTACCGAGGCGTCGCCCATGTACTTGGCCGCCTGCGGCAGCGGGTTGCCGTCCACCAGTGCGTTGCCGGCCGCATTCAACGGGTTGAGCACCGTGCACGCCGCAGTGGGAATGGCGAAGGACCAGTTGAAGCACGGTCCGACCGCGAGCTTGTTGTCATCGATCTTGGTCTCGTTGACGGCACCACTGATGTTGAGCGTCAGGGCGGCCACCGGATGGTAGTCGATCTGCAGCTCGGTGCCGCGACCGTATGCCGCATTGGCGTTCAGCAGCACCGTCAGATCGCCGGGGATCGTTGCCGACTCCTGCGGGCTCTCGATGCGGTAGTAGTAGACGTCCCAGGAGACGCGGCCCTTGTGGTCCAGGAAGTCCGCCTTGATACCGGTCTCATACGAGATCGTCGTTTCGGAACGCGCTATCTGAATGGGCACTCCCGCGCCCGGCACACCGAAGCTCGGCGCCCGGAAGCCGGTTGCGATACGGGCGTAGGCGTTGATGTCGTCGTTTACCTTGTACAGACCACTCACATCCCAGCTGACGTTGTTCGCCACCGCTTCTTCCTTGTACGGCGGGACCTCCGGAGGAGTGAGCGTGGTGCTCTCAACCAACCGGAAGGTCTTGTCATCGTGCGTGTAGCGCGCACCGGCGGTGAGCTTCAGATCCTTCAGCACGTCGTAGCTGAAGGACACGAAGAACGCCTCGGCATTGTTGATCTGCCGGTCGACCGTGGTGTCCGCCTGAGTCCACACCGGGGCGGTGTCACACACGCCGGTCGTGGGGTCACCGGCCTGACCGGGCAGGCAGTAGTCGTTGTCGGCGGAGGTGGCATCCTCGTAGAACAGGTAGATGCCGCCCTGTGCCTGGAAGGGACCCTCGCCCGAGGTCAGCGCCCGGAACTCCTGGGTGATCTGTTCATGGTGCAGCAGGGCCGCGGAGGTCTGGACCGCAAAGGCTACGGGGCCGGGACCGGTCGGTTGAGTGGGGGGCCCAAACACATTGCCTGTGCCGTAGCCGCCATCGATGTCGCCCTCGGAGAAGTACTTCTGCACCGTCTCGTAACCCGTGATCGACTGCAGGGTGATCCCCGGTAAGTCGTAGCTCACGTGGATGTTGCCGCCGAGGGTTCCCAGATCCTCGCGATTAGGGCCATCGGCGTAGTACTTCGAAGGATCAAAGCCCGGGATGAGCTGATTGCTCCCCTGCGCCAGAACGTTGGCGCGGAAGATGCTTGCGGAGCCATCCATCGAATGGCCGTGGACGTTGAACAGGATGCTCAGATCGTCGCTGGGCTTCACCAGCAGCTGCACGCGGGCCGCCATGTCGTTGTAGCCGCCCAACGTCGTGTTGTTGGTCGGATCATCGATCCAGTTGTCGCGGTGCTGGTCCTGGACCGACACGCGCAGCGCCGAGACGCTGTTGACCGGAACGTTGCTGACGAGCTCAATCTCGGAGGTGTTGTACGTGCCGTCCGACACCGCGACATAGCCGTCCGTGCTGTTCAGCACCGGGGGCGCCGATGAGAATTTCACGACGCCCGCCGGCGCGTTGCGTCCGAACAGGGTGCCCTGCGGGCCGCGCAGGACTTCGATGTCCTGCTGGTCAAAAATCGGAAAACCCTTCAGCGCGGCGTTTTCCTGGTCGATGTCGTCGACCACCAGGCCCACAGGCTGCGAGGCGAAGTCGTGATAATCGGTATTGCCGTAGCCGCGGATGTACAGGCGCGGAAAGGCGCGACCGTTGGAGGATTCGATGTTGAGGCTGGGCACCTGGAAGGCCAGCTGCTTGATGTCCTCGCCACCGGTGCCGATCACGGTGAGCGGATCTCCGCTCAAAGCGGTGGTGGAAAGCGGTACGTCCTTTTCACTCTCCGAACGGTGTGTGGCAGTGACTACGACTTCCTGCAGCGTATCCGAGGACTGCGTGGCCACCGTGCTGGTCGTTGTCCCAGTATCCGGCGCCGCGGCGTCCGCCGCCAACGCGCAGTGCAGCGGCAATCCCAGCAGCACGGCTGCACAGGACCCGCTCAAGGTCTTAAATGATCGGATCAATTTCCTTCTCCCCGAATTTTTCTGGTCAACTTTCTCGCGGTGCCCCTCGGCGGGGAACCACGCCCATGCCTCGTGGAATGCAAAAGCCGTGCTCACGGCTCAACATAAATGGGGATGCTGCGTTGCCGAATTGAGAACAGGGGATACGGACCTGGAAAGTCGCAGAATCCAGCCTTGGTGCAGGGGTAATTCGACTGGGCGACCTGGCCCAGACGATTTCGTGCTTTTTGCGCAACAGTTCCCGGGGCGCAAAATCCTAGGTATACGGTAATTGTTGCGCACGAAAGGCACCCGCACTGTGCATGATCTGCACCATTATGGCGCGAAGTGCTACTTGTCTTTCTCAAGTTCGGCCAGCTGTTCACGAACCAGTGAGACAAAGGCGTCCAGGGCCGCGGGAAACGTGCGGCCGCGGCGGACGTAAATGCCCAAATCGGTGGTCACGGGGCCCGAGCTTTGCAGCGGCACGTGAATCAGCCGCCGGGACTTAAGTTCAGCCTCCAGGCCCAGCTGGGTCTGGAAGGAAATCGCGGACAGTTTCAAGGTCAGGTTCTTCATCAGCTCCAGCGAGCCGACTTCTGCCACGACCTGCATCTTGCCGGCAAAGCGCGTCAGATGCGGCAGCAGCACGGTATAGATCGAGAGCTCCTCGGTGGGCAGGATCACCGGGTGCACGGCGCACTCGGAGAACGTCACGTGCTTCTCGCGCGCCAGCGGATGCTCGGGGCGCATGATGGCGCCCAGCCGAAAGCGCCCGGTGCCCAGCTGCTGCAATTCCGGATGGTGCCCCAGCGAAAATGCGAGTCCCACATCAGCGGTGCCGGAGGCGACGATGGTCGGGATCTGGTTCGAGCCGGCCGATTTCACGGTGAGTTTGACTCCCGGGTAGCGCGTTGCCATGGCGGCGAGCAGATTCGGCAGCACCGCGGCGCCCAGGGATTCGACCGTGACGATGCTCACTTCGCCGCGCCGCAGGCCGCGCAGCGCGTCCAGCTCGTCGGCTGCACGACGCGCATCCTGCAGTACGGTGAGCACATGGCGTGCGAAGACCTCACCGGCCGCGGTCAGCTTCATGCCATTGGCGAACCGCTCGAACAGCGGCATCCCCACATCGGTTTCAAACTGGATCAGCTGGCGGTTGATGGCCGAGGCCGCCACCCCGAGCTTGCGCGCCGCCTCGCGGATCGAACCATAGCGCCGGACCGCATCAAAGTAGGTGATCGAGCGGTAGCGGATGGGCGTGCGGGCCGCGTTGGTCATTTCGACTCCAGCTGATCCACGTAGGCGCCCTGGATCAGCTGCTGCGCCTCGATCCCCAGCGCCGCCATGATTTTTCGGGCTTCCAGGACGCCCTCGTCGGCTGACTCCCCGTCCCGCAGCACCACCTCCAGCTCGAGGAACTCCCCCAATCCCTCCACCGCATCCAGGTGAATGCGGGTTCTTCCGACCAGGTACAGGACACGGCGCTTGCGGACTCTGCCGGTCTGGCCGTAGGCCCGCTGCAGCAGCGCCCGCATCGCCTGCGGGTCAGGTACCGGCGTACGCACGTAGAAGGACTCCTTCGGCCCGCTGGCGTCGGCCCGCTGGTAGAAAATCAGCTCCGCGCCCGCGGCGTACTGGTCGCGCAGCTTGAGTCTGCCGGTGGGGCAGGAAAAGAAGGTGTCCTCCTGTTCGAGGATCACCGGCCCGGTGTCGGCCAGGCGCGCGGCGACCTGCGTCAGCGCAGCCACGCCTGCAATCCGCGCCTTGATTTCAACGTTGCGTGGCATCGACGCATCTTGGCACCGCCCTCGCCGTGCGGGCAACTTCGGCAAGCCGCACGGGTACGGTAAACTGGCCGGATGTCACGAAAACTCTTCATCACCAGTGCCCTGCCCTACGCCAATGGCCCGCTCCACATCGGGCACATCATGGAATACATCCAGGTCGACATCTGGGCGCGATTCCAGCGGATGCTCGGCTCCGAGGTGCATCTCATCTGTGCCGATGACGCCCATGGGGCGCCCATCATGCTCAAGGCGCAGGCCGACGGGATCTCACCGGAGGCACTGGTCCGGGGCATCGCCGCAGGGCGCCGGCAGTACCTGGATGGCTTCGCTCTGAGTTTCGACCACTGGTACAGCACGGATTCGCCGGAAAACACGGCGCTCGCCCAGGATGTCTACCTGCGGCTGAAGGCGGCCGGACTGATCGATGTCAAGCCCGTCGAGCAGTTCTATGACCCGGTGAAGGGCATGTTCCTGGCGGACCGCTACATCAAGGGCGAGTGCCCGCACTGTCATGCCAAGGACCAGTACGCGGACGCGTGCGAGGTGTGCAGCACGGTCAACGCACCCACCGATCTCATCAATCCCTATTCGACCCTGTCCGGCTCGGTGCCGGAACTGCGCACCTCGGACCATCTGTTTTTCCGCCTCTCCGACCCGCGCTGCCGCGCGTTTCTCGAGGCGTGGATCGCAACGAGTGGCCACCTGCAGCCCCAGGTCGCCAACAAGGCGCGCGAATGGCTCGACGGCACCGGCGAGAACGCCTTGGGGGACTGGGACATCTCCCGCGATGCACCCTATTTTGGCATTCCCATTCCCGATCATCCCGGCAAGTACTTCTACGTGTGGCTGGATGCGCCGCTGGGCTACCTGGCCTCGCTGCAGAACTATTTCTCAACCGGCGCCGCCGCCCGCAACGGCGAGTCGCGAACCTTCGAGCAGTTCCTCACCGATCCGATGACCGAGCAGATCCACTTCATCGGCAAGGACATCATTTATTTCCACACGCTGTTCTGGCCGGCAATGCTGAAGTTCGCCGGCGCCCCCTACAAGGTGCCGGACAACATCCAGGTGCACGGCTTCCTCACGGTCCTCGGGACCAAGATGTCCAAGTCCCGTGGCACGGGCATCGATCCGCTGCACTACCTGAGCATTGGCCTGGATCCGGACTGGCTGCGTTATTACATCGCGGCCAAACTCAATGCCAACGTCGAGGATGTGGACTTCAATCCGGAGGACTTCCTGGCGCGGGTGAACAGTGACCTGGTCGGCAAGTACGTCAACATCGCCAGTCGCTGTGCCAATTTCCTCAATCAACGATTTGCGGGGCAGCTGTGCGCGGTGTCCGAACCCGGCGCCCTCGCCGTGCTCGATGAATTCCAGCGCGATGTTGCGGCCGTCGGGGACGCCTACGAGCAGCGCGATTTCGGCCAGGGGCTGCGCCTGACGATGCGCCTTGCGGATCTTGCCAATCGCTACGTGGCCGATCACGCGCCCTGGGAAATCGCCCGCGACGCGACCCGCGCCGAGGAACTGCAGGACGTCTGCAGCGCCGCCATCAATATGTTCCGGCTGCTGACGCTGCTGCTGAAGCCGGTGGTGCCGCAACTGGCCGCACGCGCGGAGAAATTCCTGGGTATTGAGCCACTGCTATGGTCCAACGCCGCAGCGCTGCTGCCCGCCGGACACCGCATCAATCCCTACGCGCATCTGCTCACCCGCGTGGATGCGAAGACTCTGGGTAAACTCTTCGACACCGTCAAGGAATCCCCCCAAGTGGCCGAACCCGCCCCACCCAATGTGCCGAGCATCACCATCGATGATTTTGCGAAGGTTGAACTGCGTGTGGCGCGGATCCTCGCGGCCGAGCCGGTGAGCGGGTCCGACAAGCTTCTGAAGCTCTCCTTGGACCTGGGCCAGCCCACGCCGCGCACCGTTTTTTCCGGCATCCGCTCAGCGTATGACCCGGCGTCCCTGGTGGGGCGCCTCACCGTCGTCGTTGCCAACCTCGCCCCGCGCAAGATGCGCTTCGGCGTCTCGGAAGGCATGGTGCTGTGTGCCAGTGGCGATGGCGCCGGGCTGTTCCTGCTGTCACCGGATTCGGGCGCCAGCGCCGGCATGCGCATCACCTGATATGTCCCCCGGCACCGTCCACGCCATCGACGCCCTGCTGCCACAGACCCAGTGCACTCGCTGCGGTTACCAGGGCTGCCTGCCCTATGCGACCGCGATCAGCGCGGGCGCCGCCATCAATCAGTGCCCGCCCGGCGGTGCCGCGACCATCGAGGCCTTGAGCCAACTGCTGGGGCGCGCGGTGCTGCCGCTCAATCCGGACAACGGCGTCGAAGCACCACCGCGCGTCGCGGTAATCGATGAGTCGCGCTGTATCGGCTGTGCGAAGTGCCTGCCACCGTGTCCGGTGGACGCCATCATCGGTGCCCCGCGCTTCCTGCATACGGTGGCTGCTGAACTTTGTAACGGTTGCGAACTGTGCATTGCGCCCTGCCCGGTCGACTGCATCACGATGGTCGACCTTGCCGCATTGCCATTGGCGCCGGAGCCGCCGTCGCCGGACGAAAATCGCGATCGCTACCACGCCCACCTGGCGCGCGGGCAGCGCCGCGCAGCCGAGCGCGCGGCAATGCTGGCGCAGCGCAAGCAGCTCGCGCGGGCACCGCCGGAGGATCCGCAATGACCCGCGCGGCTGGCGCCAAACCGCGAACCCGGAGACCGCGAGTGAAGGGTTTCAGTGCGGCCCGGCGCAAGGCGCTCTTTGAACGCCTGCGCGCCGCCAATCCCGAGCCGCTGTCCGAACTGAAGTACAGCAACCCCTTCGAACTGCTGGTGGCAGTGATGCTCTCGGCGCACACCACCGACCGGAGCGTGAACAACGCAACCGCCAGGTTGTTCCCCGTGGCAAATACGCCCCAGGCTCTGCTGGCCTTAGGGATTGAGGGCGTCAAGCCGTACCTCAAAACTGTCGGTCTCTACAACGCAAAGGCGGCGAACCTCGTGGGACTGTGCCGACAACTGCTGGAGCTGCACGGCGGTGCGGTGCCTGCGAATCGTGAATCCCTCGAGGCGCTGCCGGGGGTCGGACGCAAGACCGCCAATGTCGTGCTCAATATTGCCTTCGGCGAGTCGACCATTGCCGTGGACACCCACATCTTCCGTGTCGCCAACCGCACCGGGCTTGCGCCCGGTCGCACACCGCTCGCCGTGGAAGCCGTACTGGTCCGAACCACGCCGCCGCAGTTCGCGAAGGAAGCCCACCACTGGCTGCTGCTGCACGGCCGCTATGTGTGCGTGGCCCGCACGCCCAAATGCCCGGGTTGCATCATCCGCGACCTGTGCGACTATCCGGACAAGACCCATGCCAATCTTCGCTGACCAGAGCCGCGAGCAGTTGCGCCAGATGTACCTGGCGACGTGGCGCAAGTTCCGGGCGCAGGAGCCGCTGCAGCCACTGGAGAAACAGGTCGCAGCGGTGATCGCCGAGCACCCCGAGTACATCGCCTGGCTCGAGACCGGTCAGGAAGTCCTGAGCGCCGATTTCACGCCCGAGGGTGGCCGCGAGAATCCATTCCTGCACATGGGCATGCACCTGGCCATCCGCGAGCAGCTGAGCACCAACCGGCCGGCAGGCTTTGCCGACCTGCATCGCAGCCTGTGCGAACACTATGGCGATGCCCACGAGGCCGAACACGCGCTGCTCACGCCGCTCGGTGAAACGCTCTGGGAAGCCCAGCGCGCGGGACGCGCGCCGGATGAACTGGACTACCTGCGCAAGGTTGAAGCGCTGGTGGCACGGACGCTGGCGCGACGCTGAGCTGCTACTTCTTCTTCGGAATGTAGAGGTCGGTCAGCGTACCGTCGTAGGCCTCAGCGGCGAACGCCACGGTCTCCGACAGCGTCGGATGCGGATGCACGGTCAGGCTGATGTCGGTGGCGTCTGCGCCCATCTCGATGGCAACGGCCACTTCGCTGATGAGATCGCCGGCGTTGGCACCGACGATGCCGCCGCCCAGCACCCGGTGCGTGACCGGATCAAACAGCAGCTTCGTGAAACCGTCATCGCGACCCAGCGACAGCGCGCGGCCACTGGCCGCCCAGGGAAAGACCGCCTTTTCAAAGGCAATATTCCTTGCCTTCGCGTCGGTTTCCGTCAGTCCCGCCCAGGCCACTTCCGGGTCGGTGTAGGCCACCGAAGGAATGACGCGCGCATCGAAGGCGGCCTTGTGCCCGGCGATGACTTCAGCGGCCACCTTGGCTTCGTGGGTCGCCTTGTGCGCCAGCATCGGCTGACCGACGATATCGCCGATGGCGAAGATATGCGGCACGTTGGTGCGCAGCTGTTTGTCCACGGGAATGAAGCCGCGGTCGCTGACCTTGACCCCGGCGCTGTCCGCGCCGATGAGCTTGCCGTTGGGCGAGCGGCCGACAGCCACCAGCACGTAATCGTAGACCTGCGGTTCCGGTGCTTTGTCGCCGGCAAACGTGACGCGGATCCCGGCCTTGGTGGCCTCGACCCCGGTCACCTTGGTGCCCAGCAGGATCTGCTCGTAACGGGCGCGGATCCGCTTCTCCAGGGGTTTCACCAGATCCGGATCGCATCCCGGCATCAGCTGCGGCGTGAGTTCCACCACGCTGACCTTGGTGCCCAACGCGTCGTAGACACAGGCCATTTCCAGGCCAATGATGCCGCCGCCGATGACGAGCATGCGGCCCCCCGTGGCAGGCAGTTCCAGGGCGCCCGTCGAATCGATGATCCGCGGATCCTCGGGCCAGCCAGGCAGCTTCACGGCTTCGGAACCGGCAGCGATGATGCAGTGCTCGAAGCGGATGCGCTGCGAACCCTTCGCGCCCGTGACTTCGATCACGTGCGGGCTGACGAACTTCCCGGTGCCCGCGACCACTTCGACCTTGCGCTGTTTGGCCAGTATCGAAAGCCCGCCGGTCAACTTCTTGACCACCGAGTTCTTGAAGCCACGCAGTTTGGCCAGATCGAACGTTGGCGTGCCGAACGTCACGCCGTGGGCTGCCATCGCTGCGGCTTCCTCGACGACCTTCGCGGCATGCAGCAGCGTCTTCGAGGGAATGCAGCCGACATTCAGGCAGACGCCGCCCAGGGTATCCCAACGCTCGATCAGCGTGACCTTCAATCCCAGATCCGCGGCACGGAATGCAGCCGTGTAGCCGCCGGGGCCGGAACCCAGCACCACCACCTGCGCGCTGCGGTCCGCTTTCTCCTCCGGGGCGTCCGGCGCCGCGGCGGCGGGCGCCGGCGCAGGAGCGGCTGCAGGTGCAGCGGGCGCTGCCGCAGCGGCAGCAGCAGCCGGGGCTTCCTTGGTGGCAGGAGCTGTAGCGGCCGCCGCGGTGCCTGCAGCCTGTAGCCGGCCGATGATCGTGCCCTTGGCGACCTTGTCACCCTTCTTCACCAGCACTTCCGTGAGTGTGCCGGCAGCGGCCGACGGCACGTCCATCGTGGCCTTGTCGGTCTCCAGGGTGATCAGCGCTGTTTCAACCTCAATGGTGTCGCCCACCTTGACGAGCACGTCCACCACCGGCACCGCGTCGAAGTTGCCGATATCCGGTACCACGAGATCAATCGTGCTCATTTATGGCACCGCCTCGAGCAGGCCGCGCGGTTCGGCGAGCACGTGCGCCAGGTAAGTCGTGAATTTGGCCGCGAGCGCCCCGTCGATGACGCGGTGATCATAGGACAGCGACAGCGGCAGCATCAGCCGCGGCACGAAGGCGCCGTCCTTGAAGACCGGTTTCATGGCCGAGCGCGACACACCCAGGATCGCCACCTCCGGCGCATTGATGATGGGCGTAAATGCCGTTCCGCCAATGCCGCCGAGGCTCGAAATCGTGAATGAACCGCCCTGCATCTGCGCAATGTTCAGCGTTCCGGTGCGCGCCTTCTCGGAGAGCTCACCCAGATCCCGCGCCACTTCGTAGATGTCCTTGCGGTCCGCGTCGCGAACCACCGGCACCATCAGTCCGTTGGGCGTGTCCGCCGCAAAGCCGATGTGGATGTACTTCTTGAGAACCAGGTTCTCCCCGCCGGCATCCAGCGATGAATTGAATGTCGGGAAGTGATGCAACGCGCGCACGCAGGCCCGGATGATGAAGGCGAGCGGTGTGAGCTTGATGCCCTGCTCCGCGGCCCTGGTCTTGAGATTGCTGCGCAACTCTTCCAGATCCGTGATGTCGGCTTCGTCGAACTGCGTGACATGCGGCAGATTGACCCAGCTGGCATGCAGACGCGACCCGGAGATCTTCTGAATGCGCGTGAGCGGCTTGGTTTCCACCGCGCCGAAAGCTGCGAAATCCACCACCGGGACGCTGGGCAGCCCACGCCCGCCCTGGGCAGCCGGGCCCGGTGCACCACCGCCGCCACTCAGCGCCTTCTTGACGAAGCCTTTGACGTCATCTTCCGTAATGCGCGACTTGAAGCCGGTGCCGGTGACCCGCGACAGATCGACACCCAGTTCGCGCGCGAAACGCCGCACCGAGGGACTCGCGTGCGCCGCGGAGAAGCCGCTCTCATTGACAGCGGCCAGTGTCGCACCAGCCGGGGCCGCCACTGCGGGAGCGGGAGCTGGCGCTGCGGCCGGTGCCGGTGCAGGTGCCGCCGGGGCCTTCGGCGCCGAAGCCGCGGGTGCGGCCTTGGCGGGCGCGGCGTCGGCGGGTGCAGCGGCAGGCGCCGCCCCCTCCTCCACCCGCACCGTCGCCACCACATCGCCGGGCGACACCGTGCCACCCTTGGTGGCAACGATCTTGTCGATGACGCCGGCAACCGTGGACGGTACGTCCATCGTCGCCTTTTCAGTCTCCAGCGTGACCAGCGGGCCGTCGACCTCGATGGCGTCGCCGGGCTTGACGAGTACGTCGATGACGGCCACGTCCTTGAAATTGCCCATGTCGGGCACTCGCACTTCTATGACGCGAGTCACTTTTTATCTCGATATAAAGTTGATCAGGAGTTCAACGGATCGGCCTTCGCCGGATCTATCCCCAGGGCCGTGATGGCCTTACCCACCGTGGCGCGGTCGATCTTGCCCTCATCGGCCAGCGCCTTGAGGGTCGCGATGACGATGAAGTTGCGATCCACCTCAAAGTGCCGGCGCAGGGCAGCGCGGCTGTCGGAGCGGCCGTAACCATCCGTGCCGAGCGTGACGTAGCGCTTCTCAACCCACTGGCGGATCTGATCGGGCACCGTGCGCATGTAGTCGGTGGCCGCGATGATCGGGCCCTCGACATCCGTAAGCACCGTGCTCACATAGGGCACCTTCGCCGGTTCCTTCGGGTTGAGCAGATTGTGACGTTCGCAATCCAGCGCCTCGCGCCGCAGTTCGCTGAAGCTCGTCACCGAGTAGATGTCGGCCGGCACGCCGTAGTCCTTCTCCAGGATCTGCGCCGCGGCGATGCACTCCCGCAGGATGGTGCCCGAGCCGAACAACGTCGCGCGTACCTTGCCCTTGCCGCCGGTCTGCAGACGGTACATTCCCTTGAGAATGCCCTCCTCGGCGCCCTTGGGCAGAGCCGGCTGAGCATAGTTCTCGTTCATCACGGTGATGTAGTAGAACACCCGCTGCTGCTCCACGAACATGCGCCGCATGCCGTCGTGGACGATGACGGCCAGCTCGTAGGCGTATGCCGGGTCATAGCTGATGCAGTTCGGAATGGTGCTGGCATTGAGCAGGCTGTGGCCGTCCTGATGCTGCAGGCCCTCGCCCGCCAGAGTCGTGCGACCGGCGGTCGCCCCGATCAGAAAGCCGCGCGCCTGGATATCCCCCGCTGCCCACAGGAAATCGCCGACACGCTGGAAACCGAACATCGAGTAGTAGATGTAGAACGGCACCATGTTGATGCCGTGATTGGCATAGGCGGTGCCCGCGGCGATCCACGAGCAGGTCGCGCCGGCCTCGTTGATGCCCTCCTCGAGCATCTGGCCCTTCTTGTCCTCCCGATAGGACATCAGGGTCTCGGCATCCTGCGGGGTGTAGAGCTGACCCACGGAGGAGTAGATACCGATCTGGCGGAACAGGCCCTCCATGCCAAAGGTTCGCGCCTCATCCGGCACGATCGGCACGATGTTCTTGCCGATGTTCTTGTCCTTCAGCAGCACCGTGAGGAGGCGCACGAAGGCCATGGTCGTTGAAATTTCGCGCTCAGCGGTGCCTTCCAGCATGGCATCGAAGGCCGACAGCGGCGGAATCGACAGCGCCGGGGCGGTATTCTTGCGCACCGGCAGATAGCCGCCGAGCGTGTTGCGCCTGGCGTGCAGATACTTGGCTTCCGCCGAATTTTCGGGGAGTTTCAGGTATGGCAGCTTCGCGATTTCATCATCGGTAACCGGCATCGCGAAACGATCGCGGAAAGCCTTCAGGCCATCGACATCGACCTTCTTTTGCTGGTGAGCCACCATCTGGCCCTCGCCGGCCTTGCCCAGGCCGAAGCCCTTGACGGTGTGCGCGAGAATGACTGTGGGCTGTCCCTTGTGATTGGACGCCGCATAGTACGCCGCAAACACTTTCTTTGCGTCGTGGCCGCCGCGCTTCAGGGCATAGATGTCCTCATCGCTCATGTTGGCGACCATCTCGCGGGTCTCCGGGAACTTGCCGAAGAAATGCTCGCGGGTGTAGGCACCGCCCTTGGCTTTGAAGTTCTGGTACTCCCCGTCAACCGTCTCTTCCATGACTTTCTGCAGCAGGCCCTTCTGATCGCGCCCCAGCAGATGATCCCAGCGCGAGCCCCACAGCACCTTGATCACGTTCCAGCCGGCGCCGAGATAGGCGGCTTCCAGCTCCTGGATGATCTTGCCGTTGCCGCGCACCGGACCGTCGAGGCGCTGCAGATTGCAGTTGATGACGAACACCAGATTGTCGAGCTTCTCGCGCACCGGCATCGTGAGCGCGCCCATGGACTCCGGCTCGTCGGTCTCGCCATCGCCCAGGAAGCACCACACCTTGCGGTCGGACGGCTGCACCAGTCCGCGGTGTTCCATGTAGCGCACGAAACGCGCCTGGAAGATCGCCATCATCGGGCCCAGGCCCATCGACACCGTCGGGAACTGCCAGAAGTCCGGCATCAGCCACGGATGCGGGTAGGACGACAGACCGATGCCAGGACCTTCGGCCTCCTGGCGGAAGCGGTTCAACTGGTCTTCGGACAAACGTCCCTCGAGGAAGGCGCGCGCATAAATGCCGGGTGAGGAATGACCCTGCATGAACACCATGTCACCGGGATGCTGCGCCGAGGCGGCCCGCCAGAAATGATTGAAGCCAACCTCGTAGAGCGTCGCCGAGGAGGCATAGCTGGCCAGATGCCCGCCGTATTCGGAGGAGAGCTTGTTGGCCTTGAGTACCATCGCCACCGAGTTCCAGCGCAGGTACGCCTCGATGCGGCGCTCCAGTGCGCGATCACCCGGGTATTCCTTTTCCTGGGTCACCGGGATGGTGTTGACGTAAGCGGTGTTGGGTTTGAAGGGCAGGTAGGCGCCGGACCGGCGCGTATGGTCGATCAGGCGCTCCAGCAGAAAGTGCGCACGATCCGCTCCGTGCGTCTTGAGGACGGAGTCGATGGACTCCAGCCACTCCTGGGTTTCCGTGGGATCAAGATCTTGCAATTTGGGAAGTTCGGTCATGGCGGCTCTTTAAAAAACTCCGCCGCATACCGCGGCCCCGCAGGCACGGGCACGAACGGATGCTGTGCTAGGATGCGCAATTGGACTGCGCGTGAATTCGCGTTGAATCAAGCTGCGTAATGATCCGGATTTCACTGGCGACGGTCAAGCAAGCATGGCGGAACGGGGCTCTTTCCGGGACGCCGCACTCAATCTGCGCAATCCGGTCATGACACCTCGCTCAACAACGTTGTTGCCGCTCCAGACGCCCCCGCGGATCGAGCGCTCCGGCCGCCTCTCGGCCCGGATTGCGGACACTCTTGATGCCATACTAGTCATCATTCCCGTTGATGCCTCCGAGGAGCTGCTGGCGACGCTGCCACATGCCGATATCTGGCGCCGGATGCTCGCCGGACGGGCGCCAAACAGCCTGCAAAGCGCGGCTAAACCAGCCCGTTCGGCCGTCCGCCAGGCCGGCCGGGCCAGCGCTCCGAAACCCGGTCCCGGACCCAGCGGCATCCGCACTATCAACCTCGCAAATGCCCGCCAGACGCGTCTCATATTGGGAGTGGTGCCGCGCAATGCAAGCGCCTTCGAGACCCTGTCCCTGGCCGGCCGCATGGCGCGGGACCTGGGCAGCTGCACGCCGGGGTCCGTGGCCCTGGCCGCACCCGGCGCCCCGGATGGCGCCCGGGAGGGTGCGCTGGAAGCCCTGCTCAGCGCCACCCTTGCCTGCGCATTTGAGATGCCGAGCTTCCGCAGTTCCCGAAAGCGCGCCGCCGGCCTGAAACAGGTCATCGTGGTGGGCGGATCGCTGGATCTGCGCCGCATTCAAGTCGCCGCCGCGGCCAATGGCCTCGCGCGCTGGCTCACGGCGCTGCCTCCCAACAAGCTCGATGCCACGGCCTACCAGCGGGCACTGCGTGAACTGGCCCGCCGCCATGGCCTCAGATTCCGCTGGCTCTCCGAAGCCGCGCTGAAGCGCCAGGGCGCCGGTGCGTTTCTCGCCGTTGCGCAGGGCAACGCCCGCCGCACGGCCGGCATTGCGCATCTGAGCTATCGACCACCCCGCCATCGGGGGCGTGGCGTCGATGTGGCGCTGGTCGGCAAGGGCATCCTGTTCGATACCGGTGGCACCAATCTCAAGGGCCATCGGGGCATGCTCGACATGCATACCGACATGAACGGCAGCGCGGTGGCAGTGGCCGCGTTGTGCGCACTCGCCGATCTGCGCTCGCCGCTCGCCGTGGACGCATGGCTGGCCATCACCGAGAACCGCACCGGACCTACCGCGTTCGTGCCACAGGATGTCGTCACCGCAGTCAACGGGGTCAGCATCCAGGTGATCCACACCGATGCCGAAGGACGAATGGTGCTGGCGGACACGCTGGCGCTGGCCGGACGCACGCGGCCCGGGCTGATCGTGGACTTCGCGACGCTCACGGGTGCCTGCGTGACGGCACTGGGGGAGCGCATGAGTGGCATATTCGTGCGACCCTCAACGCTGGCGGTGACGGCGCACGCCGCCGGGGATTCCAGTGGCGAGCGCGTCTGGAATTTTCCGCTGGATGCAGATTACGACGGCGAACTGGAAAGCCGGATCGCCGATGTCATGCAATGCAGCTCCGACAGCAAAGCCGACCACATCCTCGCGGCACGCTTCCTGTCGCGGTTCGTCCCCGAGGCCAGCGCCTGGATCCACATGGACCTCGCCGCGGCGGTCCGCAGCGGGGGCCTCGCCCATATCAACACCGATATCACCGGGTTCGGCGTGCGCTATACGCTGGAACTGCTGCGCGGCGGGAAGCTGCCACGATGACCGAACTGACGTTGCGGCGCCCGGATGACTGGCATCTGCACCTGCGTGACGGGGCAGCGATGGCTGCAGTTGTGCCCTTCACCGCCGCGCGCTTCGGCCGCGCGATTGTCATGCCGAACCTGAAGCCCCCGATTACCACTACCGAGATGGCGCTGGCGTACCGCGAGCGCATCCGCGCCGCACTGCCGGCCGGCTCGACGTTTCAACCGCTGATGACGCTTTACCTGACGGATCGCACTCAGCCTGCGGAAGTCGCGCGCGCGCGCGCCAGCGGCGCCATCGCCGGTTTCAAGCTCTATCCGGCCGGCGCCACCACCAACTCCGAGTCCGGTGTCACCGACCTGCGCAACATCCGGCGCGTGCTCGAGCAGATGAGTGAGCATGGCATGGTGCTGCAGGTGCACGGTGAGGTCACGCAGAACAGCGTCGATGTGTTTGACCGCGAGGCACGCTTCATAGATGAAGTACTGCTGCCGCTGTGTGTGCGTCACCCCAGCCTGCGCATCGTCTTCGAGCACATCACGACCCGGCGCGCGGTCGAGTTCGTGCGCGGCGCGCGTGCCGGGGTGGCCGCCACGATCACCCCGCAGCATCTGCTGATGAACCGCAACGCCCTGTTTGTCGGTGGCATCCGACCGCACCTCTACTGCCTGCCGGTGCTCAAGACCGAAGACGACCGCATGGCGTTGCTCGAGGCCGCCACCGGCAGTGATCCGCGCTTCTTCCTGGGCACCGACAGCGCGCCGCATGCGCGCCACACCAAGGAAGCCGCCTGTGGCTGCGCCGGAATCTTCAGCGCCCACGCCGCCATCGAGTTGTACGCGGAAGTGTTCGAGAGTGTCGAGCGGCTGCCGTGTCTGCCGGGATTCGCCTCGGAATTCGGGGCGGATTTCTATCAGCTGCCGCGCAATCCGGACTTCATCACCCTGGTCGCCGAACCCTGGACGGTGCCGGATAGCTATGACTTTGGCGGGGAGAGCCTGGTGCCGCTGCGGGCAGGGGAAATGATCGGTTGGCGCATGGCCGGAGTCACGCAGCCGTGAATGAGGAAATCGAGGTCACCCGGACCGCAGCCGCCGCGCTCATGAGTCGCCGCTTCCGGGGATTCCTCCCGGTCGTCGTCGATGTGGAGACCGGCGGTTTCATCTCGCGCACCGATGCCCTCTTGGAGATTGCCGCGGTCTTCATCGACATGGATGCCAGCGGCACCCTGTCACGGGGCGCCACGCACAGTTTTCATGTGCAGCCCTTTCCCGGCTCGAGACTGGATCCGGCGTCCTTGAGCGTCACCGGCATCGATCCCTATCATCCGCTGCGCCCGGCCTTGCCTGAGCGTGAAGCGCTGCAGCGCATCTTCCGGGAGGTCCGGCATCAGCTGAAGGCCTACGACTGCCGCCGCGCCATCCTCGTCGGCCACAACGCCGCGTTCGATCTGGCATTTGTGAATGCGGCGCTGGAGCGCACGGACGTGAAACGCAGCCCGTTCCATCCCTTCTCCTGCTTCGATACCGCAACGCTCGCGGGCGCCGCATTGGGACAGACCGTGCTCGCCAAGGCGGTGGCGGTCTCCGGCATCCAATGGGATGCCAGCTCAGCGCATTCTGCATCGTACGATGCCGAGCGCACGGCGGACCTGTTCTGCTTCGTCTGCAATCGCATGCAGACCACCTACGCGGCGGCGCACGATCGGGCGGGTCAGTTGGGGTGGTTCGACACCGGAACGGGCGAACCGGGCGCCACGGAGGCGTAGCGCCCGCGCACTTCGGGTCAGGCGGCGACTGCGCCGCTGTCCTGCAGGAGCTTCTTCAGCTCCCCGCTGTGATACATCTCGAGGGTGATGTCACAGCCGCCGACCAGTTCGCCGTTCACATACAGCTGGGGGTAGGTCGGCCAATTGGAGTAGCGCTTGAGGCCCTCGCGCAGTTCCGGCTCCTCGAATATGTTCACATGCTTGAATTGCGCGCCCATGGCATTCAGGGCTGCCACCGTCTGCGCGGAAAACCCGCACTGCGGAAAATCAGGGGTGCCCTTCATGAACAGCACCACGGGCGCCGAATTGAGCTCGGCCTTGATCTTTTCCACCACGTCCATAGTCGAAGTCCTTTGCGAAGGCGGCTTTAGGCCGCTGCGGGCGATTGGGATAGGATTATGGGGGCTCAGGGCGCATTCTTCAAACCCATGTCCCAGACCATTTTTGCGGCCAGCTGGCATAACGGCCTGTTCGTCATCACCGGGGACGCCGTGCGCCATGAATTGGCCGACCAGCCGGTGCGCGGGCTGTGCGCCGACCGCGGCGGCGTGCTCGCCATCGTGGGCGGCAGGCAGCTGCGCCGCCGATCCCCCGATGGCCACTGGGACACGCTCGCCGGCAGCGACGCACCGCTGTCCTGCGTCGTCGCAACCGGTAACACGGTGCTGGTGGGCACCGATGATGCCCAGGTGCTGCGTCTGGGTGAGGCGGGCACTCTTGAGCCCCTGCCCGGATTTGCCCGGACCGAGGGGCGCAACCGCTGGTACGCGGGCACCGCGGTCATTGACGGTCGCGTCATCGGACCGCCGCTTGGTGTGCGCTCCATCGCCGCGACCTGCGACGCCACGGCGATTCTCGCCAACGTGCACGTCGGCGGCATTCCCCGCTCCACCGACCGTGGCGCCAGCTGGCATCCCACACTGGACATCAACTGGGACGTGCATCAGGTGTGCACGCACCCCGCGGACCCCGAGGTAGCGGTCGCCGCCTCAGCTGCCGGGGTATGCATCAGCGCCAATCATGGGGCAACCTGGACTGCGAGCGCCGCGGGTCTGCATGCACCGTACTGCGCCGCCGTGGCGTTTTGTGGTGACGACGTGCTGGTGTGCGCGGCCAAGGATCACTTTGCGACATCCGCCGGACTCTATCGGCTGCCGGTGGCGGATCCGGCCGCATTACAGCCGGTGGAGATCGGAGAGTCCCGCTGGCTGGGCGCCATCATCGACACGCACTGCCTGGTGAGTGACGGTGAGTCCGTCGTGATCGTGGATCGGACCGGTCAGCTCAACTGGTCCGAAGACGGCGGCCACAACTGGCACAGCCATGCGCACCGTTTTCCGATGACCAGTGCGCTGCTGCTCAACCCCTAGCCGGCGTCCAATGCCTGTGCGCGCGCGAATGCAGGACGTTCCACGACCCGCTTCACGTAGGCCTCGATCTGCGCTGATTTGGGCAGCAGCGGACTTTGCGCAAACATCGCGAAGGTCGTGCCGTAGAGCACATCGATCGCGCTGAAGCGCTCACCCAGGAAATAAGCCCCGGCTGAGAGTTTGGCGATGACCGCCGGCATCGCCTCCTCCACCGGCACCCAGCCGGCGGTGCCCTGCGGCACATCGAAATTCTTGAACTTCGACAGGAACGCCGGTTCCAGCACCCCGGTGTAATAGGCGAGCCAGGACAGATAAGCGCCACGGTCCGGATCGCCCACAAGGGGTCCAAGGCGGTTCTTCGGAAATTTGTCGGTGAGGTACAACGCGATGGCGGGGGACTCGAAGACGATGACGCCATCGTCGGCGATCGCAGGGACCTTGCCGTGCGGATGCGGATTGGCGGGATCCACTGCGCCCCCGGTAGCGGTCCGCGTCGTGACCGGACGGATTTCGTACGGGGCTCCCAGCTCCTCGAGCAGGAAGATGAAGCGGGTGGAGCGGGTTCTCGCCCGATGAAAGAGCGTAATCATGATCAGTTCTCCTCGCCGCTGACTGCCGTACACACCACCTTGGTTTCAAGGTACTCATTCATCCCGAAGCTCGAACCCTCCCGGCCCAGCCCCGACTCCTTCACCCCGCCAAAGGGCGCCACGGTGGTGGAGATCAGGCCGGTATTGAGTCCGACCATCCCGTACTGCAGGGCTTCGGCCACGCGCCAGGAGCGGTTCAGGTCGCGGGTGAAGAAGTATGCCGCCAGTCCCGCCGTGGTGTCATTGGCCAGCTCGAGTGCCTGCGCCTCGGTGGTGAATTTCACGATGCCCGCGAGGGGTCCGAAGGTCTCCTCGGTGAACAGGGCCGCCTCGCGACCCACATCCGTGATGATCGTCGGCTGGAAAAAATTCCCGCCGAGGCGCTGACCGCCGGCGCGCAGTTTGCCGCCACGGTCCAGCGCATCCTGCACATGCCGTTCGACCTTGGCGACCGCCTCGGCATTGATCAGCGGCCCCTGGTGGGTGTCGCCCTTGAGGCCGTCACCGACCACCAGCGCTGCAACCCGTTCACTCAGCTTGGCGACGAACTCATCGTGAATCCCCCGCTGCACCAGGATGCGATTGGCACAGACGCAGGTCTGGCCGGTGTTGCGGAACTTCGAGGCCACGGCCCCGTCCACGGCCCGCGCCAGGTCGGCATCATCGAACACGATGAAGGGCGCGTTGCCGCCCAGTTCCAGCGACACATGCTTCACGGTCCCCATGCAACGGGCCGCGAGCAACTTGCCCACGCGCGTCGAACCGGTGAAGGTGAATTTGCGGACGCGCGGATCGGTGGTGAGCACCTCGCCGATGGCAGCCGGTTCGCCCGTGACGACATTGAACACCCCCGCCGGCACGCCCGCCTTGCTGGCGAGCCACGCCAGCGCCAGCGCGGAAAACGGGGTCAGCTCCGAGGGCTTGAGAACCACCGTGCAACCCGCGGCGAGCGCGGGACCCACCTTGCGCGTGATCATGGCCGCCGGGAAATTCCACGGCGTCACCGCCGCCACCACGCCCAGGGGCTCGCGCAGCACCACCAGCCGCTTGTCGGCCGCGTGTCCGGGAATCACCTGGCCGTAGGCGCGACGGCTTTCCTGCGCAAACCACTCGATGAAGGAGGCCGCGTAGGTGATCTCAGCGCGCGCCTCGCTCAGCGGTTTGCCCTGCTCGGCGGTCATCAGCCGCGCCAGGTCATCCTGATGGCCCACGATCAATTCGAACCAGCGCTGCAGGATGGCGCCGCGCTCACCCGCCGCGAGCCGCCGCCAGGAGTCGAAGGCGCGCTGCGCGCTGGCGATGGCGCGCTCGGTTTCCGCCGCACCCATGGCCGGCACGGTGCCGAGTACCTGCTGGCTCGCCGGATTGATGACCTCGATGCGGCGCGCCGCGTCGGCCCACTGGCCGTCGATGTAGGCCGCCTGGCGCAGCAGCTCACCGGACTTCAGCCCCATGCGTGCCTGCTCCGCGGCCATGCCGCTGTCTGCTTTGATCTCTTTCACGTGGCCGCCTCCGTCGCCTGCAGGGGGTCCCACCGACATCCAGGATGTGCGACCCTGCAGCCGGCGGGGGTGAACCCCAAGGATACGCGGCAATGCTGCAGAAGGTTAACGATGGACCGGAGTGAGCTGGAGCGTCTGCGTGCGAGGTACGACGGCTCGCAGGAGTCGGCGACGCATGACCCGCGCTACCGGCGGGTCGTCGACCAGATTTTCAAGGACGGCACCCGGGTGCTGCCCTACGCGGGAGTGCCAACGCTCCTGGCGGCCCCGTATCGGCCTGAGGCCGCAGACCTGGCGGATCTGGGAGGTCTGCAGGTGGCGCTGATCGGTGTGCCGATGGACTTAGGCGTCAGCAACCGCCCCGGGGCCCGCTTCGGGCCGCGGGCGCTGCGCGCCATCGAGCGCATCGGCCCCTACAACGCGGTGCTGGATTGCACCCCCTGCCATGATCTCAAGGTCGCGGACATCGGTGATGTGCCGTTTCGCAGCCGCTTCGACCTGGCAGGCTGCCACGCGGATAT
>Ga0302317_10000179_pt1 | contig 60255 bp, 56 predicted proteins | sample III_Palsa_N3_3_FD_200450 | JGI IMG/M metagenome (GOLD analysis project Ga0302317, IMG submission 200450) | Peat permafrost microbial communities from Stordalen Mire near Abisko, Sweden - III_Palsa_N3_3 | ecosystem: Environmental > Terrestrial > Soil > Palsa > Peat permafrost | place: Sweden...
CCTGCGCGTGTTGCAGCGGGATGGCCGCATCAGCAACCTGAAGCTGGCCGAGGAGGTGCACCTGTCGCCCACGGCCGTGCTCGAGCGCGTGAAGCGCCTGACGCGCGAGAACTTCATCCTCGGCTACGAGGCCCGGCTGAACCCGAACAAGCTCGGCGCCAGCATGATGGTCTTCATCGAGGTGCTGCTCGACCGCACCGCTCCGGACATCATGGACACCTTCAAGGCCGCCGTCCAGACCCGCCCGGAGATCCTCGAGTGCCATCTCGTGGCCGGCGGTTTCGACTACCTGATCAAGACCCGCGTGGCCGACATGGCCGCCTATCGCGAGATGATCGCCTCGGTCATCTGGAGCCTGCCGGGTGTGCGAGAGACGCGCACCTACACGGTGATGGAAGAGGTCAAGACGACCAACGCGCTGCCGATCTGAGCGGGCAGGCGCGGGCCATTGCCGAAGATTGCTCGGCGACGGGGCGGCAAATCAGTGAACGGCGGGCGCTGCGATCCGGCACCGTTGAGGCCATGTCTTCCGACTATCCCGCCCTGCAACCCGCCGCCGCCGCTGCTGCGGCCAACGATGCCGTCGTTGCGGTGGCGCGCGCCCGCCAGCCGCGCGCGCGTTCGCGCCTGCGCGGGGCCGACCCCGCGAAGGCCGCCGAGGCGCCGGCCGCGTCCGCCGGCGCGCTCGACGAGCTCGACCTGCGGCTGCTGCGCATCCTGCAGGCCGACGGCCGCATCACCAACCTGAAGCTGGCGGCGGCGGTCGGGCTGTCGTCGGCGAGCACGCACGAGCGCGTCAAGCGGCTGGTGCGCGACGGCACCATCCTCGGCTTCAACGCGCGCCTCAACCCGAACCTGCTGCAGGCCGGGCTGCTGGTGTTCGCCGAGGTGCGGCTGGCCGCCATGAGCAACGCTGTCAACGAGGCGTTCAAGGCCGCGGTGCAGCTGCGTCCGGAGATCCTCGAATGCCACGAGGTGGCCGGCGGCTTCGACTACCTGCTCAAGACGCGCGTGGCCCACATGGGTGCCTACCGCGACCTGGTGGCGGCCGTCGCCTGGAGCCTGCCCGGCGTGCGCGACGTGCGCACCTACGCGGTGATGGAAGAACTGAAGAACACCACGGCGCTGCCGGTCTGAGAACAAGTTCACGCTCGCGACCCCCCAACGGTGGCCCCCCACCCGAGGGATGCGTTTGGTTACCTCCCCGGGCAAAGTTCAGTCATCGGTTGAACGCCACGTTCAGCCACCGAAACACCGAACTTGCCGAGGTTTCCACCATGAACGCAGCCGCCGCCTACATCGCCAACACCAACCACGCCGCCAACGAGTGGGCCCGTACGCAGGCCGCCCGCACGATGGTGCGTGCCGCGATGAACAGCAACGCCGTGACCTACCACCGCACCTGGCCGACGCTGGAAGCCATCGAGATGCTGGGCGAGGCCGAATACGATCCGTCGCTGCGCTTCAACGGCTTCATGGACTCGACGCTGGATCTTCGCGACGGCCTGTCGGTGGTCGAGGTGTTCGCCCCCATCGACGAGCCCGCCGCCCTGCAGGAATTCGCGCTGCTGCGCCGCTGAACGGCGTGTCGCTCGCGCCCGCGGGTGTGAGCGATCGCTCAGGGTGTCGGCTCCGACTTCGCGGGACGCGAGCCGAAGATCGCCGTCCCCACGCGCACCCAGGTCGCCCCTTCGGCGATCGCCGCCTCCAGGTCGGCGCTCATGCCGATCGACAGGGTGTCCAGCCCCAGGCCCTCGCTGTTCAACGCCTCGAACAGCTTGCGCAGCGCCCGATGCGGTGCGCGCTGAGCGGCCAGGTCGCCAGCCGGCTCCGGGATCGCCATCAGGCCGCGCAGCTTCAGCCGCGGCAGCGCCGCCACCTCGCGCGCGAGCGCCAGCGCCGCCTCCGGCGCGACGCCGCTCTTGCTGTCCTCGCCGCTGATGTTGACCTGCAGGCAGACCTGCAGCGGCGCCATCGCGGGCGGACGCAGGTCGGACAGCCGCTGCGCCAGCTTCATCCGGTCGACCGAGTGCACCCAGTCGAAGTTCGCCGCGACCTCGCGCGCCTTGTTGCTCTGGAGCGGGCCGATCAGGTGCCAGCGGATCGGGTCGCCGGCGTCCGGGCGCAGATCGGCGAGCTCGACGATCTTGCCCAGCGCTTCCTGCACGTAGTTCTCGCCGAAATCGCGCTGGCCGGCGGCGAAGGCCTCGCGCACTGAAACACCCGGACACGTCTTGCTCACCGCCAGCAGGTGAACGGTTGCCGGAAGGCGGTCAAATGCCCGACAAGCGGACGATATTCGCCCCCGGACTTGTAGTATGTTCTCTGCGATGCTGGCCATTCGGGCCGGAGCATAAGCCCTTGCGGGGGTCACGGACCACATGGACATCACCCAACTGCTCGCGTTTTCGGTCAAGAACAAGGCATCCGACCTGCACCTGTCGTCGGGCCTGCCCCCCATGATCCGCGTGCACGGCGACGTTCGCCGCATCAATGTCGATCCGATGTCCCACAAGCAGGTCCACGGCCTGGTGTACGACATCATGAACGACACCCAGCGCAAGCACTACGAAGACACGCTGGAGTGCGATTTCTCGTTCGAGATCCAGGGTCTGGCGCGCTTTCGCGTCAACGCATTCAACCAGAACCGCGGCGCGGCCGCCGTGTTCCGGACCATCCCGTCCAAGATCCTGACGCTGGAGCAGCTGAACTGCCCCAAGATCTTCGCGGACCTCGCGATGAAACCGCGCGGCCTCGTGCTCGTCACCGGCCCGACCGGCTCCGGCAAGTCGACGACGCTCGCCGCGATCATCGACCACCTCAACGACAACAGCTACGGCCACGTGCTGACCATCGAGGATCCGATCGAGTTCGTGCACGAGTCCAAGAAGTGCCTGATCAACCAGCGCGAAGTCGGCCCGCAGACGCTCAGCTTCTCCAACGCGCTGCGCTCGGCGCTGCGCGAGGATCCGGACTGCATCCTCGTCGGCGAAATGCGCGACCTGGAAACCATCCGCCTGGCGCTGACCGCCGCGGAAACGGGCCACCTGGTCTTCGGCACGCTGCACACCTCCAGCGCCGCCAAGACGATCGACCGCGTGGTCGACGTGTTCCCCGCGGCCGAGAAGGACATGGTGCGCGCGATGCTGTCCGAGTCGCTGGTCGCCGTCATCTCGCAGACCCTGTGCAAGACCAAGGACGGCAACGGCCGCGTCGCGGCGCACGAGGTCATGCTGGGCACCGCGGCGATCCGCAACCTGATCCGCGAGAACAAGATCGCGCAGATGTACTCGTCGATCCAGACCGGCAATTCAGCGGGAATGCAGACGCTCGACCAGTGCCTGGCCGATCTCGTGCGCCGCAACATCGTCGCTCCTTCGGAAGCTCGCCAGAAGGCCAAATTCCCGGAAAACTTCCCGGGCTGATTCCCCTCGCCAAACGCGCTGTCCGTGAAAAACCTCTTCGCCCGGTTTCGCCGCAAGCCCACGCCGCTGGCCGTCGCGCAGCAGGACGGCTCCTCGAGCTATTTCGCCACGCAGTTCCAGGAGGGGCATCAGGACACCCAGCTGATGGTGAGCTGGGACACGCGCAGCCTGGACCTGCACACCAAGCCGTACGACCCGGCACTCGGCACGCTGGCGCTGGTCAAGCTGTTCGGCCAGGATCCGCAGCTGTCGCAGCTCGGGCCGGAGGCGCTGTCGGTGTTCGGCAACTACCTCGAGTACGTGCAGGTGGAGGCCGGCCGCCAGGTGATCGGGCAGGACGAGCAGGGCGACTTCCTGCTGATCGTCCTCGACGGCACCGTCGCCGTCGAGCGCGTGCAGCCGTGGGGCGCGAAGGCGCGCCTGGGCGAATCGCGCGCGGGCGACGTGCTGGGCGAGATGTCGCTGCTCGATGCCGGCGCGCGCTTCTCGGCCTGCACCACGCTCACGTCGGCCAAGTTCGCCGTGCTCGGCGCGGCCGCGCTCGACCGCATGATGCAGCACGAGCCGCGGCTCGCGGCCGCGCTGCTGGCCTGGCTCGCGCGCCGGCTGTCGCTGCGGTTGCGGCAAGTCAGCGCAAGGCTGTCGGCGCTGCTCACGCGCGAGTGAGCGGTTGCCATTGATCACGGCTGGTCTTGCCCAGTGCTGGCAAGATCCGGGCTGCAGACATTGAAAGGTTGAAGGCCATGGAAAGAGAACAAGCATCGAAGTTCGTCAATGACCTGCTGCGCCTGATGGTCACGCGCAACGGCTCCGACCTCTTCCTCACGGCCGACTTCCCGCCGGCGATCAAGGTCGACGGCAAGGTCACCAAGGTGTCGCCGCAGCCGCTCACCGGCGCGCACACGATGGCGCTGGCGCGGGCCATCATGAACGACAAGCAGGCCTCCGATTTCGAGCGCACGAAGGAGTGCAACTTCGCGATCTCGCCCGCGGGCATCGGCCGCTTCCGCTGCAGCGCGTTCCTGCAGCAGAGCCACGTGGGCATCGTGCTGCGGACGATTCCGCAGGAGATCCCCACCATCGACAGCCTCGGCCTGCCGCGCGTGCTGAAGGACGTCGCGCTGACCAAGCGCGGCCTGATCATCATGGTGGGCGCCACCGGCTCGGGCAAGACGACCTCGCAGGCCGCGATGCTCGACTGGCGCAACGAGAACACCTTCGGCCACATCATCACGGTGGAAGACCCGGTGGAGTTCGTGCACCCGCACAAGAACTGCATCGTCACCCAGCGCGAGATCGGCATCGACACCGACAGCTGGGAGATGGCGCTGAAGAACGCGCTGCGCCAGGCGCCCGACGTCATCCTGATGGGCGAGATCCGCGACCGCGAGACGATGGACCTGGCCATCGCCTTCGCCGAGACCGGCCACCTGTGCATGGCCACGCTGCACGCCAACAGCGCCAACCAGGCGCTGGACCGGATGATCAACTTCTTCCCGGAAGAGCGCCGGCTGCAGCTGCTGATGGACCTGTCGCTCAACATGAAGGCGCTGATCTCGCAACGCCTGCTGCCGCGCCAGGAGGGCAAGGGCCGCGTCGCCGCCGTCGAGATCCTGCTCAACACGCCGCTGGTGGCCGACCTGATCTTCCAGGGCAAGGTGGGCGACCTGAAGGACCTGATGAAGCGCTCGCGCGAGCTCGGCATGCAGACCTTCGACCAGGCGCTGTTCGACATGTACGAGGCCAACCTGATCACGTACGAGGACGCGCTGCGCAACGCCGACTCGGTCAACGACCTGCGCCTGCAGATCAAGCTCGACAGCGAACGCTCGCGCTCGACCGATCTCGCCGCCGGCACCGAACACATGACCTTCGGCTGAGGCCGCACGACCGATGGCAAAGACCTACGAACAGACTCCCTCGAAGAAGGTCGCCTTCCTCGGCCTCGGCGTGATGGGCGGCCCGATGGCCGGCCACCTCGCCGCCGCCGGGCACCAGGTGACCGTCTACAACCGCACCGCCGCCAAGGCGCATGCGTGGGTCGACAAGCACGGTGGCAGGGCGGCCTCGACGCCGCGCGCCGCGGCCGAGGGCGCCGAATTCGTGTTCGCCTGCGTCGGCAACGACGCCGACCTGCGCGCGGTGGTGACCGGCGACCAGGACGGCGCGTTCGCCGGCATGGCGCCCGGCGCAATCCTGATCGACCACACGACCGCGTCGGCCGACATCGCGCGCGAGCTGCACGGCATGGCGAGGTCGCGCGGGCTGCACTTCGTCGATGCGCCGGTGTCCGGCGGCGAGGCGGGGGCGATCAACGGGATGCTCACGGTGATGTGCGGCGGCGACGCCGCGCCGTTCGACGCGATGAAGCCGGTCGCGATGGCGTTCTCGCGCGCCGTCACGCGGCTGGGCGACAGCGGCTCCGGCCAGCTCGCCAAGATGGTCAACCAGATCTGCATCGCCGGGCTTGTCCAGGGCCTGGCCGAGGCCGTGGCGTTCGGCGCGCGCGCGGGGCTGGACATGCCCGCCGTGCTCGACGTCATCGGCAAGGGGGCCGCGCAGAGCTGGCAGATGGACAACCGCGGCAAGACGATGGTCGACGACAAGTTCGACTTCGGCTTCGCCGTCGACTGGATGCGCAAGGATCTCGGGCTGGTGCTGGACGAGTCGCGCCGCAACGGCGCCCGCCTGCCGGCCACGGCGCTGATCGACCAGTTCTACGCCGAGATCCAGAATCGCGGCGGCGGTCGCTGGGACACCTCCAGCCTGATCCGGCTGCTGAACAAGTAGGCCGGCGTTCGCGCCATGAGAAACGGACGCCGCGGCGTCCGTTCTCGTTGGTGCAGGCAGTGCCGTTTACTTGAGATTGCTCAGCTGCTCGTCGGTGAGGATCTCGAACACGCGCACGACCTTCAGCACGCTGGGCTGCGAGCGCGCGATGTCGGCGGCGCGCGCGGCCTCGCGTTCGCTGACGCGGCCCATCAGGTAGACGTTGCCGCGCTCGGTGACGACCTTGATCGCGCTGGACTGGATGTCCTTCGCGTCGATCAGCGCGCTCTTCACGCGGGTGGTGATCACGGTGTCGCTGGAGCGCGTGCTGATCGTGCTGTTCGGGCCGACCTCGAGCTCGTTGACGACGGTGGTGACGCCCTCGATGCCGGCGACCGCCTTCTCCGCCGCGGCCTTGTCGGCGTCGGTGGCCACCTCGCCCGTGACCAGCGCGATGCGGTTGTAGCTCGTCACGTTGATGTGGGCCTTGTCGCCGATCGCCTCGCGGATGCGCGGGCCGGCCTTCAGCTCGATCGACTGGTCCTCGATCTGCGCGCCGCCGGTGCGGCGGTCGTTGAAGGACATGCCGGCGCCGACGGCGCCGGCGCCCACGAGCGCGATGCAACCCTGCAACGGCGCGAGCGTGGCGACGGCCAGCGCGCCGACGAGCGCGGTGGTGGCAAGCGGGTGTCGATGGCGGATGGGCGAGGAGGAGGTGTGCATGTTCATCAGAGGTCGGCGTCGCCAAGGAGTTGGAGGTCGACGGCATCGCACAGGGCGTGCAGCGTCAGCAGTTGGAGTTCGCAGATGCGCGCGGCGCGCTCGTGCGGGATGGTGATCCAGATGTCGGTCTCGGCCGTGATGGCCTGGCCGGCCGGCCGTGAGGCGTTGGCGCCCGGCTCGCGCCCGGCGAAGACCAGCGCGCTCATCTCGCGCTCGTGCGCCGCGCCGACGACGGCAGCCAGCAGCGCGTCGTCGGGACGCAGCGCGAAGGCGACCAGCACGTCGCCGGCCTGCCCCAGCACGCGCAACTGCGTGACGGCCGGGGCGTCGTCCTCGGGCGCCCGCGCCTCGGACAGCAGCAGCGGATCGATCGCCAGCACCATCGCGGCGAGGCCCGGGCGCTCGCGCTCGAAGCGACCCGACAGCGCGGCGCCGAGCAACTGCGCCGGCGCCTGGGCGACGCCGCGCCCATGCACCCAGATGCGGCCGCCGGCGGTGACGCAATCGACGATCGCCTGCGCGGCGTCGGCGATCGGGCGGGCCATGGCTTCAGCCGCCTGGTAGCTCAGGTCGGCGCTTTCGAAGAAATGCTGTTGGATGCGGGGTTCGAGCATGGACAGGGGAGTGGCGCGGCCGGGAGGGAGAGACCGCGCGCGGATCATAGTTCAGCACCTCGTAGGACAGAGTCTCATCGTGCTGTCGAGTTCCGTTGCGGACGTTTCCGGCCCGAACGCGCGCCGGGCGGCCCATCTCGCGATGCGCGGCCCGGAGGCGGAGCCCGTACCGGGCGTGTCTCGCGATCTTCAAAGCAAGGGTTTGCACCGATCAAGTAAGCGGCTTCCGCGCCGAAGAGCCCGTGCAGGCATGGATCCGAGTTTCAACACTCGTCGAACGCGGCCCTCAGCCACTGCACGCGATCGCCGTCCACCGCGACGACGTCGAACCGGCAGGGCGGTATCCGTGACAACCGCGACAGATAGGTCCGTGCCGCGTAGACCAGCCGCGCGCGCTTGGCCGCGCTGACGCTGGCCGCGGCGCCGCCGCCCAGCTTGCCGTTGCGCACGCGCACTTCGACGAACACCAGCGTGCCGTCGGTGTCGAGCAGAATCAGGTCGATTTCGCCGCCGAGGCGGGAGCGACCGCGCGCCACTCGATAATTGCGCTCGAGGACGCGCAGCCCGCGCGCCTCGAGGTAGCGCTGCGCCAGCGTCTCGCCGAGGCGTCCGGTGCGTGCACGCGCGGTCTCCCCCGCCGTCGCAGCGTCCGCAGGGCTGCCCGCATCCATCGCGTTCGTCCGCTTCACCCAAGGCCAAGCCATCGTGTCCGATCACTCCCTGCCGGCTTCCGGCGAAGACGCCCCCGCCGCGGCCGTCGGCCTGCGCCAGACGCTGCAGACCGCCGCGGCCGTGGCCGGCCTGCAGGACTACCCGCGTGGCTGCCTGTACGTGGTGGCCACGCCGATCGGCAACCTTGCCGACATCAGCCTGCGCGCGCTGCACGCGCTCGCATTGGCCGACGCCATCGGCTGCGAGGATACGCGTACCAGCGGTGCCTTCCTGCGGCATTTCGGCCTGGAAAAGCCGCTGTTGGCGCTGCACGAGCACAACGAGCGCGTCGGCGCGGCACAGGTGTGTGCGCGCCTGGCCGCGGGCGAGCGCGTCGCCTACATCAGCGACGCCGGCACGCCGGCCGTGTCCGATCCGGGAGCGGTGCTGGTGCAGGTCGTGGCCGCCGCGGGCTACCGTGTGATGCCCCTGCCGGGCGCGAGCAGCGCGATCGCCGCGCTGAGCGTGGCGGGCGACACGGGCACGCTCGGCTTCGCGTTCGCGGGCTTCCTCTCGAGCAAGGCGCAGGAGCGTGCGACCGAACTTGCGCGCCTGAAGGACGCCCGCCAGTCAACAGTGATCTTCGAGGCGCCGCACCGCATCGAGGCGCTGGCCGCGGCGATGGGCGAGGCGCTCGGTGGCGGCGACACGCCGCGCAAGCTCACCGTGTGCCGCGAGCTGACGAAGCAGTTCGAGCAGGTCGTGACGCTGCCGGTGGCCGACTTCGCGCCCTGGCTCGCGGCCGACGCCAATCACCGTCGCGGCGAGTTCGTGCTGGTGCTGCACGCCGCCCTCGCGCAGGCGGCGCAGGCGGACGCCCTGCCCGCGGACGCCGAACGTACGCTGCGCGTGCTGTTGCGCGAGCTGCCGCTGAAGCAGGCCTCGGCCATCGCCGCGGAGCTGTGCGGCCTGCCGCGCAAGCGTCTCTACGCGCAGGCGCTCGCGTGGCGCGCGGACGCGCCCGAGGCCGAAGACGGCGACGAGTGATGTCTGCGAGGGCCAAGGGTCAAGCTGCAGCGCGCGGCATTCGGCCATTTAACCTGTCAGACTTCGCCGACCGGGCTGTGCCGAATCCTTGCAAAATGATCCGCATTCCCCCGCTGACCGGCATCCGCCTCAGCCCCTCATTCAGGAGCCCGCCGTGATCTCACGCGAACCCACGATCGAACGCCTGGCCATCGCCGAAGGCCTGCTGCTCGAGCCGTTCGGCCTCACCGAGGCCCACCTCGCCGCCACGCTGGCCGCGATGGGCGAGCACAAGGTCGACGACGCCGACCTCTACTTCCAGACCACGCGCCACGAGGGCTGGAGCCTCGAGGAAGGCATCGTCAAGAGCGGCAGCTTCTCGATCGACCAGGGCGTCGGCGTGCGCGCCGTCGCCGGCGAGAAGACGGCGTTCGCCTACTCCGACGACATCTCGGCCGCGTCGTTGATGGACGCCGCTCGCACCGTGCGCGCGATCGCCGCGGCCGGCCAGAGCCGCCGCGTCAAGCTGCAGACGAAGACGAAGATCTCCACCAGCCGCCTGTTGTACGGCACGGCCGACCCGATCGCCACGCTGGACTCGACGCAGAAGGTCGCGCTGCTGGAGCGCATCGAGAAGATGGCCCGCGCGCGCGACCCGCGCATCGTGCAGGTGATGGCCGGCCTCGCCGCCGAGCACGATGTGGTGCTGATCGCGCGCGCCGACGGTACGCGCGCGGCCGACGTGCGGCCGCTGGTGCGGCTGTCGATCACCGTCATTGCCGAGCAGAACGGCCGTCGCGAGACGGGCTCGGGCGGCGGCGGCGGGCGCTTCGGGCTCGGCTACTTCACCGACTCGATCCTGGCCAAGTACGTCGACCAGGCGGTCAACGCGGCGCTGGTCAACCTCGAGTCGCGCCCGGTGCCGGCCGGTGAGATGACGGTCGTCCTCGGCCCGGGCTGGCCCGGCGTGCTGCTGCACGAGGCGGTCGGCCACGGCCTCGAAGGCGACTTCAACCGCAAGGGCTCGAGCACGTTCGCGGGCCGCATCGGCAAGCGCGTCGCGGCCAAGGGCGTCACCGTGCTCGACGACGGCACGATCGCCGATCGCCGCGGCTCGCTCAACGTCGACGACGAAGGCAATGCGAGCCAGCGCAACGTGCTGATCGAGGACGGCATCCTGCGCGGCTACATCCAGGACTCGATGAATGCGCGCCTGATGGGCGTCAAGCCCACCGGCAACGGCCGCCGCGAGAGCTACGCGCACACTCCCATGCCGCGCATGACCAACACCTACATGCTGGCCGGCGACAAGCCGCGCGAGGAGATCGTCGCGTCGATCAAGCGCGGCCTGTACGCGACCAACTTCGGTGGCGGCCAGGTCGACATCACCAGCGGCAAGTTCGTGTTCTCCGCGAGCGAGGCCTACTGGGTTGAGAACGGCAAGATCCTCTATCCGGTCAAGGGCGCCACGCTGATCGGCAATGGCCCGGAGGCGCTCACGCGCATCTCGATGATCGGCAACGACATGGAGCTCGACTCGGGCGTGGGCGTCTGCGGCAAGGAAGGCCAGAGCGTGCCGGTGGGCGTCGGCCAGCCGACGCTGCGCATCGACGGCCTGGTTGTCGGCGGGACCGCCTGAAAGCTGGGTTGCCCGTGCGCGAAGCTTGGATTTCTGGCTCGCGTGCTACATTCGAATTTCCATGAACGTCTCGCGTTTCTTCTTTTCGTACTTTTGGTTCTCGCCCCGTCAGGTGGCTGGAGAAGCAATCGCGCGCAAGTAAGCAGACGAGACCTTCAAAAGACCGCCGGCAAACCCGGCGGTTTTTTTTCGCCGGTGCCCGCCAGCCAAGCAACGACGCCAGACTGGAAAGACGACGATGACGAATCCGAAACCGCCGACCGAGGCGCGCCACACCCTGTCGCTGAGCGAACGCACCAGCGACACCGACGACCAGCGCATCCGCGACGTCACGCCGCTGCCGCCGCCCGAGCACCTGATCCGCTTCTTCCCGATCGCCGGCACGCCGGTGGAGACGCTGATCGGCAACACGCGCAGCGCGGTGCGCAACATCCTGGGCGGCGCCGACGACCGGCTGCTGGTGGTGATCGGCCCGTGCTCCATCCACGACCCGGCCGCCGCGCTCGAATACGCGCGCAAGCTCAAGGCGGAACGCGAGAAGTACGCCGACACGCTGGAGATCGTGATGCGCGTCTACTTCGAGAAGCCGCGCACGACGGTCGGCTGGAAGGGCCTGATCAACGATCCGTACCTCGACGAGAGCTACCGCATCCACGAGGGCCTGCGCATCGCGCGCCAGCTGCTGGTCGACATCAACCGCATCGGCGTGCCCGCCGCCGGCGAGTTCCTGGACGTCATCTCGCCGCAATACATCGGCGACCTGATCAGCTGGGGCGCGATCGGCGCGCGCACCACCGAGAGCCAGGTGCATCGCGAACTGGCGTCGGGGTTGTCGGCGCCTGTCGGCTTCAAGAACGGCACCGACGGCAACCTCAAGATCGCGATCGACGCGATCCAGGCGGCCGGGCGTCCGCATCACTTCATGTCGGTGCACAAGAACGGCCAGGTCGCGATCGTCGAGACCAAGGGCAACAAGGACTGCCACGTGATCCTGCGCGGCGGCAAGGCGCCCAACTACGACGCGGCCAGCGTGCGAGCCGCCTGCGCCGAACTCGAGGCGGCCAAGCTCGAGTGCAAGCTGATGATCGACTTCAGCCATGCCAACAGCGAAAAGAAGTACGAGCGCCAGGTGGCGGTCGCGCGCGACGTCGGCGACCAGGTGGCCTCGGGCAACGGCTGCATCTTCGGCGTGATGGTGGAGAGCCATCTCACCGCCGGCGCGCAGAAGTTCACGCCGGGCAAGGACGACCCGGGTGCGCTCGAGTACGGCAAGAGCATCACCGATGGCTGCATCGGCTGGGACGATTCGATCACCGTGCTGGACGTGCTGCGCGACGCCGTGCTCGCCCGTCGCAAGAGCAAGGCTAGTTGACGTCTGGATCCTGCGCGCGCGCCAGCCGCGCGCTGTGCCAGTAGACGTCGTCGCCGCCGAGGCCGTCGAGGTTCGCGCGATTGAGCACGCGCGCCAGGACGAACAGCAGGTCGGACAGGCGATTCAGGAACAGCCGCGGCGCCGAGTTGATCGTCTCGCTGCCCGTCAACGTCACCACCGCGCGTTCCGCGCGCCGCGCGACCGCGCGCGCGACGTGCGCGAGCGACGCGCTGCGCGTGCCCGCGGGCAGGATGAACTCCGCCAGCCGAGGCAGCGTCGCGTTGTAGTGCGCCAGCGCGGCGTCGAGCGCCGCGACGGCGTCGTCCTTCAGCAGCGTGTAGCCGGGGATCGACAGCTCTCCGCCAAGGTTGAACAGCTCGTGCTGGATCGTCACCAGCAGGTCGCGCACGTCGTCGGGCAGCGGCTCGGCCAGCAGCACGCCGAGGTGCGAGTTCAGCTCGTCCACATCACCCATCGCGGCGATGCGTCCGTGGCTCTTGGGCACGCGCGTGCCGTCGCCGAGCCCGGTGGTGCCGTCGTCGCCGGTGCGGGTCGCGATCTGGGAAAGTCGATTGGCCATGGGCGGGAGTTTAGACGCCGACCCGCCGCCTGCGACGGCCCGGCCATCGGCGTAGACTCGAATGCCACCTGGAACTGCCATGAACACCGCCGTCGATTTCTCCCTCAACGTCCTGCCGCGCCTCATGCCGGCCGCCATGATCGATGCCCTGCGCGCGCGTTTCGGCGAGCGCTTCGTCACCTCGCTCGCGGTGCGCGAGCAGCACGGTCGCGACGAGTCGCCGTTCGATGCGCCGCCGCCGGAAGCGGTGGTGTTCTGCGAGAGCACCGAGGACGTCGCCTTCGTCGTCGCGACCGCGTCCGAGCATCGCGTGCCGGTGATCCCGTACGGCGCGGGCTCGTCGCTGGAAGGCCATCTGCTGGCGGTGCAGGGCGGCGTCAGCGTCGACGTCTCGCGCATGGGGCGCGTGCTGCAACTGGACGCCGACGACCTGACCGTCACCGTGCAGGCCGGCGTCACGCGCATGCAGCTCAATCGCGAGATCAAGGATTCGGGGCTGTTCTTCCCGATCGATCCGGGCGCCGACGCGACGCTCGGCGGCATGTCGGCCACGCGGGCCTCGGGCACCAACGCCGTCCGCTACGGCACGATGCGCGAGAACGTGCTGGCGCTGACGGTGGTCACGGCCAGCGGCGAGGTGATCCGCACCGGCACGCGGGCGCGCAAGTCGAGCGCCGGCTACGACCTGACACGGCTGATGGTGGGCAGCGAGGGCACGCTGGGCGTGATCACCGAGGTCACGCTGAAGCTGCATCCGTTGCCCGAGAGCGTGGCCGCGGCCATCTGCTCGTTCGACGACGCAACCGCCGCGGTCGACACCGTGATCGCGATCATCCAGATGGGCGTGCCGATCGCCCGCTGCGAGCTGATGGACGCCAACGCCGTGATTGCCGTCAACGCGCACGACAAGCTGGGCCTGGCCGAAAAGCCGATGCTGCTGATGGAGTTCCACGGCAGCGAGGCGAGCGTCGCCGAGCAGGCGGCGACGGTACAGGAACTGGCCGCGGAACACGGCGGTACGGCCTTCCAGTGGGCCACGACGCCCGAGGAGCGCACGCGGCTGTGGACGGCGCGCCACCACGCGTTCCTGTCCGGGCTGCAGCTGCGGCCCGGCTGCCGCGCGGTGACCACCGACTGCTGCGTGCCGATCTCCGGCCTGGCCGACGCCGTGACGCAGGCGCTGGCCGAGGCAGAAGCCGCCGGCATTCCGCACTTCATCGTCGGCCATGTCGGCGACGGCAACTTCCACGTGGCCTACCTGATCGACCCGGCGCTGCCCGAGGAGCGCGAGACCGCCGAGCGGCTCAATCACCAGCTGGTGCAGCGCGCGATCGCGGCCGGCGGCACCTGCACCGGCGAGCACGGCATCGGCCTGCACAAGCAGGGCTTCCTGGTCGACGAGGCCGGCGCGGGCGCGGTCGCGATGATGCGGCAGATCAAGCAGGCGCTCGATCCGCACAACATCATGAACCCCGGGAAGATCTTCAGCCTGTAGCGACCGCGCCGCAGCGCGCGCACGGGCTTCAGGTCGGCCGCTTGCGCAGCAGGACGACGAGCGCGCCGAGGGCGAACAGCGCCGGGATCAGCGGCTGCGAATGCTCGGGGGCCAGCGACGCCGGCAGCACCGAGCCGGGCTCGATGGCGGCGTCCTGGAAGGCCAGGCCGGTGTCCGGCGTAGCCTGCAGCGGCGTCGACACTGTGGCAGGCAGGGCGAAGTTGGCAAGCTCGACGGCGGAGATCGTGCCGTTGCCGTCGATGTCGATCGCCCGCATGTCGCAGACCAGATCAAGCGCGTGCCCCGCCTGGCAGGGCAACTCGGAGGTCGGCGCCGCGGCCGGCGTGGAGGCGCCCCTCTCCAGGGCCGCGGTCGAGACAGCCGCGAACGCGGCCGCCGCAATCATTGCAACCTTCAGCATCGAAACCTCCCTCCCTCTTGTCCAGCGCCGGACGTTACATCCAGAAACGCGCCCCGTCACGTGGGGAATTCTCCACAGGGGCCGATCTGCTGGAAAACGATAGGGGTCGCCCGGTCAGGCCTTGGTCGGGGAGACGGACCAGCGACGCGCGCTCTCGCCCTTGCCGTTGACGCTCTCCAGGTGCACGTCGAAGCCCCACAGCCGGGCGACATGCTTGAGCACCTCCTGCGAGCTGTCGTGCAAGGGCCGGTCGTTGTGCTGCGTGTGGCGCAGCGTCAGCGAGCGGTCGCCTCGAAGGTTCACGTTCCAGACCTGGATGTTGGGCTCGCGCGAGCCCAGGTCGTACTGGCGCGACAACGCCTCGCGCAGCGAGCGGTAGCCGTTCTCGTCGTGGATGGCGGCGATCTCGAGCTCGCTGTCCTTCTCGTCGTCGACGATCGCGAACAGCCGGAAGTCGCGCATCAGCTTGGGCGACAGGTACTGGCCGATGAAGCTCTCGTCCTTGAAGTTGCGCATCGCGTGGTCGAGCGTCGGCAGCCACGGCGTGCCGGCGAAGTCGGGGAACCACTGGCGATCCTCGTCGGTCGGCTTTTCGCAGATGCGCTTGATGTCGGTGTACATCGCGAAGCCCAGCGCGTACGGGTTGATGCCCGAATAGTTGCGCGAAGTGACCGGCGGCTGCGCGACGACGTTGGTGTGCGACTTGAGCCACTCGATCATCATGCCGTCGGCGAGATACCCGTCGTCGTACATCTGGTTGAGCAGCCGGTGGTGCCAGAACGTGGCCCAGCCTTCGTTCATCACCTGCGTCTGGCGCTGCGGATAGAAGTACTGCGCGATCTTGCGCACGATGCGCACGATCTCGCGCTGCCACGGCTCCAGCAGCGGTGCGTTCTTCTCGATGAAGTACAGCAGGTTTTCCTGCGGCTCGCTCGGGAAGCGGCGCTCGGGCGCGGCGGCGTCGTCGCTGGCGGCCTTGCGCGGCAGCGTGCGCCACAGGTCGTTGACCTGCAACTGCGCGTAGGCCTCGCGATCGGCGCGCGCCGCCTGCTCCTGCGCGAGCGAGAGCTTGCTCGGGCGGCGGTAGCGGTCGACGCCGTGGTTCATCAGCGCGTGGCAGGAGTCGAGCAGCTCCTCGACGGCGTCGAGCCCGTAGCGGCCCTCGCACTCGGCGACGTAGTTCTTCGAGTAGACGAGGTAGTCGATGATCGACGACGCGTCCGTCCACATCCGGAACAGGTAGTTGCCCTTGAAGAAGCTGTTGTGGCCGTAGGCCGCGTGCGCGATGACGAGCGCCTGCATCGCCATCGTGTTCTCCTCCATCAGGTAGGAGATGCACGGCTCGGAGTTGATGACGATCTCGTAGGCCAGGCCCATCTGGCCGCGCTTGTAGTTCTTCTCGGTGGCGATGAACTCCTTGCCGTAGCTCCAGTGGCGGTAGTTCACCGGCATGCCCACGCTGGCGTAGGCGTCCATCATCTGCTCGGAGGTGATGATCTCGAGCTGGTTCGGGTAGGTGTCGAGGCCGAAGCGCTGCGCCGTCTCGCGGATCACCTCGTGGTACTGCTCGATCATGTCGAACGTCCAGTCGCTGGGCGACGGCAGCGGCTGCGACGGGCGCTCCCTCAGCGGTGCGAGTTCGACCGGTGGTCCCGCCCGACGCCGGCCACCATATTCGTCGGCGCTCGCGTTGCGGCCGACCGCGCGGCGGTTCTCGAGGAACGTCATGTGAGCACCCCTGGCGCTGCGCGCCTCCCCGCCAGGCGGGGGTATTCGCCCTTCGGGCGGCCGTGCGGGCTCATGCCTGCGCCCCTTCCTTCTTGAACAATTCGCGGAACACCGGATAGATCTGCGAGGCCTCGATCGCCTTGCGCATCGCGAAGTGCGGCACCTCGCCGACCAGGCGTTGGTACTCTTCCCACAGGTTCTGTTCGGGCTCGGCCACCTGCACGTAGGCGAAGTAGCGGCACTTGGGCAGGATCTTGTCCATCAGCAACTCGCGGCAACGGCCGCTGTCGTGGTGCCAGTTGTCGCCGTCGCTGGCCTGCGCGCCGTAGATGTTCCACTGGTCGCTCGGATAGCGCGAGCGGATGATCTCGTCCATCAGCACCAGTGCGCTGGAGACGACCGTGCCGCCCGTCTCGGTGGCGTGGAAGAAGTTCTGCTCGTCGACCTCGGCGGCCTGCGTGTGGTGGCGGATGAAGACGACCTCGATCTTGTCGTAGTGCCGCGTCAGGAACAGGTACAACAGGATGAAGAAGCGCTTGGCCAGGTCCTTGCGCGACTCGTCCATCGAGCCAGACACGTCCATCACGCAGAACATCACGGCGCGCGTGGACGGCACCGGCACCCGCACGCGGTTGCGGAACTTCAGGTCCAGCGGATCGAGGAAGGGCACGCGCGCGATGCGGCCCTTCAGGAACTTGATGCGTTCGATCAGGTCGGCCTTCTGCTTGAGCGAGACCTCGTCGTGCGCGCCCTGCTCCTCGAGCAGCGCGAGCGCTTCCTCGGCCTCGTGCAGCTCATGGCGGCTGTCGGCGCTGAGCGCGATGCGCCGGCCGAGCGCGCCGCGCATCGAACGCACGATGCTGAGATTGCTGGGCGTGCCGTCGTTGACGAAGCCGGCACGGTGCGACTTGTACTCCGGGATCTCGGCGAGCTGCGTGCGCGTGAGGTTCGGCAACGCGAGGTCGTCGAAGAACGCCTGCATGAACTCTTCCTTGGTGAGGTGGAAGACGAAGTCGTCGTCGCCCTCGCCGGAGTCGCTCGCCTGGCCGCTGCCCGAGCCGCCCCCACCGCCGCCGTCCGGACGCTTGATGCGGTCGCCGGTGACGTATTCGCTGTTGCCCGGATGCACCGCCTCGCGCTTGCCGCCCTGGCCGTGGCCGAACACCGGCTGGCTCAGGTCGCGCTTGGGGATGTGGACGTCTTCGCCCTGCTCGAGGTCGCGGATGCCGCGGCCATCGACCGCGCGGCGCACGGCCTCGCGGATCTGCGCCTTGTGGCGGCGCAGGAAGCGCTCGCGGTTGCCGACCGACTTGTTCTTGCCGGACAGCCTTCTATCGATGATCTGCTGCAGCATGTGGAGACGCGGTTGGCGCGGTGGGCGCTGCGGATCCGTCGTTGGGAGGCGGAATCGCGCAGCGGACTCTTGGCTAAGGGCGGCCCGTGGTCAGGAAGACTTCCGCACGCGGAGGTACCACTCGCAGAGCAACCGAACCTGCTTGGGCGTGTACCCCTTCTGCACCATGCGGTTGACGAAGTCCTCGTGCTTGCGGGCCTCGTCGGCGCTCGCCTTCGCGTTGAAGCTGATGACTGGCAGCAGCTCCTCCGTGTTGGAGAACATCTTCTTCTCGATGACCACGCGCAGCTTCTCGTAGCTCGTCCACAGCGGGTTCTTGCCCGCGTTCTGCGCACGCGCGCGCAGGACGAAGTTGACGATCTCGTTGCGGAAGTCCTTCGGATTCGAGATGCCCGCGGGCTTCTCGATCTTCTCGAGTTCGGCGTTCAGCGCGCTGCGATCGAACACCTCGCCGGTGTCGGTGTCGCGGTACTCCTGGTCCTGGATCCAGTAGTCGGCGTAGGTGACGTAGCGGTCGAAGATGTTCTGGCCGTACTCCGAATAGCTCTCGAGATACGCGGTCTGGATCTCCTTGCCGATGAACTCCGCGTAGCGCGGCGCCAGGTTCTCCTTGATGTACGAGACGTACTTCTGCTCGGTCTCGGCGGGGAACTGCTCGCGCTCGATCTGCTGTTCGAGCACGTACATCAGGTGCACCGGATTCGCGGCCACTTCCTGGCTGTCGAAGTTGAAGACCTTGGACAGGATCTTGTACGCGAAGCGCGTGGAGATGCCGCTCATGCCTTCGTCGACGCCCGCGTAGTCGCGGTACTCCTGGTAGCTCTTGGCGCGCGGGTCGGTGTCCTTCAGGTTCTCGCCGTCGTAGATCTGCATCTTCGAGTACAGCGACGAGTTCTCAGGCTCCTTCAGCCGCGTCAGCATCGCGAACTGCGCCATCATCTTCAGCGTGCCGGGCGCGCAGGTGGCGTCCGCCAGCGACGAGCCGCGGATGAGCTTCTCGTAGATCTTCACTTCCTCGCTGACGCGCAGGCAGTACGGCACCTTGACGATGTAGATCCGGTCGAGGAAGGCCTCGTTGTTCTTGTTGTTGCGGAAGGTCTTCCACTCGCTCTCGTTGGAGTGGGCCAGCACGATGCCGTCGAACGGGATCGCGCCGAAGCCTTCGGTGCCCTTGAAGTTGCCTTCCTGCGTGGCGGTCAGCAGCGGGTGCAGCACCTTGATCGGCGCCTTGAACATCTCGACGAACTCGAGCAGGCCCTGGTTGGCCAGGCACAGGCCGCCGGAGTAGCTGTACGCGTCCGGGTCGTCCTGCGCGAAGCTCTCGAGCTTGCGGATGTCGACCTTGCCCACCAGCGACGAGATGTCCTGGTTGTTCTCGTCGCCCGGCTCCGTCTTGCTGATGCCCACCTGCTTGAGGATGGACGGGCGGCGCTTGACGATCTTGAACTTGCGGATGTCGCCGCCGTACTCCTCGAGCCGCTTCACCGCCCACGGCGACATGATGCGGTTGAGGTAGCGCCGCGGGATGCCGTATTCGCTCTCGAGGATCGCCCCGTCCTCGATCGCGTTGAACAGCCCCAGCGGAGACTCGTTGACCGGCGAATCCTTGATGGCGTAGAACGGCACCTGCTCCATCAACGCCTTCAGCCGCTCGGCGATGGAACTCTTGCCGCCGCCCACCGGGCCCAGCAGGTAGAGGATCTGCTTCTTTTCTTCCAGCCCTTGCGCGGCATGGCGGAAGTACGACACGACCTGCTCGATCGCGTCCTCCATGCCGTAGAACTCGGCGAAGGCCGGATAGATCTTGATGACCTTGTTGGCGAACAGGCGCGACATGCGCGGATCGTTGCGCGTGTCGATCGACTGCGGTTCGCCGATGGCCTTGAGCATGCGCTCCGGTGCCGTGGCATACGCCAGGGGGTTGCGCTTGCATTCCGCCAGGTACTCTTCGAGCGAGAGTTCTTCCTCGCGGGTTCGTTCGTAGCGGGCTGCGAACTGGCTGATCACGTCCATGACAAACCTCCGGGCTGAGTGACATTGCAAGCGCCGAACACGAGGTGAATCGGGTCGGGCCAGGCGCTTGCATCTGGAATGTTTTGATGGAGTCCGGGCCAGACCGGAACGTTCTTGCGGGAAGTACGTACCGGTGAGTCAAGGCGCCATCAGAGCAGTCCGTTCAGCGGGGCAAAGGGACGGTGAACTATCTCTGAATCCGTAGGGTACAGCGTGCGACGGTTTTGTGTATGTCGATCAGGCGAATAAGGACTTGTTCCGGTTTTATCTTGTCCTTTCTCGACCTACATTTCAACTCGCCTGTAGGATTCTTTCCACGCGTGCGCCGATTGACCCGCCCGCCAGCCCCGTGCCGCCCGCACCGGGCGTGGCGAGGCCTTCGTCTTGTCGCGCACCACACCGCCCGCTCGGCTTGCCCGGGCCTTCGCGGCGTCCCGACCCCTTTCGGAGACACCGATGATTCGAACCGAGACGCGCCTGCGCCTCCTGTGGCTGACGCTTGCCTGCGCGACGCTCGCGACCCCCTTGGCCGGATGCGGCGGTGGCGGTGGCGGCGGCGGCTCGACGCCAGCGCCGCCGCCACCCGCCCCGGCGCCGTCCGAGTCGGCCTACCTGCTGGCCGAGTTCGTCGCCGCCGATTCCAACCACCAGTTCGTGCGCGTCTGGGATCCCGCGAATCCGACGGTCGCGGTGCAGAGCGTCCAGCTGGTGATGAGCAACGGCATCCAGTGGACGTCGTCGCACCTGATGTTCTCCGACGCCACCAGCTACGACGCTGCCGCGCAAACGGTCACGACGCTGGGCCACGCGAAGGTGTTCTACGACAACGACGGCAAGCTCTATTCGATCGACCTGCGCGGCGGCCAATCGCACGCGCCGGTGCAGTTGTCGAGCGCGGTCGACGTCTTCATGCCGGTCGGTGTCACGCCGATGACCCCCGCGGGCGACGACGCCTGGATCGACGCGCAAGGCGGCAGCCACGACTGGGCGATCCGCACGTCGATGAGCCCAGCCACGGCGCCGGCCTCGATCCAGCGGATCCTCGCACCGCTGCGCGACGCCGCCACCGGCCTGCCGCAGTACTTCTTCGCGTCGCTCGGCGCGCAGTCCGGCGACCATGTCACGCCGACCACCTACGAGGTCGTCGACGCCACGTTCGCGCCGGTGGGCGTCTCGGCAGTCGCCGGCATGGTGGCCACCGACGGCTGGGTTGGTGTGGATCCTGCCCAGGCTGGCCTGGGCTACGTGCGCATCGCCAACCAGCTGCGCGAGCTGCACTGGTCCGTCGGTGCCGTCACCGTCGACACGAGCAGCCTGCACGCGTTCACCGGCATCACCGAGGTGCCCTCGGTGGCCGACGCGCAGTCGCTGTACTTCAACGACGGCAGCACGCTGCTCGCGGCCACCAACGGCAGCGTGCGCGGGGTCGGCACGTTCTCGAGCGCCCCGTCGTCGCTGGTGGACGCGGGCGGCTACGTCGCCGCGCTCGAGACCACCGGCGTCACGTCCACCCAGGTGCTGGCGCAGGTCGAGACGCTGAACAAGACCAGCGGCGCGTTGGCGCTTGTCGAGGGCTCGTCCTCGACCACGCGCCTGCTGGCAGCGGGCGATGCAGGCCTGGTGCTGGCCGGCACACCCGAACAGGGGCAGGCCTTCGTGCTGGCGAGCGGTGACAACGGGAGCCGCGTCACGATCGGCGCGCAATACGTCGGCGTCGTGCGCGCCGCGAGCGGGCGCGTCGACCAGCCGGCCGCGCCGGCGGGCCTGCTGTCGTGCGTGGCGGGCACCACCGGATTCTGCCAGGCGGGCGTGCTGACGCAGTACACGCTGGCGGGCATCGGCACCGCGACGGGGACGTTGGCCGCCAGCCTCTCCTGGGTGCGCGGCGACGCGGTCGAAGGCGTGACGGCGTCGCTGGGCGGGCAGACGCTGTTGTCGACGCCTGGTGGATTCGGCGACGACGAGACCGACGGTCGCGATGCGTGGCAATTCACGCCGGGTATGGCCGGCTCGCTGACGCGCGTCACCACCAACCTGCCCTGACCGACGGGGCCGAACCGGTGCCGCGTGGCCGCACCGCGTTCACTGGTCCTCGGCCAGCCCCAGCCGTTCCAGCAGGCCGCCGAGCTCGTCGTTCGAGCCGAACGAGATCGCGATCTCGCCCGAATCTCCGTGGCGCGTCTTCTTGAGCATGCGGATCTCGACGACGGCGGCGAGCCTGTCCGCCAGCTGCTCCTCGATGCGCGCCAGGTCGCCGCGCTTTTCCTTCTTCACGCGCAGCAGCGGCGTCTGGCGACCCGTCACCTGGCTGCGCGCGACGAGCTTCTCGGCGTCGCGCACCGACATCTTCTTGGCGACGATCTCCGTCGCGTTGAGGATCTGCTGCGCCGGCTCCAGCGTGAGCAGCGCGCGCGCATGGCCCATGTCGAGATCGCCTGCCATCAGCATCTGCTGCACCGGCGCCGCGAGATTGAGCAGCCGCAGCAGGTTGCTGGCCGCGCTGCGCGAGCGGCCGACCGACTGCGCCGCGACTTCGTGCGTCATGCCGAATTCGTCGACGAGGCGCTTCAGGCCCTGCGCCTCTTCCAGCGGATTCAGGTCCTCGCGCTGGATGTTCTCGATCAGCGCCATCACCGCGGCCGATTCGTCGGGCACCTCCCGCACCAGTACCGGCACCTCGTCGAGCCCGGCCAGCTTGGCGGCGCGGAAGCGGCGTTCGCCGGCGATGATCTCGTAGCGCTGCGCCTTCGCGCCCGCGCCCTCGAGCGGACGCACGAGGATCGGCTGCATGATGCCCTGGCTGCGGATGCTCTCCGCCAGCTCGTACAGCGAGCCCTCGTCCATGCGCGTGCGCGGCTGGTACTTGCCGGCCTGCATCTGCGTGAGCTTCAGCGCGGTGGGCTGCACCGGACCGCCCGCAGGCGTCGGCGTCTCGTCGATCTTCGGGCCGAGCAGGGCTTCGAGGCCCATGCCCAGGCCCTTGGGTTTTTTGGTGACCATCATGTGAGCCCCACGGTCGCTGGCGCTCCCTGCCCCCGAGGGGCCGGCCGCGAGCGGCCCGGCAGAGCCGGATCCGCCGCTCCCTTGAACTTCGTGCAGGGTGAGTAGCGCCAGCGGCGGAGGCGCTGGAAGTGAAAATTGATTATCCGTCGGCGAGCAGATCCGCCAGCAACTGCCGGCCTTCGGGCCAGTCGCCGAGGCCGGAGTCGCTGTTCAGATGGCCACGCAGGCCGGCGTCCAGCGTCCGCGATCTCCAGTCGGCGGCCATCGCGAAGGCGCGTTCGGGCGCGCAGAACTGGTCGTCCGCGCTGATCACGGCCAGCGATGGAAACGGCAGCGCTTGCCGCACGATCGGCACGAACGAGTGCAGCGCGCCGCGCACCTCTTCGCGCTCGACGTCGGGCGGTGCCACCAGCAACGCGGCGCGGATGCGGGCCGTCTTGCGCGAATGCGCGGCCCACGCCGCGGTCAGCTGGCAACCGAGGCTGTGAGCGACCAGCGCGACCTGCGGCGATTCCTCGCGGGCCTCGAGCTCGCCGATCGCCTCGTCCAGCCGCATCATCCAGTCGCCGCGCAGCGGGTGCATCCAGTCGCTCTGCTCGACCCGCACGTCGCCGTACAACGCCTCCCAGCGGCTCTGCCAATGTCGCGGGCCGGAGTTCTGCCAGCCGGGCAGCACCAGCACGTGCAACCCGGGGACTTGAGCGCGACAGGGATCGTGCAATGCCATTGCCTTATGCTTCGCCTTGAATGGGCGTTCCCGCGAACGCCAAGCAACGATTCTGCCGCGCCCGGCTCGGCCCGCGCGGCACCCGGAGATTCCGCCATGAGCACCGCCCCCAAGAAATTCGTCGTCTACGTCGACGGCCAGGAAGGCACGACCGGCCTGCGCATCCACGAGATGCTCGCCGCCCGCCCCGACCTCGAACTGCTGCGCATCGCGCCCGAGCTGCGCAAGGACGACGCCGAGCGCGCGCGCCTGCTCAACGCCGCCGACGTCGCCTTCCTGTGCCTGCCCGACGACGCGTCGCGCGCCGCGGCCAAGATGATCACGAACCCGGACACCTGCCTGATCGACGCCAGCACTGCGCACCGCACCGACCCGACCTGGGTCTATGGCCTGCCCGAGCTGGCGCCCGGCCAGCGCGAGGCGTTGCGCGGCGCCAAGCGCATCGCGAACCCGGGCTGCCACGCCACGGCGTTCATCCTGCTGATGCGTCCGCTGCTGGACGCGGGCCTGGTCCCCGCCGATGCCGACGTCACCGCGACGTCCATCACCGGCTACTCCGGCGGCGGCAAGAAGATGATCGAGCAGTACCAGGGCTGGCACGCGCGCCAGATGGACGGCGAGCGCCAGGTCGACGCCGCGCTCAGCGCGCCGCGCCCGTACGCGCTGGGGCTCGCGCACAAGCACATCCCCGAGATGAAGACCTGCTCGAAGCTCACGCGGTCGCCCGTCTTCATGCCCATCGTCGGCAACTTCTACAAGGGCCTGACGGTGAGCATCCCGTTCCATGTCCACCAGCTCGCCGCCGGCACCGACGCCGCGAAGGTGCACGCCGCGCTCGCCGCGCGCTACGCCGACGAGCAGTTCATCAACGTGATGCCGCTGTCCGATCCGGCCGTGCTGGCCGAAGGCACCTTCGACGTCCAGGCCTGCAACGACACGCAGCGCGCCGACCTGTTCGTGTTCGCCGGCGCCGGCCAGGTGCTGCTGATGGCGCGCATCGACAACCTCGGCAAGGGCGCGTCCGGCGCCGCGGTGCAGACGATGAACCTGCACCTCGGCTTGCCGGAAGGCCTGAGCCTCGTCGACTGACGCCCCGCCATGCCAGCGCCCGCCACGGCCCTCGCACAGCGCTCGATAGCGCGGCGGCGGTGCATTTGCGGAGCGGCCGCCGCATGAGCGCCGCCCGGCCGCCAGCAGGCGCTCGCCCCGGAGCCGACAGGCGGAGGGCATCCTGATGACGAACGCGTCTGCCGAGACCCTGCGGGACTCGCGCGGACTGCGTCTGGGAACGGCCTCGCGCGCGGCCGCCGATCGCGCCGGCGAGGCCCTGTGGCAGATGATGACCTTCGCCGACACGCCGCGCCTGGCGCTGCAGGCCGCGCGCGAGGCCGACGCCGGCTGGGCCTTGCCGCTGATGCTCGACGCGGGCTTTCGCCTCGGCCTGAACCAGCCGGACGACCGCGCCGCCGCGCGCGAGCTGCTCGCGTCCGCGACCGCGCTCGCGTCACGCGCGACCCCGCGCGAGCGAGCGCACCTCGAGGCGTTGACGAAACTGCAGGAGGGCCGCGTGTCGGCCGCGCTGCGGATCTGGGACGACCTGCTGCTGGAGCATCCGCGCGATGCGCTCGCGCTGCACTGGGCGCACCAGTGGGATCACGCGCGCGGCGACTCCGCCAGCATGCGGCTGCGCCCGGCGCGTGCGCTGCCCGAGTGGGACGACGCCGATCCGCTGTTTCCCTGCGTGCTCGGGCTGTACGCGTTCGGCCTGGCCGAGTGCCACCAGCTGTCGCTTGCCGAGGATCTCGGCCGCCGCGCAATTGCGCTCGCCCAGGAGCAGCGCGCCGACGCCGACGCGCCCGCGCGCGTGCCGTGGGCCGTGCACGCCGTCACGCACGCGATGGAGATGCAGGGCCGCTTCGACGACGGCGCGATCTGGCTGCGCCAGCAGCAGGATGGCTGGACCGACGGCACGCGCTTCGCGAGCCATCTGTGGTGGCATCTCGCGCTGTTCCGGCTGGAGGCGCTGGACGTCACCGGCGCGCTGCGGCTCGTCGACACGCATCTGTCCGGCGCCGCGCTCACGCACGGCCTGCAATGCCTGGACGCAGCCGCGCTGTACTGGCGCCTGCGCGTGATGGACGTCGAGGTCGACGCCTTGTTCAAGGATCTGCTGCAGCGCTGGTCGCCCGAGCCCGAACAGGCCGGCGTGCACGCCTTCACCGACTGGCACGTGGTGCTCGCGATGCTGGGCGCCGGCGAGCGCGCGCAGGCCGAGGGCTGGGTCGCGCGTTGCGCCGAACGCGTGATGCGTGCCGAGGAAGGCGCACGCAGCAACCATGCCGTCGCGCGCGACCTCGGCCTGCCGCTGATGCGCGCGCTGCTCGCCTCCGAGCGCGGCGAACACGACGCCGCGGTGCGCGGTCTGTACCTCGTGCACGAGTCGGCCGCGCGCCTGGGCGGCAGCCACGTGCGGCGCGATCTCGTCGCGCAGACGCTGATGCACTGCGCGTCTGGCAGCAAGCTGCCACACGTCGGCCGCGCGGTGCTCAATGAACGCTGCCTGGCCAAGCCGGTGACGCCGCTGACCCGGCACTGGGCCGGCAAGCTGGGCGTCGCGATCGCCTAGCCCCTGCGTCGCGTCGCGAGCAGGTTGACCGCGAGTCCGCCCATCACCAGCGCCGCGGCGCCGAGCTTCCACAGCGGCAGGCCCTCGTGCAGCGCCAGCGCCGAGGCGGTCATGCCGAAGACCGGCACCAGCAACGCGGTGGGCGTGACGGCGGACGGGCTGTGCCGTGCCAGCAGCCAGTTCCACACGCCGTAGCCGAACAGCGTGTTGCCGATCGCCTGCCAGGCGACCGCCAGCCATGGCACCCAGCCCGCCTGCGCCAGCGAGTCGACGACGGGCTGCGAGCCGTTCTGCAGCAGCGTGATGATCCACAGCGGCACGGCCGCGAACGGGCTCGACCAGACCATGAAGCCGAGCGCGTCGACACGTCCCGCGGCGCGCGCGATCAGGTTGCACAGCGACCAGGCGATGGCCGCGCCGATCACCAGCATCACGCCGAAGGCCGTCACGCCGGACTGCGTCGACACGTGCGACGCGACGATCGCCAGTCCTCCGACGGCCAGCGCGAACGCCGGCCACTGCAGCGCCTTCAGGCGGTCGCGGTACAGCATCGCCGACAGCCCGATCGTGAAGAACACCTGCGACTGGATCACCAGCGAGGCGAGACCTGGCGAGATGTCCGAGCGCATCGCCCAGAACAGCAGTCCGAACTGGCCGACGCCGATCAGCGCGCCGAACCCCGCCAGCTTGGCCCACGTCATCGCGGGCTTGCGGATGAAGAAAATGAACGGCAGGAACGAGAACGTGTAGCGCAGCGCCGCGAACGTGTAGGGCGCGAAGGCATCGAGGCCCAGGCGGATGACGACGAAGTTCGTGCCCCAGATCGCGACGACGGCGAGGGCCAGCAACAGGTGGGTCAGGGGCATGGCCTCAGTCTAGGTGCTTGTGCGTGACCTGCTGCGGTGCAAGCCCATTGCGGCGCCGCGGCGTGACCCACGCCATCCTCGACATCTAGGGCGACGCGGCCGCCGGCGGGTGTTGGCTCTTCATCAGCCGCAGGAAGTCCGGCAGCGTGCGGCCCGGCTCGTCGCGGAAGACCTCGTCCAGCACGTCCAGCGTGCGCATGCGGTCGATGCGGAAGCTGCGGAACGCGGCGCGATGCTCGCACCACGCGGCCAGCGTCCACACGGCTTGCCAGTGATAGCAGCCCAGCGGCCGCGCGGTGCGCGAGGTGGCGGCGCCTTCGGCGTCCTCGTAGTCGAAGCGGATGCGCTGGCGCGCCGACGCGGCCTGGCGCAGCTGCCCGAGGCGCTCGATGCTCACGCGATCCACGGCCCAGGGCGCGGCGTACAGCGGCAGCGCCTCGGCCGCGGCGCGCGCCGCGGGCGGCAGCACGCCGACGATCTTGCCCAGCGCGTCTTCGGCGGCCAGCGCCAGCGAGCGATCGAGCCGGCCCTGCGCCAGCCGCACCGCGGCGACCAGCGCCTGCGCCTCCAGCGTCGTGAACATCAGCGGCGGCAGGTCGAAGCCCGCGACCAGCCGATAGCCGACGCCCGCCTCGCCGTCGATCGGCACGCCTTGCGCCTGCAGGTCGGCGACGTCGCGATAGACGGTGCGCGCCGACACCTCGAGCTTCTCGGCGAGCCACGCGGCGGTCGACAGCCGCCGGCCACGCAGCAGTTGGACGATTCGAAAGAGGCGGTCGGCACGGCGCATGGGCGAAGTCTAGGCCGTGGGCGAGTGCAGGCCCACGCGATTGCCTTCGCTGTCGACGATCTGCGCGATGAAGCCGATGTCGCGCGGCAGTTGCAGCGCGGGCAGCAGCACCTTCGCACCCAACTCGCCGGCGCGCGACATCACCGTGTTCAGCGACGGGCTGGCGTCGAGGTAGACGAGGCTGCCTTCGGTTCCCGGCGCCGGCGCGGTGGCGCTTTGCAGCAGCGCGCCGCCGACGCCCTTGCCGTCCTCGTACGGGAAGATGGCCAGGGTCTGCGGGCCCATCTGCTCGCGCCGCATCGACTTCGCGAGCAGCGTCTCGTAGAAATGCTGCGCGCGGTCGATGTCGGTGACCGGGATCTCGAACCAGCTGAGGGCGTTGCGGGTCATGGCAGTCCTTTCGTTTGAAGAGGCTGCCATCCTGCGCGGGCGCTGCTGACAACGTTCTGTCAGCAGGCCCTGTCGACCAATCAGTTCTTGCGGCCCTTCGTCGGCGCGGCCGGCGCGTCGGCCACCGCGGCGTAGGCGGTGCCGCGCACGGCGTCGAGGCGGTTCATCACCGCGTACATCTGGTCGGGCTTGGCGAAGAACTCCTGGAAGCCCTTGACGCCGGCAGCGGCCATGTCGGCCGGGACGTCGCGGTCGTAGCCCTGCACCAAGTTGTTCTTGGCGTCGGTCAGCACCTTGTACGAACTCAGGTCCAGCACGGTGCCCGCTACCGGCGCGAACTTGTTGGTGGGGAACGAGCCGAGCGACTTGGCGAGCTTGGCGTTGGCCGCGCTGCTGCTGGCGAACTTCAGGAAGCGGCGCGCGTCGGCCTTGTTCTTCGCGTGCGCGGCCACCTGGAAGGTGTCGGTGGGCGCGGCCTCGGACGGCGCCTGGCCGCTGTCGATGGCCGGGAAGCGCTCGTAGTCGATGACCGGACGCACGATGTCCGGAAAGCTCGCGCTGACCACGGTGCCCATCAGGATCATGCCGGCGCGCCCCGCGTACAGGTCGGCCTTCGCGGCGTGTTCGTCGACGGCCAGCGCGTTCGGGTCGAAGCACTTGGCGTCGATCAGCTGCTTCCACATCGCGAACGCGCGGCGCACGTTGCTCTCGTTGTACGAGACCTTGCCATCGAGCAGCTGCTGGTGGTACTCGTAGCCGTTGGCGCGCATGTCGATGAAGTCGAACCACGCGGCCAGGGACCAGCCGTCCTTGCCGTTGAGGGCGATCGGCGTGAAGCCGGCCTTGCGCAGCTTGGAGCACGCCGTCATGATCGCGTTGAGGTCGTGCGGCGCCTCGTGGATGCCGGCGCGCTCGAGCACGTCGCGGCGCGTGAACAGGCCCCACGGGTAGTACTGGTAGGGCAGCGCGTACTGCTTGCCGCCGACCGTGATGGCCGAGCTGGGGAACGTGTTCCACCAGGTGTTGGCCTTCCACAGGTCGCTCAGGTCGTCGAGCTGGCCGCGCTGCGCCATCATGCGCAGCTGGTCGCCGGCGAACCAGTTGAAGACGTCGGGCGCGGTGTCGGCGTCCAGCGATCCCGGCAGCGCCTTGCGGTACGCGGGCAGGTCCAGGATCGTCAGGTGGACGTCGACGTCGGGATTGGCCGCGCGGAAGTCGCTCACCAAGGTCTTGTAGGCCTCGCGCTGAGCGTTGTCCTCGGCACCGAAGTTGATGTTGAGAACTCCGGCGGACGCCGCGGCCGAGCTGAGTCCGAGGACCAACGCGGCCGCGATGGCCGCAACGCTGCGAATCGACTTCATGGTTTTTCCCCTAACCCACCGACCGGCGGATTATGTGGTCCATGTAGGCGCCGGCCTGATAGGGTCTGACCTATGTCCACGGGGGTCCATGTGACGCATCTCACAGGGAGCTGACTCTAAAACCGTTGGAACGCTCGGCAATGCCGGCGATCGGCCGTGAAACCGTGAGTTCGGTCAGCGTCCGCCGGTCACGTCCAGCGTCGCGCCGGTGACGTAGCCGGCGGCGTCCGACAACAGAAAGGCGACGGCCTGCGCCACCTCGTCGGCCGTGCCCATGCGCTTGAGCGGAATGGCGTCGACCGCCGCCTGCGCCCGCTGCAGCATGCCGCTGGTCGCGTGGATCTCGGTATCGATGATGCCCGGGCGCACGCCGTTGACGCGGATGCCCTCCTCGGCCACCTCGCGCGCGAGGCCCAGCGTGAGGTTGTCGATGGCCGCCTTGCTGGCCGCGTAGTCGACGTAGATGCCGGGCGAGCCCAGCCGCGCCGCGGCGGACGACAGGTTGACGATCACGCCGCCGTGGCCGCCATGGCGGGTGCTCATGCGCCGCACGGCCTCGCGCGCGCACACGAAGGCGCCGACGACGTTGACGTTGAACAGGCGCGCGATGCGGGCCGCGGACATCGCGTCGACGCGCGCAGCCACGTCGACGATGCCCGCGTTGTTGACGAGCCCGCCCAGCGGGCCGAGCTCGGCGTCGAGCTGCCTGAACATCGCCTCGATCGCGCTTTCGCTGGCCACGTCGGCCCGCAGCGCGCACGCGCGCCGGCCGCGCGCGCGCACCTGCGCGACGACCTGCTCGGCGGCTTCCTCGTCGCGACGGAAGTTGATGCCGACGTCCCACCCGGCCTCCGCGGTGCGCAGCGCGCAGGCGGCGCCGATGCCGCGGCTGGCGCCGGTGATCAGCAGGACGCGGGGCGGCGAGACGGTCATCGCGCCATTAGACGCGAAGATGCCGCGCTCAGGGCAGCTTGGCCGCCAGCAGGTCCACGTGCTCGATCTTCGGCGCCTCGCTGAGCAGGCTCGCGGCATTGGCCATCAACGCCGCGGCGATCGGGCCGTTCAGGTGCGCCGCGCGGCCGGCCTCGTCCTGGAAGGCATCGAAGACGCCGAACGTGGACGGCCCGAACTTCAGCGCGAACCAGGCGGTCGTGCCGGACTCGGCGTTGGCGAGCGGGAGTGCGCCGGCGAGGAAATCGGCGACGGCCGCCTCCTTGCCGGGCTTGGCTTCGAGGCGGACGAACAGTGCGAGCTTGACCATGATGCGGGTTCCTTCGGGGCTGGTTTGAACGAGACCGCAGTGTGGGCGCATGCGAGCCCGGTAACGAGTGGCGGGAACGACAACATTGGTATCATTCCTGCCATGCGACTCCACCTGCTCGTGCTCGAAGGCGTGTTCGATCTCGGACTCGCCGCGCTGGCCGATACGCTGACCACGGCGAACGAGCTCGCGGCCACGCTGCCCGACGCGCCGTCGCCCATCGAACTGACGCTGGTGGGCGTGCGCCGCCGCGTGCGTACCGCGCACGGGTTGATCGTGCCGGTGGTGCCGGCGACCGGCGTGCCGGCGCCCGACATCGCGCTGGTGCCCGCGCTCGGCGCCAAGATGCCCGACGCGCTGGCCGCCCGGCTGGCGCATCCGGACGTGCGCGACGCCGCCGCCGCGCTGCGGCGCTGGTCGCAGGACGGCGCGACGATCGGTGCCGCCTGCACTGGCACGTTCGTGCTCGCCGAGAGCGCGCTGCTGGACGGCCAGCGCGCCACGACCTCGTGGTGGCTGGCGCCGCTGTTCCGCCAGCGTTACCCGCGCGTCACGCTCGACGAGTCGCGGATGCTGGTCAACGCGGCGGGCGTGACGACGGCCGGCGCCGCGCTCGCCCATCTCGACCTGGCGCTCGGCGTGGTGCGCAGCCGCAGCCCGGCGTTGGCCGCGCTGGCCGCGCGCTACCTGCTGGTCGAGGCGCGCGGTTCGCAGGCGGAATTCGTCATCCCGGACCACCTCGCGCACGCCGATCCGGTGGTCGAACGCTTCGAGGCCTGGGCGCGCCGGAACCTGGCGGCCGGCTTCTCGCTGGGCGAGGCCGCGCGCGCGGTGGGCGCGAGCGAACGCACGCTGGCCCGACGGCTGCGCGGCGTGCTGGGCAAGTCGCCGTTGTCGTACTTCCAGGATCTGCGCATCGAGCGCGCCGTGCACCTGCTGCGCACCGGCTCCGACAGCGTCGACCGCATCGCGGCGCAGATCGGCTACGCCGACGGCGTCACCCTGCGCACGCTGCTGCGGCGCCGGCTCGGGCGCGGCCTGCGCGAGCTGCGCGCACGCGGCTGACTACTTGGCGGTCGGCATCGCGAACTCGGCGCCCTTGCCGATCGACGCCGGCCAGCGCTGCATCACGCTCTTTTGCTTCGTGTAGAAGCGCACGCCCTCTTCGCCGTAGGCGTGCATGTCGCCGAACAGGCTCTTCTTCCAGCCGCCGAAGCCGTGCCAGGCCATCGGCACCGGGATCGGCACGTTGATGCCCACCATGCCCACCTGGATGCGGCGCGCGAACTCGCGCGCGACGTTGCCGTCGCTGGTGAAGCAGGCCACGCCGTTGCCGAACTCGTGCGCGTTGACAAGGTCGACGGCGGTGGTGAAGTCGTTGACGCGCACGCAGGCCAGCACCGGGCCGAAGATCTCTTCCTTGTAGATGCGCATCTGCGGCGTGACGTGGTCGAACAGCGTGCCGCCGGTGAAGAAGCCGTTCTCGTGGCCCGACACCTTGTGGCCGCGGCCGTCGACCAGCAGCGTCGCGCCTTCCTTCACGCCGATGTCGATGTAGCCCTCGATGCGCTGCAGCGCCTCCTTGGTCACGACCGGGCCCATCTCGGCGGCCGGGTTCATGCCGTTGTCGACGACGAGCGTCTTCGCGCGCTGCGCGAGCCTGGGCAGCAGCCGGTCGGCGACGTCGCCCACCAGCACCGCCACCGAGATCGCCATGCAGCGCTCGCCGGCCGAGCCGTAGGCCGCGCCGACCAGCGCGTCGACGGCCTGCTCGATGTCGGCGTCCGGCATCACGACCATGTGGTTCTTGGCGCCGCCCAGCGCCTGCACGCGCTTGCCGTGGTGGGCGCCGGTCTCGTAGATGTACTGCGCGATCGGCGTGGAGCCGACGAAGGACACCGCCTTCACGTCGGGATGCGTCAGCAACGCGTCGACGACGGTCTTGTCGCCCTGCACGACGTTGAAGACGCCGTCCGGCAGCCCGGCGCGCTGCAGCAGCTCGGCGATCAGCAGGCTGGGCGACGGGTCGCGCTCGCTCGGCTTGAGGATGAAGCAGTTGCCGCAGGCCAGCGCCACCGGGAACATCCAGCACGGCACCATGAACGGGAAGTTGAACGGCGTGATGCCGGCGACGACGCCCAGCGATTGCCGCATCGTCCAGTTGTCGATGCCGGTCGACACCTGGTCCGTGTAGTCGCCCTTGAGCAGCTGCGGGATGCCGCAGGCGAACTCGACGACGTCGATGCCGCGCATCACCTCGCCCTGGGCGTCGGAGAACACCTTGCCGTGCTCGGCGGTGATCATCGCGGCAAGCTGGTCGCGGTGTTCGTTGAGGAGCGCGAGGAAGGCGTTGAGCACGCGGGCGCGGCGGATCGGCGGCGTGTTGGACCAGCCGTCGAAGGCCTTGCTCGCGGCGGCGACGGCGGTCTCGACGTCGGCGGCCGTGCCCAGGTGCAGCTGGCGCGCGACGGCGCCGGTGGCCGGGTTGAAGACCGACTGCTTGCGCGCGTCCGCGTTCACGGCGTGCTCGCCGCCGATGAAATGGCCGACGGGCGTGTGGGACGAGAAGGCGGGCGTGGACATGGCGGTCTCCTGGCGAATCGAGGGCGAAAGACGAGTCTAGGCATTCGCTGCACCTGCGGGAAGACCGCGGCGCTGGATTCACTGTTCGTTTGGATGAACAATGGATCACCTGAAATCCGGAACAACGATGGACACCCGCAAGATCGAGGCGCTGTGGTCGCACGTGCACGGCCTGGGCGTGCTGCAGAGCGCCGGCAGCTTCACCGCCGCGGCGCAGCGCCTGGGCCTGAGCAAGGCCGCGATGAGCCAGCGCGTCGCCGAGCTGGAGCGCGCCGCGGGCGTGCCGCTGGTGCGTCGCACGACGCGCAGCGTGCGGCTGACCGAGGCCGGGGAGCGGCTGGTCGAGGCGACGCGCGGCGCGTTCGCGCAGATCGAGCAGGGCTTCGCCGGCGTGCAGGATCTGGTCGGCGAGCCGCACGGCGTGCTGCGCGTCAGCGCGCCGGTCGCGCTGGGGCGCCAGCAGATCGTGCCGCGGCTGTCGGGCTTCCTGCGCGCCTATCCGCAGGTGCGCGTGGAGCTGGAGCTGTCGGACCGGCTCGTCGCGATGACGCAGGAAGGCTTCGATGTCGCGCTGCGCCACACGGCCGCGCCGCCCGACACCCATGTCGCCTGGCCGCTGTGCACGACGCGCAGCTGGCTGGTGGCGTCGCGCGCCTACCTGCGCCGCGCGGGCGCGCCCGCGACGCCGGCGGACCTCGCGTCGCACGACTGCCTGCACTACCTGCGCCCTGGCGACACGCCGACCTGGAGCTTCGAGCCGGATCCGGCGCCGCCGCGATCGGCCAAAGGCGCCGGCCGTGTGAGTGTCGGCGTGCGCGGCGTCTTCGCGGCCAACAACAGCGAGGCGCTGCGCGAGGCGGCGCTTGCCGGCCTGGGCATCGCGCTGCTGCCCGACTTCAGCGCCCAGGCCGCGGTGCGGTCCGGCAAGCTGCTGCTGGTGCTGCCGCAATGGAAGCCGGTCGGCGCCTTCGGCGAGCACCTCTACGCGATCCGGCCATACAGCCCGGTGGTGCCGCGCGCGGTGCAGGCGTTCATCGGCTACTGGCGCGAGGCGCTCGCCGAGGGATTCAGCGTCGACAAGCCTTCGCGCCCGCGCGCGTGACGCGCGCGACACCGATCCGGCAGGGCGTGTAATCGGCCGTAATCGTCCTGACGCCATCGCGGACCTACCATCTGGCCGATCAACAGGAAACCCACCATGAACGCACGACCTACCTTCGCCCTGGCCCTCGTCGCCGCCGCGCTCGGGCCCTCCTTCGCGCTCGCCTCGGACGACGCGCCCGCCGCCCCGCCGGTGCATGCCGCGACGGCCGACAAGCTCGGCCAGGCCCGCGCGCTGATCGCCGCGCGCCAGTGGAGCGCCGCGCTCGACGAGCTGCGCCGCGTCAACGACGCCGGCAGCGCCGACTGGAACAACCTCATGGGCTTCGTGCTGCGCAAGGGCAAGACGCCCGACCTGGCGGCCTCCGAGAAGTACTACGACGCGGCGCTGCGCATCGATCCGCACCACCGCAACACGCTCGAATACTCCGGCGAGCTCTACCTGATGAAGGGCGACCTGGCCAAGGCCCAGGCGCGGCTGGCGACGCTGTCGGCCGAGTGCGGCGCGAGCTGCGAGCAGACCGGCGAGCTGAAGGCCGCCATCGACCGCTACAAGGCGGCCGGCAACAAGTACGTATCGACCGGCTGGTAAGCCGCGTCCCCTCCACACTGACCACTTGCGAATCGAGTCCCTCATGAAACCCTTCGTCGCCTCCATGTTCCTCTGCGCCGGCTTGCTCGCGGCTTCGGCCCAGGCTGCCGAGGGCAGCGTGACGCTCAACGTCGCCGAGCCCACCGGCACCGGCGCCGTCGTCGGCACCGTGCGCCTCGTCGACACGCCGTATGGCCTGGCGCTCTATCCCTCGCTGACCGGCCTGCCGCCGGGCCTGCACGGCTTCCACTTCCACGAGAACGGCAGCTGCGCACCGGCCCAGAAGGACGGCGTGGCCGTACCCGCCGGCGCGGCGGGCGGACATTTCGATCCCCAGGGCAGCAAGCATCACGGCGAGCCCTGGGGCGACGGCCACCTCGGCGACCTGCCGCCGCTGTACGTCGGTGCCGACGGCAGTGCCACGCAACCGGTGCTCGCGCCGCGGCTCAAGCTCGCCGACGTGCAGCATCGCGCGCTGATGGTCCATGCCGGCGGCGACAACCATTCCGACCACCCGGCGCCGCTCGGCGGCGGCGGGGCGCGCGTGGCCTGCGGGGTCGTCGGCGGCTGAGGCCCTAGTCGACCAGGCTGTCCTCGGGGCCGACGTGCACGGGCGGCGTCCATGAGGCGTCGCGCATCGAGCGCTGCACCAGCTTGTCGACGCCCAGCAGCGACGCGAAGATTGCCATGCGGATCGGGATGCCGTTGTCGGTCTGGCGGAAGATCGCCAGGCGCGCGTCGCCGTCGAGATCGGCGCTCAGGTCGTGCGAGCCGGTACGGCTGTCGCGCGGCAGCGGGTGCATCACGACGACGTCGGGCTTGCAGACGCGATCGACGAGCGCGCGGTTGATCTCGAACGCGGCGCCGTAGCCCTCGATGGTCTCTTCGGCGAAGCGTTCCTTCTGGATGCGCGTCGCATAGACGATGTCGGCGTCGGCCAGGCCCTGCAGCGAGTCGCGCACCTCGACGACGTTGCCGTTGCGGCTGACACGGTCGACGATTGGCCTGGGCATCTCCAGCGACGCCGGCGCGATCAGCGTGAAGCGCACGCCCTTGTAGAGCGCCAGCAGCTTGATCAGCGAGTGCACCGTGCGGCCGTACTTGAGGTCGCCGACGAGCGCGATGTGCGCGCCGTCCACGCGCTTGCCCAGGCGCGAGAACTCGCGCTGGATCGTGTAGAGATCGAGCAGCGCCTGCGTCGGATGTTCGCCGGGCCCGTCGCCGCCGTTGACGACGGGCACGTTGGTGGCACGCGCGAATTCGGCCACCGCGCCCTGGTCGGGATGGCGCACGACGATCGCGTCGGCGTAGCCGGCGATGACGCGGCTGGTGTCGTGGATCGATTCGCCCTTGGCCATCGACGAGAACGTGAAACCGGTGGTGTCGCACACCGAGCCGCCGAGCCGGCAGAAGGCGGCGCCGAAGCTGACGCGGGTGCGCGTGCTGGCCTCGAAGAACAGGTTGGCCAGCACCGCGCCTTCGAGCACGCGCGTGACCTTCTGGCGCCGCGCGATCGGCAGCATCACGTCGGCGAGGCGGAACAGGTCTTCGGCCGATTCGCGGCTGAACTGGTCGACCGACAGCAGGTGGCGCAGCGGCTCGCCGGGCACCATGGCCGGGGTGCCAGGGTATACGCTTTGCGTAGATGATTCGGCGCGTGGCGCCGCGTTGGCCAGGATCTCCTGCACAAAGCGTCGCGCCACCTCGGGCATCGCGCGGAACTCGTTCGATTCGTCGGGCAGCAGCCAGCTGTCGAGGGCGCGACGGCGGCTGCCGATGCGATCCGCGAAGGCGTCGCGGGTCATGTCGAGACGCCGCATGGCATCGCGGAGGAGGACTTGTTGCGTGATCATGAGTGCCCATTTGAACTCATTGCGTATATTTATGCAAGTCAACTGCGTATATATGCCGCGGCCAGGCGAAAAAAAACCCACCGCGAGGGTGGGCTTCAAGTCCTTCGTTAAAAGGACGTCGTTGGGACTGTGCGTGTTGGCCGACTCCGTCCCCTCCCAGAGCTCCTCGAATCGGTCAACACAACGGAATCCAATGTACGAGGCCGGTCGGTGAAGCGCATCCCTATTTCAGGGGGAGTGCCTCGTCCGGGCAACACCGAACTAGGTCTGCGGCGCACCGAAATAGGACGCCGCGGCCGCGATGGCCGCGGCGTCCTTCTCCACTGCGCCGGGCGCGCCGCCCCGGCCCCACAGCGGCGGCTGCCACTGCATCGCCAGGAACTCGGCGCACAGCTTCAGGCTGTCGAACATCGGCTGGGTCTTCTCGCGGTCGCCGCTGGTCGTGATCGCCCAGACGCGCTTGCCCAGCATGCGGTCCTTGAAACCGAGGCCGTCGACGCGCATCCACGCGCTCCAGTGATCGAGGTAGCGCTTGAGGCGGTTGGGAAAGCTGTACCAGTAGAGCGGCGTCACGAAGACGAGGTCGGTGGCGGCCAGCGTCGCGTCCAGCAGGCGCTGCGTGTCGCCGCTGGGCATCGGATAGGTGCCGACGTCGTGGCGTCGATCCTCGAAGTCGGCGAGTTCCAGGCCGTTCAGGTGCAGCCAGGTGCTCGTGGCCCCGGCCGGCAGGTGGCGCGCGGCCTCGCGGGCCAGCCATTCGGTGTTGCCGACGGCGCCCGGCACGCGGGCGCTGGAAACGATGAAGAGGAAGTGGCGTTCGGTCATCCCGCAATGATCCCACGGGGTCACAATCGCGCCATGAACTCGCCCGCCTCTCCCGCCTCGGTGCCGCCCCTCGGCGAAGCCGAGATGAACCGCCTACAGACGCTGCTGGACAAGATCCCCGAGCCGCTCGAACCGCTGGACATCAGCATGCTCGATGGCTACCTGTGTGGCGTGCTGCTGCAGCCCACCGCGGTGCCGGCCGGCGCCTGGATCAAGCACGTGTGGGACATCGACGGCCGCCCGCTCAGCGACAAATGGCCCGGGCTGCACGAACTGCAGGGCCTGGTGCAGCGCCGCTACCGCGAACTGATGACCGCGATCTCGGGCCGCCAATGGTTCGACCCGTGGGTGTTCGAGCTGGACGACGAGGCCGACCCGCTCGAATCGACGCTGCCCTGGGTGGCCGGCTTCTCGGCCGCGATGGAGTTGTTCCCGGCGCTGATGGCCATGGACTCGCAGGATTCGCTCGAGCCGCTGGCCGTGCTCTACGCCGCGTTCGATCCGGACGATCTCGAGGACGCCGACGCGCTGCTCGCCGAGATCGAGACGCTCGAGCCGCCGTCCAGCCTCGACGAGGCGATCGAGGACGTCGTACAGAGCGTGATGCGCCTGGCCGACGTCAGCCGGCCCTTGCCGAAGGCGGTGACGACTCCGAAGCGCCCGCCACCGCGGCGCGGTGGCCCGCCCGGACGCGGCCGCTTCTGATCGACGGAGCCACGCGCCATGCCGGGCTGGCTGGGCTACGTCGCCTACTTCCTGATCATCTTCGTCGCGATCGCGCCGAAGCAAGCGCTCGGGCCGGTGTTCGGCGCGGTCAACCGCTACGTGGGCCCGGGCGTCGTCGCTATCGCTTCATTGGGGGTTGGAAGCTACGCCCTGGGCGTCGCGGACTCCGAGCGTTCGCGCTGGATCGGATTCGGCGAGCTGGGGCTGGGGGCGATCTGCGCCGTGTGGTGGATCTATCGCCAATTCGTGCCGCGCTATCGTGACCAGGCGCCTGCCAGCAAGCCCGTCGCCGACGATCGCTGAGACGCGGGCTTTCAGGCCCAGGAGCGCGACGGCATCGCCACCAGCGGCCGGCGCGATGGCAGCGCCTCGCCGCAGAAGCCGTAGTCCAGTTGCGGGCGCCGTCCGCTGATCAGCTCGGCCAGTGCGCGGCCCGAGCCCGCGCCGTGCGTCCAGCCCAGCGTGCCGTGGCCGGCGTTGAGCCACAGGTTCGAGATCTTGCTGCGACCGATGTAGGGCAGGTTGTTGGGCGTGCTAGGGCGCAGGCCGGCCCAGAAGTTGGGCTGCGTCGTGTCGGCGACCCCCGGGAACAGCTGCTCGTAGCGGCGCACCAGTGCCTCGCAGCGCTTGCGCGAGGTCGCGCCGTCGATGGACGTGTCGTAGCCGGCCATCTCCGCGGTGCCGGCGATGCGGATGTGGTCGCCCAGGCGCGAGATCGCGATCTTGCGGGTGTCGTCCAGCAGGCTCACGACGCTCGCATCGTCCGGGCGCTTCAGCCGCATCGTCGCCGAGTAGCCCTTGGCCGGATAGATGTCGAGGTAGATGCCCAGCTGGCGCAGCAGCGGCGCGGTGAACGAGCCGGCGGCGGCGACGATCTGGTCGCCGACGAGCGTCGCGTCGCGCAGCGTGGCGCGGTCGCGCACGCGCACGCCGGCGATCTTCGAGCCCGACTTGTCGAAGCCCAGCACGTCGTGCTCGTAGAGGAAGGTCGCGCCGCGCGCCGCGCAGCGTTCGGCCAGCTTCTGCGTGAAGACGCGCGCGTCGCCGGACTCGTCGCTGGGCGTGTACGTGCCGCCGTGGATGCGGTCGCCGAAGGCCTTCAGCGCCGGCTCGACCTGCAGCACCTCGTCGCGCCCGAGCACGCGGCGGTCGACGCCGTGATCGCGCATCAGCGCGGCCGCCTTGACGCCGGATTCGTAGTCGGCGGCCGACGAGAAGAAGTGCAGGATGCCGCGCTGCAGGCGGTCGTACTCGATGCCCGTGGCCGCGACGACGGACTTCAGCGACTCGTGGCTGTAGCGCCCGAGCGCGACCAGCTGCTGCACGTTGCGCGCGAACGCGGCGTCGTTGCACTGGCCCAGGAAGCTCAGTGCCCAACGCCATTGATGCGGGTCGAGGCGCGGCCGGAACAGCAGCGGCGAGTCGTCCTGCAACATCCACTTGGCCACCTTGAGCGGCGCGCCGGCATTGGCCCAGGGCTCGCAGAAGCACACCGAGATCTGGGCGCCGTTGGCGAAGCTCGTCTCGAGCGCGGCGCCAGGCTGGCGCTCGACGACGGTCACATCGTGACCCTCCTCCAGCAGGTACCAGGCGGTGGCGACGCCGATGATGCCGGCACCCAGAACGATCACTTTCATCGGAAATCCTCTTGCCGCGCGGCGGCCGGGTCGGAAACGACTCGGCGGCACCGGCACGCTGGGGCGGGATTCTCGTTGAGCCCGCTCGACAGATGAAGTTGGATTAATTAAATTCCAAGTTAAGTAGCTTGTCTACTAGAACGCCAGCCGTCGCCGATTGAGCGGACGCGGCGCCGCGCCTCCGAATGCGGCGTGCGCTGCACCGGCTGGTTCGGCGATCAGGGCAAGGTGAAAGGGCGACCATGTTGCCCGAAGGCGGGCAGCTCGGACGTCAGCCTGCGACGGCCTGCACCTGCTTCGCCGCGCCCGACCCCGGCATCTTGGCCGAGGGGCCGGCGCGCGTCGGCTCGGTGGGCAGCGGGATGTCGATGCCCATCGCGCTGCTGGTGGCGCGGTAACCAACCGAACAGAAGACCGCTGCCTGATCCGTGTTCGACAACCACACCGCGCTGCCGACGGCAGCGGTGATCGTGCCCCAGGTCAGCAATTGAAGCGGCATGGTGCGCATGGTGGCGGCTCCCAAGGGTGTCCGAGGGCGCGACGCTTGCACCCCCGTCTCGACGCTGTCAGCTTAAGCGTGATCCAAAGACCCTGCCATCGCCAATTGGAGGGAGTCGTGAGATTCGTACAGCGGAACTGCCGGACATACCACACACATTTTCTTGTATCAATTTCGTTACGTTCCTACACACTGGCTTCACGGTTCCAACTCCTGGAGAGCCCGATGACCGACGCCAGACGCCCCACGTTCCTCCGCAACTTCGGCCGCGGCGCGCAGGCGCGTCGAGCGCCGGACCTGGCCGACATGGGCACGGCCTTCGCGCTCGACGAGGCGCTCGAGGCAGGCGACTACAGCACCCTCGCGCCGGGCGAGACGCCAGCGCCGATCCGCGCCGCCGTGCCGGTCGCGCCGTGGCGCTTGTGGCTGGGCCGCAAGCTCGGCGCATGACCTCGCCGGCTTACACCTCGATCAGTCGCAGCGGGTCGTAGCCGACGGCTTCACCCTTCTTTTCCAGGCCGCGCGCCTGGCACACCACGCGCGCCGCGTGCAGGCCGGGCCGCGGCACCAGGTAGTCGTGGCGGCAGTGCAGATGGCCGTGGATCCACAGGTCGGCGCGCGGGATCAGGTCGTCGTCGGCATTGCAGAAACTCGCCGTCGTCGGCTGCGGCCCGTAGCGCGGATCCGCGCTGCGCAGGCTCGGCGCGAAATGCGTGATCGCCACGGTCTTGTCCCAACGCCCCTGCGGCGACTCCTGCAGCATGCGCTCGAGCCACGCGCGGCACGCGAGGCCCAGCACGCGCACGGCGTCGGCGTCGAACGGCTGTCCGTGGCGCGTCGCGCCCATCACGCGCTGGAAGTACGACCCCGCCCGCACGGCCTTCGTGCGTCCGGCCTCGCCGAACAGGTCGAAGTCGCTCCAGCGAACGGTGCCGACAAAGCGGATGCGCCGGCCCTGGTCGTCCGCGATGACGGCCGTGTCGCGATTGAGCATGCGGATGCCGAGCGAGTCGCAGAAGGCGCGCAGGTCGATCGCGGCCTGGTCGACGTCGCGGCCGTCGAACTCGTGGTTGCCGGCCACGAAGACCACCGGCACCGGCCACTGCGCGAAGCGGCGCAGGCCTTCCCAGTCGCGGTCGATGTCGCCGGCGAGGACCAACAGCTCGGCGCCGGGCGCTGGCTGGGCCTCGAAGGTTTCGGTTTCGAGGTGGAGGTCGGACAGGATCTGCAGGCGCATGGTGGGAACGAGGATACAGGCGTCGTCGCGCGCCAAAGAAAAAGCCGCCCGGAGGCGGCCTTCGCGCGGGCGCGGGCGAGGCGTCAGCCGAGTGCCGACGCGATGCGGCTCTTGGTCGTCTTCAGCTGTTCGGGCAGGTGATAGGCGAGCGTCGCGAACAGCTCGTCATGCATCGTCAGTTCCTGTTGCCAGGCGGCCCTGTCGACGCCGATCACGCTGTCGAACTGCTCGCGCGTGAAGTTCAGGCCGGCCCAGTTCAGGTCCTCGTAGCGCGGGCTGGTGCCGAACACGTTTTCCGTGCCCTGCGCCGTGCCGTCGATGCGGCCCAGCATCCACTCCATCACGCGCATGTTCTCGCCGTAGCCCGGCCAGACGAACTTGCCGTCGGCGCCCTTGCGGAACCAGTTGACGCAGAAGATCGCCGGCAGCTTCGCGCCCTTGGCTTCCAGCTTCTCGCCCATCGTGAGCCAGTGCTGGAAGTAGTCGCTCATGTTGTAGCCGGTGAACGGCAGCATCGCGAACGGGTCGCGGCGCACGATGCCTTGCTGGCCGGCGGCGGCGGCCGTCGTCTCCGAGCCCATCGTCGCGGCCATGTAGACGCCGTCGACCCAGTCGCGCGCCTCGGTCACCAGCGGCACCGTGGTGGAGCGGCGGCCGCCGAAGATGAAGGCGTCGATTGCGACGCCCTTCGGGTCGTCCCAGGCCTCGTCGAGCGCCGGGTTGTTGGTGGCGGCGACCGTGAAGCGCGCGTTCGGGTGCGCGGCCTTGGCGCCGGTCTCCTTGGCGATGGCCGGCGTCCAGTCCTTGCCCTGCCAGTCGATGCAGTGCGCCGGCGCCTCGCCCATGCCTTCCCACCAGACGTCGCCGTCGTCGGTCAGGCCGACGTTGGTGAAGATGGCGTCCTTGGTCAGGCTGGCCATGCAGTTCGGGTTGGTCTGTTCGTTGGTGCCCGGGGCGACGCCGAAGTAGCCGGCCTCGGGGTTGATGGCCATCAGGCGGCCGTCGGCGCTGGGCTTGATCCAGGCGATGTCGTCGCCGATGGTGGTGACCTTCCAGCCAGGCATGCCCGCCGGCGGGATCAGCATCGCGAAGTTGGTCTTGCCGCAGGCGCTGGGGAACGCCGCCGCGATGTGGCGCTTGACGCCCTGCGGGTTGGTCACGCCCAGGATCAGCATGTGCTCGGCCAGCCAGCCCTCGTCGCGGCCCATGTTGGACGCGATGCGCAGCGCGAAGCACTTCTTGCCCAGCAGCGCGTTGCCGCCGTAGCCCGAGCCGTAGCTCCAGATCTCGCGCGTCTCGGGGTAGTGGACGATGTACTTGGTCTTGTTGCACGGCCAGGCGACATCCTTCTGGCCCGGCTCCAGCGGCGCGCCGACGGTGTGCACGCAGGGCACGAACTCGCCGTCGGTGCCCAGCACGTCCAGCGCGCCGCGGCCCATGCGGGTCATCAGGCGCATGTTGACGGCCACGTACGGGCTGTCGGACAGCTCGACGCCGATGTGCGAGATCGGCGAGCCCAGCGGGCCCATCGAGAACGGCACGACGTACAGCGTGCGGCCGCGCATGGCGCCCGCGAACAGCGCGGGCGTGCCGTCGGCCTGGCCGTTCTGCAGCAGCGCGCGCATCTTCTCGGGCGACTCCCAGTTGTTGGTCGGGCCGGCCGATTCCTTCTTTTTGCTGCAGATGAAGGTGCGGTCCTCGACGCGCGCGACGTCGGTCGGATCGCTGCAGGCGAGGTAGCTGTTGGCGCGCTTGGCCGGGTTCAGGCGCTTGAAGGTGCCGGCCGACACGAGCTGCTCGCACAGGTGGTCGTACTCGGCCTCGGTGCCGTCGCACCAGTAGACGTCGGCGGCCTGCGTCAGCGCGGCGATCTGCGCGACCCAGGAGACGAGGCGGTCGTGCTTGACGTAAGCGGGCACGTTCAAGCGCAGCCCTTCCATGGCGGGACGGTTCATGAGGAGACTCCAATCACAAGGTTCAAAGACAAGATTGGGCGAACCTCGCTGCCACGGGCCGTTCCGTGACGCGGGGCTCGCCCAATCTCGCGGCGTACGCTTCGAACCGTACCTTTGTCCGGTGGCGCGGCGAACGGGAGTTACACCGAGGAACCAGTCAAAGCCGCGGGTTTACCCGCCAATAGCGGGGAAGTGGACGTCCTTGCCAGTGTAATTGGCTCGTAACCAAGTCGCCCGGCAACGTCATGCAAAACGGGAATGGATTCATGCAGGACTTGGCGGCGCGCGGGCCGGCGTGCCGCCTTGTCGACTGGAAGGCAAGCGGCGTACCGCCGCGCACGCTCAGGGCTCGACGACGACGTGCAGCGCGGCGCCCGACCAGTCCAGCATCACGTAGCTGTTCGTGATGTTCTTCGGCCGATAGGGCTGGTCAGGGGCAGGGCCCTTTTCCATCGGCACGCTGGCCGCGACGATGCGTTTCAGGATCGATTGGCTCAGCCGCAGTCCCGGCGGGAAAGCGCGCGCCGCCTCGCGGTAGGGGACGCTGCCGCCGACCCAGGGCTGGTGTTGCACGGCGCCCGCATCGGGCAGGCCTGACGGCATCTGGCTGAAGACGACGCCGACCGAGGCGAGTTGTCGCGCCATCCAGGCCATCGCGCCGTTCGAGAGGCCGGATTCGGGACCGATCGGGTAGCCGCCGCCGACATCGGCGTGCGCGCCGGGGAACAGCACCTGCACGACGCCGTCGCGGTCGTCCCACAGCGTCGGCGTGAAATCGACGCGTTGCTCGTCGACGGCCACCGCGTGGAAGCCGTTCTCGATCTTGACGTTCAGCTTCGAGTCGCAGAACTGGAAGACGTCGACGCGCACCGTCGCGCCTTGCGTCGTGGCGATGTCCGGAATGCCCAAGGCGCCGACGGTGTCCCAGACGCCGACGGCCGCGATGCCGACGCTGTCGGTGTACTGCAGGCGCGGCGCGGGGTGCAGTCCGAGCTCGAACTTCGCCTGCAGGTCGCTGACGACGGACGCCACGCCCGACAGGATGTTGCCCGTCGGGTGGATGGCGTTCTTGTACTCCTGCCAGGCGGACAGGCCAGCGCTGTAGCTTTCGTCGGAGCCCGCGACGAGGTTCATGGCCGTCCAGTCCAGCAGTCCCTGGCGGACGACCAGTCCCGCCAGGGCGCGCGCCGTGTAGGCGCCGCGGCTGAAGCCGATGATGAAGATGCGGTCTCCCGCCTCGTACAGGCGCGACAGGTAGGTGTAGCCGCGCACGATGCGCCCGACGAGGCCGAGTCCGACCGCGCCCTGGCAGGCCTGCGCGAACTTGTTGGTGCTCATGTCGCCGACGCCGTAGATGTACTTGGCCGCCTGCGAGGCCGGTGCGCCCTCCGCGGACCAGGTGATCTCCTTTTCCTGGTCGGTGGCCATCAGCGGCGCGGATCCCATCAGCGACTCGAACAGCTTCTGCACGTTCGTGGGCGTGGCCTGGCCCTTGGGGTCCTTGGTATCCGGCCCGTTCCAGGTGCCATCCAGGCACAGCACGATGTTCTTGCCCATGTCTCCGCTCCTTTGAATGCGCGCCCGCGAGACTGCAACGGCCGGGCAGCCCGCGCATCATCAAGGCAGACGAAGCGCGCTCCCATCCCCAGAAGGCGCGGGCAGCCGCACCGTGGCGATCAGGCCGCCCTGCGGGTGGTTGTCGAGCCGCACGTCGCCGCCGTGCTCGCGCAGGATGCCGCGCGCGATGCCCAGGCCCAGGCCGCTGCCGTCGCGGCTCGACTCGCGGCCATGGGCCAGGCGAACGTAGGGCTCGAAGATCTCCTCGCGCGAACTCTCCGGCAGGCCGGGGCCGTGGTCGCGGATCGTCAAGGTCAGGCCGGCGTCGTCCGCGCTCGCCGCGATCTCGAGGTGCTGGCCGCCGTAGCGCAGGCCGTTGTCGATCAGGTTGCCGAGCGCGCGCTTGAGCGCCAGCGGCTTGCCGCGCACGGTCAGCGGCGGCACGTCGATGGCGATGCGCGCGCCGGAGGCCAGCGCGGGCGTGGTCAGGCGCTCGACGAGGCGGTCGATGCGCACGTCCGACACGTTCTCGTGGACGGCGCTGTCCTTGACGCTCTGCAGCGCGCCCTTGACCATCACGTCGAGCTCGTCGAGATCCTCGTGGAAGTCGGCACGCAGCGCGTCGTCGTCCAGCAGCTCCGTGCGCAGCTTCAGGCGCGTGATCGGCGTCTTCAGGTCGTGCGAGATGCTGGCGAACAGGCGCTCGCGGTCCTCGACGAAGCGCTGGATGCGCGCCTGCATGTCGTTGAACGCGCGCGCCGTGCGGCGCAGCTCGATCGTGCCGGTTTCGTCGGGCACGTGGTTCGGATGCATCGCGCCGCCGAATGCGCTGGCGGCGTCGGCGATGCGTTGCAGCGGGCGCGTCAGCGTGCGCGCGACGACCACCACCAGCACCAGCACGGTCAGCAGCGTGACGCCTTGCAGCAGCAGGCGATCGCGCGTGAGCGGATTGGCGCTGTCGAGGAAATAGGGGTCGGGCAGCGTCGCGGCGAGCAGCAGGCAGCCGCTCGGCTCGAGGTCGACCTGGATCACGAGGACGGGCGCGCGGCGCGGGCGCAGCAGCATCGGCGCGACGACCCAGTTCTCGGGCAGCTCGCGCAGCGCGCGGCCGTCGCCGGTGACCGACAGCGTCTCGGGCCACGCGAGCGCGACGTCGGCCTGCAGCCCCTGCGGCAGCTCGCCCTGCAGCGTGCTGCGCACCTGGCCGACGACCGTGCGTGCCAGCAGCGAATCCTCGACCGGCTGCACTGGCACGTGCTGGCGGTTGACCGCGACGAAGAAGCGCGTGCCGCCCATCTGGCGCAGCTGGTCGATCAGCAGCGGGCGATACTGGCCGGGCAGGTCGCGCAGGAAGCGGATCGCGGCGGCCGCGCTGACGGCGGTCTGGCGCGCGGCGTCGCGGGCGTCCTTGCGCGCGGTGTCGCGCAGCTGCCAGGTCCAGATCGCGCTTCCGAGCAGCTGGCTCAGCAACACGCCGACGACCATCACGCCCATGATGCGGCCGCGCAGCGTCGCGGGCAGCAGCCGGTCGACCCAGCCGTCATTCATGGCTGGCGACCACCTCGACCGACAGCACGTAGCCGCTGTTGCGCACCGTCTTGATCAACACCGGCTGCTTGCCGTCGTCGGCCAGGCGCTGGCGCAGGCGGCTGATCTGCACGTCGAGCGAGCGGTCGGCCGGGCCGAGGTCGCGGCCGCGCGTCTGTTCCATCAGGCGCGAGCGATCGAGGATCTCGCCGGCATGCTCCGCGAAGATGCGCAGCAGGTCGAAGTCCATGCCGGTCAGCGGCACGAGTTCGCCGTTGGCGTCCTTCAGCGTGCGCTCCAGCCGGTCGAGGCAGAAGCCAGCGAAGCGCATGTAGCGGCGCGCGTTGCCGTCGCCCGGGTTCGAGCGCCGGTGGATCGCCTTGATGCGCGCGAGCAGCTCGCGCGGGTTGTAGGGCTTGCCGATGTAGTCGTCGGCGCCCAGCTCGAGGCCGACGATGCGCTCGGTGTCGTCGGAGCTCGCGGTGAGCATGATGATGGGCACCTCCGAGCGCTCGCGCACCAGGCGGCACAGCGCGAAGCCGTCGGTGTCGGGCAGCATCACGTCGAGGATCACCAGGCTCAGGTCGTCGCGGTAGCGCTCGAATTCGGCGCGGAAGCTCTCGCCGTCGTGCGCGAGCTGCACGACGTACTGATGCTTCTCGAGGTATTGCTTGAGCAGCTGGCGCGTCTTCTGGTCGTCGTCGACGGCCAGGATGGTCTTCTTGCGTGGACTCGTCACGGTGCGGCTCCGCGCACGATCGCCAGCAGCTGCAATTGCGCCTGTTGCGGCGTCATGCTGCGCGTCTTGATGAAGCGCTGCAGCACGCCGCCCATCGCCTCGCGCACCGACTCCACGGCCGCCATGCGATGCGCGATGCTGGGCAGCAGCGCGCTGCCGGGGCGGGCCAGCGTCTGCCACGAGTCGCGGGCGCAGACGTCCAGCTGCGACGGATCGATGTCGGTGCGCACGGGCACCGAGCCCTTGGCCTGGTTGTAGGCCATCTGGGTGGCGGGCTGCGCGAGGATCTCGGCCATCTTCTCCTGCTCCGCGCGGTGCGCGTCGTGGCCCACCAGCATCGCGAGCGTGTCGATGCTGTACAGGTGCATGCCCGCGGTCTGAGGGATCGCCACGCAGTCGAAGTCGATGCCGGCCTGCTCGCCCCAGGCTTCGAGCTCGCCGCGCGCCCAGTCGCCCATGATCAGCATGCCGGCGGCGCCCGACTGCAGTCGCCGCGTGGACGCCGTCCACGGCTGCTCGGTGGTGGGCTCGTCGTCGAGATCGCGCAGCCAGCGCAGGCGATTCAGCGCCGCGACGACGCGCGCGTCCCGCCACGACGACCAGCCTTGCGGCGACGCCAGCTCCGCGTAAAGCGCCGGCCCGCCCTCGGACAGCAGCACCGTCTCGAACACGGTGGCGATCTGCCACGGCTCGTCGCTCCACGCGAGCGGCGTGATGCGATGCGCGCGCATCGCCTTCGCGGCGGCGTCGATGTCGGCCCAGCTGCGTGGCGGCGCCAGGCGCAGCTGCTCCCACACGTGGTGGTTGTACAGCAGCGTGTTGATGCGATGCACGCCCAGCGGCGCGGCCATCACCTTGCCGTTGCGGCTGACCGTCTGCAGCACCACCGGGAACATCGTCTGGCGCCAGCGGCCGCGCTGCGCGACCTCGTCGAGCGGCAGCACCAGACCGAGGTCGGCCCAGTCGGTCAGCGTGCGGCCGATCACCTGCGCGACGTCCGGCGCCTCGCCGGCCAGCACGCGCCCGGTCAGCACCTTGATGGCCGCGCCGCCGCCGCCGCCGGGGATCGCGTCGTCGTGCCATTCCACGCCCTGGTTCGCGAGCTGCTGCACCAGGCGATCGGCGGCCTGGCGTTCGCTGTCGGACGTCCACCAGTGCAGGACGTTCAGGGGCTGGGCGTGCGCGGCAATCATCGAGGCCGCCAGTATCGATGCGGCCAATGCGCGCGCACGGCGCGGCGCGGCTGTCGAAAGCCTGCGCTTTGCAATGTTTTGTAAGCCCGGTCGGATCGTTCGCATGCAGCCTAGGCGGGGCGGGTGAGCGTGGACGTAATGATGCGTAAGACGCCCGCCGTCGCAATGCTGGAAACCACCTTGCGGATCAAGCACTTGCGCCGTCGCGTCCACGGCGCGGCGCGCGCTCGCGTTACGCGGGGCCCGATGCTAACTTGCGCCGGCCCACCTCCCGCAAGAAGGAATCGCACCGATGAACGCCCTGCTCCGCACCACCGCCCTGGCCGCCTTCGTCCTGACCTGCGCGGCGCGCGCCGACGCCGGCACGCTGACGCTGGAAAGCTGGCGCACCGACGACAAGACGCTGTGGGACACGGTGCTGCTGCCCGCGTTCACCAAGACCCATCCCGGCATCACCGTGAAGTTCACGCCGACCGCGCCACCGGAATACAACTCCGTCGTCGCCGCGCGCCTGGCCTCGGGCAGCGCGGGCGACCTGATCACCTGCCGGCCGTTCGACGTCTCGCTGGACCTGTACAAGAAGGGCCATCTCGAGAAGCTCAACGGCAACCCGGCGCTGAACAACTTCCCCGATTCGGCCAAGGTCGCCTGGCAGACCGACGACGGCAAGGACACCTACTGCGTGCCGATGGCCTCGGTCATCCACGGCTTCTTCTACAACAAGAAGATCTTCGCGGAGCTGGGCTTGAAGCCGCCGGCCACCGAGGCCGAGTTCTACGCGGATCTCGACAAGGTGAAGGCGTCGGGCAAGGTCGTGCCGATGTCGCTCGGCACCGCCGACCAGTGGGACACCAGCCAGGTCGTCTTCACCGGCATCGGCCCGAACTACTGGAAGGGCGAGGAGGGCCGCAAGGCGCTGATCGCCGGCAAGGCGAAGTTCACCGACCCGCAGTTCGTCGCCGTGTGGCAGACGATGGCGAAGTGGCCGCCGTACCTCGCCAAGGGCTACCAGGCGCAGACCTACGGCGACTCGCAGACGCTGTTCGCCTCCGGCAAGGCCGCGACCGTCCCCGCCGGTTCGTGGGACATCGCGTTCTACCAAAAGGAGGCCGGCCTCGACTTCGGCGCCTTCGCGCCGCCGGTGCGCAACGCCGGCGACCCGTGCTACATCTCCGACCACGCCGACATCGGCATGGGCATCAACACCGCCAGCAAGAACAAGGCGGACGCCAAGGTCTTCCTCGACTGGATCGCGTCGAAGGAATTCGCCGACCTCTACACCAACAAGGCGACCGGCTTCTTCTCGCTGTCGAAGTTCCCGATCGACGTGCAGAACCCGGTGGCCAGGCAGATGGTCGGCTGGCGCCTGCAGTGCAAGTCGACGATCCGCCTGAATGCGCAGATCATGAGCCGCGGCGAGCCGAGCATGGAGAACGAACTCTGGAACGTGAACTCGCAGGTGCTCAACGGCAAGATGACGCCGCAGCAGGCGGCCGAGCGCATCCAGACGGGCTTCGCCAAGTGGTACCACCCCACGGCCTCGAAGTGACGTCGCCGACATGAAGCAGAAGGCCGGCCGGCCGGCCCTCGTCTTCCTCGCACCGGCGCTGCTGGTCTACACCGCGTTCAGCGCGTGGCCGCTGCTGGCCACGCTGCGCCTGAGCCTGTACGGCACCGACGACGTCGGCCACGTCAGCTTCGTCGGCCTCACCAATTTCCAGAAGCTGCTGTTCGACGAGCACTGGTTCGGCGCGTTCCGCAACGCGCTGGTCAACAACGTCGAGTTCTTCGCGATCCACACGCTGGTGCAAAACCCGGTGGCGCTGCTGCTCGCGGCGTTGTTGTCGCTTCGCGGCGTGCGCGGGGCAGCGGCGTATCGCACGGTGCTGTTCCTGCCGACGCTGCTGTCGGTGGTGATCATCGGCTTCACGTGGCAGCTGATCCTGTCGCCGCTGTGGGGCGTCGCCGAGAAGTTCATGACGGCCATCGGCCTGGGCGACCAGTTCGGCCCTTGGCTGGGCCAGGAGAACACCGCGCTGCCGACGGTCGCGCTGATCTCTGTCTGGCAGTTCGTCGGCGTGCCGATGATGCTGATCTACGCCGCGCTGATCGCGATTCCCGAGGAAGTGGTCGAGGCCGCGACGGTCGAGGGCGCGGGCCCATGGCGCATCTTCTGGAGCATCCGCCTGCCGCTGATCCTGCCGACGCTGGGCCTGGTCAACATCCTCACCTTCGTCGGCAACTTCAACGCGTTCGACCTGATCTACGCGGTCAAGGGCGCGCTCGCCGGGCCCAACTTCTCGACCGACCTGCTGGGCACGCTGTTCTACCGCACGTTTTTCGGCTACCAGTCGGAGACGGGCAGCGCGACGCTCGGCGCCGCGCTGGCCACGCTGATGTTCATGCTGATCCTGGCGGGCGTCGCGCTGTACTTCCTGGTCATCCAGCGGCGCCTGCAGCGCGTCGCGTCATGAGCCGCGCCCTCGCGCGCGCGCGCCGCGCCGGCGCGATCGGCCGGACGGCGATGGTGCACCTGACGCTGGGCGGCTACTGCCTGCTGGTGCTGTGCCCGATCGCGCTGGTGCTGCTGAACTCGTTCAAGACGCGCGCCGGCATCTTCGAGGACCCGCTGGGCCTGCCCACGAAAGCCACGCTGAGCGTCGTCGGCTACGGCAAGGTGCTGGGCGACGCGGCGATCGGCCACATGTTCGTCAACAGCCTGGTCGTGACCGGCGTGTCGCTCGTCGCGATCCTGTTGCTCGGCGCGATGGCCGCGTGGGCGCTGACCGAATACGGTTTCCGAGGAAACCGGTTGCTGGCGCTGTTCCTCGCGTTCGGCATCATGGTGCCGATCCGGCTGGGCTCCGTCGCGATCCTGCAGGAGATGGTGGCGCTCGACCTGGTCAACACGCTCACGGCACTGGTGCTGGTCTACATCGCACAGGGATTGCCGCTGGCGGTGATGATCCTGTCGGAGTTCGTCGCGCAGGTGCCGCAGGAGTTGAAGGACGCCGCACGTTGCGACGGCGTCGGCGAGTACCGCATCTTCTTCCAGGTCGTGCTGCCGCTGATCCGCCCTGCGGTGGCGACGGTGGCCGTCTTCACGATGGTGCCGATCTGGAACGACCTGTGGTTCCCGCTCATCCTCGCGCCGTCCGAGCAGACGCAGACCGTCACGCTGGGCGTGCAGCAGTTCGTCGGCCAGTTCGCCACCGACTGGAACGCCGTGCTCGCCGCGCTGTCGCTCGCGGTGCTGCCCATCCTCGTGCTGTATGCCGTGTTCTCGCGCCAGCTCATTCGCGGCATCACTGCCGGCGCCGTCAAGTAGCCCAACGTCAGGTTCGCATGGCCCAGGTCCAACTCACCAACGTCTCCAAGAGCTACGGCAGCTCGCAGGTGCTGCACGGCATCGACCTGCACATCGCCGACGGCGAGCTCGTGGTGCTGGTCGGCCCGAGCGGCTGCGGCAAGTCGACGCTGCTGCGCATGATCTGCGGCCTGGAGGCGATCACCGCCGGCGAGCTGCGCATAGCCGACCAGGTCGTCAACGAGCTGCCTCCGGCGCAGCGCGGCATCGCGATGGTGTTCCAGAGCTACGCGCTGTACCCGCACATGACGGTGCGCGGCAACATGGCGTTCGGCCTGAAGATCCACGGCGCCGACAGGAAGCAGCGCGACGCGCGCGTGCTGGCCGCCGCGAAGGCGCTGCACATCGACCACCTGCTCGATCGTCGGCCGCGCGAGCTCTCGGGCGGCCAGCGCCAGCGCGTGGCCATCGGTCGCGCGATCGTGCGCGAGCCGCGGCTGTTCCTGTTCGACGAGCCGCTGTCCAATCTCGACGCCGCGCTGCGCGTCAAGACCCGCATCGAGCTCGCGCGCCTGCACCGCGAGCTCGCCGCGACGATGATCTACGTGACGCACGACCAGGTCGAGGCGATGACGCTGGGCGACCGCATCGTCGTGATGCACGAGGGCCGCATCCAGCAGGCCGGCTCGCCGCTGGAGCTCTACGAACATCCGGCCAACCGCTTCGTCGCGTCCTTCATCGGCTCGCCGACGATCAACCTCGTGCCGGCCACCACGCAGGCCTGCTCGGCCGCCGGCGTGCGCGTGGAGGTGCATGCGGGCTGCGTGGTCGACATCCCCGTCGACGCCGCGACGCTCGCGCCCGGCCAGCCCGTCGAGATCGGCATCCGGCCGGAGCATCTTCGCCTGGCCGACGGCAACGACGCCTCCACCGTGGTGCGCTTCGGCGGCGAGATCACGCTGATCGAGCAGCTCGGCGAATCGCACCTGCTGTACCTGCGCTGCGCCGATGGCCTCGAGCTGGTTTCGCGCGCGCCGGGGCACACGCGGCTGCGGCTGGGCGACCGCATCGCGCTGGAGGCGGATGCGGCGTTGCTGCATGTGTTCGATGCGCAGGGCGTCGCCTGCGCGCGTCGAGCCGCCGTCGACTGAGCGGCTTCAGTCCGGCTCGCCGAACCCGCCGCCCCCCGGCGTCTCGATGACGAATACATCGCCCGGTCGCATCTCCGCCGAGCCGATGTGATCCAGCTTCTCGACGCTGCCGTCGGCCCGCACGACCGAGTTGCGCCCCACCTCGCCCGCCGACCCGCCGGCCATGCCGAACGCGCCGTGGTGGCGGCCGTTGCTGAGGATGGACGCCGTCATCGCCTCGAGGAAGCGCACCTTGCGCGTGCCGCCGTCGCCGCCGCGCCACTTTCCGGCGCCGCCGGAGCCGGGGCGGATCTCGTAGCTGTCGACGCGCACCGGGAAGCGGAACTCGAGCACCTCGGGGTCGGTCAGGCGCGAGTTGGTCATGTGCGTCTGCACGACGCTCGTGCCCGCGAAGCCGCCGCTGATCGCGCCGGTCTCGTCGATCAGCGCGCCGGCGCCGGAGCCGCCGGAGATCGTCTCGTAGTACTGGTGGCGCTCGTTGCCGAAGGTGAAGTTGTTCATCGTGCACTGTCCCGCCGCCATCAGGCCCAGCGCGCCGTACAGCGCATTGGTGATGCAGGTCGAGGTCTCGACGTTGCCCGCCACCACCGACGCCGGCGGGTGCGGGTTGAGCATCGAGCCGGCCGGGATGATCACGTCCAGCGGCTTCAGGCAGCCGGCGTTGAGCGGGATGTCGTCGTCGACCAGCGTGCGGAAGACGTACAGCACCGCGGCCATGCAGACCGCCGTCGGCGCGTTGAAGTTGTTCGTGAGCTGCGGCGACGTGCCGGTGAAGTCGATCTTGGCTTTGCGCCCCGCCACATCCACGCGGATCGCGACGGAGATCCGTGCGCCGTTGTCCAGCGGCAGCGTGAACGTGCCGTCCTTCAATCGCGTGATGACGCGGCGCACCGATTCCTCGGCGTTGTCCTGCACGTGGCCCATGTAGGCCTGCACGACGTCGAGTCCGTACTGCGCCACCATCTTGCGCAGCTCCTGCACGCCCTTCTCGTTGGCCGCGATCTGCGCCTTCAGGTCGGCGATGTTCTGCGCCGGGTTGCGCGACGGGTACTCGCCGCTCTCGAGCAGCGCGATCATCTCGGCCTCGCGCAGGCGGCCGCGCTCGACCAGCTTGACGTTGTCGATCTGCACGCCTTCTTCCTCGATGCGCGTCGAGAACGGCGGCATCGAGCCGGGAGTCACGCCGCCGACGTCGGCGTGGTGGCCGCGCGAGGCGACGTAGAACAGGATGTCGCGGTCGTTCGCATCGAAGACGGGCGTGACGACGGTGATGTCGGGCAGGTGCGTGCCGCCGTGGTACGGGTCGTTGAGCGCGTAGACGTCGCCCGGCTGCATCCTGCCGGCGTTGCGCGCCATCACCGTCTTGATCGACTCGCTCATCGAGCCCAGATGCACGGGCATGTGCGGCGCGTTGGCGATCAGGTTGCCGTCGGCGTCGAACAGCGCGCACGAGAAGTCGAGGCGCTCCTTGATGTTGACCGAGTAGGCGGTGTTCTGCAGCTGCAGTCCCATCTGTTCGGCGATGTTCATGAACGCGTTGTTGAACACCTCCAGCATCACCGGATCGACGCTGGTGCCGATCGCCACCCGCTTCTCGCGCGGCGCGATGCGTTGCAGCACCAGGTGGTCGAGCTCGGTCACGCGCGCCTGCCAGCCGGGCTCGACGACGGTGGTCGCGTTCTTCTCCGCGATGATCGCCGGGCCGTCGACGAGATGGCCCGGGCGCAACGTCTCGCGCACGACGAGTGCGGCGTCCCACCATTGGCCTTCCGTGTACATGCGAACCGTCTCGGTGACGGGCGCGGGCGTCGGCTCGATCGCGGCGGCGCGCGGCTCGGCCGGCGCGTCGCCGGCGGCGATGGCCTCGACCGACACCGCCTCGACGATCAGCCCGCGCCCTTCCATCAGGAACGCATACCGACGGCGGTATGCGGCCTCGAAGCCGGCCGCGAGCGTCGCGACGCTGCCGTCGCCGAAATCGACCACCAGCGCCGAGTCGGTGCCGGCGTAACGCACGTGCGCACGGCGCATGACGCGGATCTCGCCCGAGCCTGCGCCCTGGCGGCGGATCTCGCCCGCCGCCTCGTCGGCGAGCGCGTCGAGCCGCGCGCGGATCGCCGGCAGCGCGGCGTCGGCCAGCGGCTGTTCGACCGCGGCCTCGCGCATCACGCCCTGGTCGGCCAGGCCCATGCCGTAGGCTGAGAGCACGCCCGCGAGCGGATGCACGAACACCGTCGTCATGCCCAGCGCGTCGGCCACCAGGCAGGCGTGCTGGCCGCCGGCGCCGCCGAAGCACTGCAGCGTGTAGCGCGTGACGTCGTAGCCGCGTGCCACCGAGATCTTCTTGATCGCGTTGGCCATGCTGGCGACGGCGATGTCCAGGAAGCCCTCGGCGAGTTCCTCGGGCGTGCGCTCGTGGCCGGTGCGCGCGGCGACCTCGTCGGCCAGCGCGTTGAACTTGTCGACCACGACGTAGCGGCACAGCGATTCGTTGGCCGCCTTGCCGAACACCTTCGGGAACCACTCCGGCTGGATCTTGCCGAGCAGCACGTTCGCGTCGGTGACGGCCAGCGGACCGCCGCGGCGGTAGCTCGCCGGGCCCGGGTTCGCGCCCGCGCTGTGCGGGCCGGCACGCAGGCGCGCGCCGTCGAAGCCGAGGATGGAGCCGCCGCCGGCCGCGACGGTGTGGATGCTCATCATCGGCGCGCGCATGCGCACGCCGGCCACCTGCGTCTCGAAGGCGCGCTCGAACTCGCCGGCGAAGTGCGAGACGTCGGTCGACGTGCCGCCCATGTCGAAGCCGATGACGTGGCCGAAGTCCGCCAGCTGCGCGGTGCGCACCATGCCGACGATGCCGCCCGCCGGGCCCGACAGGATCGCGTCCTTGCCCTGGAACGCGTGCGCATCGGCCAGGCCGCCGGACGACTGCATGAAGAACAGCTTGACGCCGGGCATCTCGCCGGCCACCTGCTCGACGTAGCGGCGCAGGATCGGCGACAGGTAGGCATCGACGACGGTGGTGTCGCCGCGGCTGACCAGCTTCATCAGCGGGCTGGTCTCGTGCGACGCGCTGACCTGCGTGAAGCCGATCTCGCGCGCGATGCGCGCGGCCGTGGCCTCGTGCTGCGTGAAGCGATAGCCGTGCATGAACACGATCGCGACGCTGCGCAGGCCGGCGTCGAACGCGCGCTGCAGCTCGGCGCGCAACGCCGCGTCGTCGAGGGAGCGCAGCACGTCGCCGTGCGCGCTCACGCGTTCGTCGGCCTCGATCACCTGCGAATACAGCAGCTCCGGCAGCTGGATGTTGCGGTCGAACAGCCGCGGCCGATCCTGGTAGGCGATGCGCAGCGCGTCGCGAAAGCCGCGCGTGGTCACGAGCAGCGTCTTCTCGCCCTTGCGTTCCAGCAGCGCGTTGGTGGCGACCGTCGTGCCCATCTTCACGCACTCGACGAGCTCGGGCAAGATCGGCTCGCCGGCCTTCAGCCCGAGCAGGTGGCGGATGCCGGCGACGGCCGCGTCGCGATACTGCTCGGGGCTTTCCGACAGCAGCTTGTGGGTGACGAGGCTGCCGTCGGGGCGCTTGGCGACGATGTCGGTGAACGTGCCTCCGCGGTCGATCCAGAATTGCCAGCGGGAGGCGCCTTCGGTCTGTGGGGTGGTCATGGTTTGCTCGGTGCTTGAGGAGGTTGGCCGTGGCGCGCTCAGCGGGCCGTGGTGGTGACGTAGTAGGGGATCAGGATATTGCTCGCGCCCTGGCCGGTCGCGCGAACCCATTCGACCGAGAAGCGCTCGCCGTAGCGCCGCATCTCGCTGCGGAATTCGAAATCGACGGAGTCGAGGTGCATGCCGTGCGCCGCCAGCTCGGACAGCGAGGCGGTTTCGGCGGCCTGGCTCATCTGCCACCCGCGCACCTCGGCCGCGGCGGCGGCGCCGCGAAGCGCCTGCTGCGTCTTCGCGTCGAGTGCGGCGTAGGCGGCCTGGTTGACCAGCACGATGTTCTTCGGATACCAGGCGTGGATGTCGTAGAAGTACTTGAGTTGCTCCCAGGCATGGCTGTCGATGCCGGTCGCGCCCGAGGTGATCATGGCCTCCACCCGGCCCGCGGCCATCGCCTTGGACAGGTCGGTCATCATCACGTCGACCGGGCGCGCGCCCAGCTGCTCCGCGATGCGCTGGGTGGCGGCGTTGTAGGTGCGCATCTTCATGCCCTTCAGGTCGCTGGAGGACTTGATCGGCTTGACGCTGTAGAGCCCTTGCGGCGGCCAGGCGACGGCGTAGAGGCCGACCAGGCCCTTGCGCGCGAGCTCGGCGTCGAGCACGGGACGCTGGGCCGCCCACAGCCGGCGCGCGTCCTCGTAGCTGCCGACGATGAAGGGCACCGAGTCGGCGCCCGCCACCGGGATCTCCGCGGCCAGGTTGCTCATGATCGTCTCGCCGGCCGCGATCTCGCCGGACTCGACGCGCGCCGGGATCTCGCCGAGCTTGTAGAGCGAGTTGTTGGCGTGCACCTCGATCCTCAGCCTGCCGCCGGTCGCGGCGGCGACGTCCTGCGCGAACTGCTTCAGGTTGAGGGTCTGGAACGCATTCTCCGAGTAGCCGCTGGCCAGCCTCCAGACCGTCTGCGCACGCGCCGCGAGCGGCGCCGAGGCGACGGCGAGCGCGAACGCGAGATTCAGCAACGACGAGATCGTCTTCATGAGAACTCCTTGGAGCGGATCGTTCGGAAAACGCGTGGCGGCGCGGGGCCGGGCTAGCCCTTCAGGTCGGTCACGAACATCTTGCCCGGCGCATGCGTGATGCACAGCGACAGGCCGCTGCGCTGCGCGACCCACTGCGGGGTGACGCCGCAGCCCCAGAACACGGGGATCTCGTCGTCGAGGATCTCGACGGCCTCGCCGTAGTCGGGCCGCATCAGGTCGGCGATGCCGATCGCCTGCGGGTTGCCGACGTGCACCGGCGCGCCGTGAGCCTGCGGGAAGCGAGTGCAGATCTCCACCACCTTGGCCACGTCGCGGCTCTTGATCGGACGCATGCTCACCACCATCTCGCCGCTGAACCGGCCGGCGGGCGTGCAGGCGACGTTGGTGCGGTACATGGCCACGTTGCGCTGCTGGTCGATGTGCCGCAGCGCGACGCCGGCCTGCTGCAGCGCGGATTCGAACGAGAAGCTGCAGCCGATCAGGAAGGTGACGAAGTCCGGCTGCCACAGCGCCGCGATGTTGGCGCGCTCCTCGACGAATTCGCCGTTGCGGTAGACGCGGTAGCCCGGAACATCGGTCGCGATGTCGGAACCGGGCGCGCACAGCACCTCGCGCGCGCCGGGCGCCAGCACCTCGACGAGCGGGCAGGGCTTGGGATTGCGCTGGCAGAACAGCAGGAAGTCGAACGCGGCCTCCTGCGGCACGATCATCAGGTTGGCCTGGATGCGTCCGGGCGCGTGGCCGGCCGTGGGGCGGTCGAATTCGCCGGTTCTGCAGGCGTGGCGCAGCGCGCCGGGGTCGTCATGGATGACTGGCATGGCGGTTCTCGTTCGGAAGTGGGAGGGATGAAAGTGGAGCGGCGCTAATGCCCCAGGTAGGCCTTCTTGACGGCCTCGTCGTGCAGCAGGTCCTGCGCCGGTCCGTCCATCACGACGCGGCCGGTCTGGATGACGTAGCCGTGGTTCGCGATGGCCAGCGCCTTCGTGAGGTTCTGTTCCACCAGCAGGATCGCGACGCCGGTCTCGTTGACGCGCTGGATCACGTCCAGCACCTTGGTGACGAACTTCGGCGCGATGCCCCACGACGGCTCGTCGAGCATCAGCAGCTTGGGGCGCGCCATCAGCCCGCGCGCGATCGCCAGCATCTGCTGCTCGCCGCCGCTCATCGTGCCGGCCAGCTGCGTCGAACGTTCCTTGAGAATCGGGAACAGCTCGAACATGCGTTCGACGTCCTCGGCGATGTCCACCTTGACGCTGCGCGTGTAGGCCCCCAGCTCCAGGTTGCGGCGCACCGTCAGCTTGGGAAACAGGCGGCGGCCTTCGGGCACCAGCGAGAGCCCGAGCGGCACGCGCTCATGGGCCGGCAGCGCGTGGATCGCGCGGCCCTCGAAGCTGACGCTGCCGCCGTCGAGCGCGTTGAGGCCTGCGGCGGCCCGCAGCGTCGTGGACTTGCCGTTGCCGTTGCCGCCGACGAGCGCGACGATCTGGCCCGCGGCCACCTTCAGGCTCACGTCGGTCAGGGCGGGCACGCCGTCGTAGCTGACGCGCAGCTTGTCGAGTGCGAGCATCAGTCGTCTCCCAGGTAAGCCGAGATCACGACCGGATCGGCCTGCACCGCGGCGGGCGTGCCTTCGGCGATCTTGCGGCCGCGTTCGAGCACGACGATCTTGTCGGCGATCGGCATGATGCCCTCGAGCACATGCTCGACGATCAGGCAGGCGATGCCCTTCTTCTGGATGTTGAGCACGACGTCCACCATCTCGCGCACCTCGGACGGATTGAGCCCGGCCATCACCTCGTCCATCAGCAGCAGCTCGGGCTCGGTGGCGAGCGCGCGCGCGACCGCCAGGCGGCGCTGTTCGCTGATCGTCATCGTGCGCGCGGACTTGTCGGCGAAGCGTTCGAGGTGCACGAACGCGAGCCACGCCTGTGCCCGCTCGCGCGCGTGCGCCACGCGGCGCTCGCGCAGCAGCGCGCCCGTGAGCACGTTCTCCAGCGCCGTCATGCCGTGGAAGGTGCGCGCGATCTGGAACGTCCGGCCGACGCCGGCGCGCGCGCACTTCTCGGGCGTGAGGCCGGAGATCAGCTGGCCGTTGAGGCGGATCGTGCCGTCGCTCGGCGCGGACGAGCCGGCCACGCAGTTGAACAGGGTCGTCTTGCCGGCGCCGTTGGGGCCGATCAGGCCGACGATCTGGCCCTTGGCGACGTCGAAGGAGACGTCCTCGTTGGCCGTCAGGCCG
>Ga0302317_10000197_pt1 | contig 57603 bp, 47 predicted proteins | sample III_Palsa_N3_3_FD_200450 | JGI IMG/M metagenome (GOLD analysis project Ga0302317, IMG submission 200450) | Peat permafrost microbial communities from Stordalen Mire near Abisko, Sweden - III_Palsa_N3_3 | ecosystem: Environmental > Terrestrial > Soil > Palsa > Peat permafrost | place: Sweden...
CGACGCGCGGGAAGGCGATCAGCGGCTTGCCGAACTGCACCCGGTCGAGCGCATAGCGCAATCCCAGTTCCAACGCATTCTGGGCGACGCCGACGGCGCGGGCCGCGGTCTGCACGCGCGCGCTCTCGAACGTCGCCATCAGCTGCTTGAAGCCTTGGCCCTCGATGCCGCCCAGCAGATTGGCGGCCGGCACGGTGAAGCCGTCGAAGCCCAGCTCGTATTCCTTCATGCCGCGATAGCCCAGCACTTTGATCTCGCCGCCGGTCATGCCGGGCGCCGGGAACGGGTCTGCCTCGGTGCCGCGCGGCTTTTCCGCCAGGAACATCGACAGGCCTTTGTAGCCGCCGTCCTTCGCATCGGTCCGCGCCAGCAGCGTCATCAGGTCGGACCGGCTGGCATGGGTGATCCAGGTCTTGTTGCCGGTCACGCTGTAGCTGTCGCCATCGAGCGTCGCGCGGGTCTTAAGCGAGCCCAGGTCGGAACCCACGTTGGGTTCGGTGAACACGGCGGTCGGCAGGATCTCGCCGGACGCGATCTTGGGCAACCACTCTTGCTTCTGCTGTTCGGTTCCGCCCAGCCGGATCAGCTCGGCCGCGATTTCCGAACGGGTGCCGAGCGATCCCACGCCGATATAGGCACGCGACAATTCCTCGGTCACGACGCACATGGCGAGCTTGCCCATGCCGAGGCCGCCATATTCCTCAGGGATGGTCAGGCCGAACACGCCCAATTCGGCCATCTGCTCGACTACCGCGATCGGGATCAACTCGTCCTTCAGATGCCAGTCATGGGCATGGGGCTCGACCGCGTCCGCGCCGAAGCGGCGGAACTGGTCCTGGACCATCGACAGGGTCTCGTCGTCGAGCGCCGCGTCGCCGAAGCCGCCGCCGTCGCGGATCAGGTCGGCGATGCGCAGGCGGGCAGGCGCGGCGGTGCCGGCGGCGATCAGCGTCTGGACCGGGGCGGTCCGGAACGCCACGACATCGTCCGGATCGATGCCCAGGTCGGCCGGGCGGATCATCTCGACCTGGCTCAACGGCACGCCGCCTTCGAGCTGGGCCAGATATTCACCGTAGGCGACTTGCAGGATCAGCGCTTCGAGTTCGCCCAGACGTCCGTTCGCGTCGAGCCGGAGTGCCCAGGCACGCATCTCGGTCAGCGCGCGAGCATAGGTCGAGACCCAGGCGAGTCCGTGGGCGGCGTACTGGTTTTGCTCCAGCAGGTCCGCATCGAGCTTGCCGCCGGGGGCGACCAGGGCCAACACGGCCTTGCGGCCGCTTGCCACGAGCCGGTCGGCGGAATCGGCGGCGGCGGCGGTCAGGGCGAGCAGGTCGGGCAGCAGGAGTGTCATAGGGAATTTGATCCGTTTCAAGCGGCGCGACCCTCACCCCAACCCTCGCCCGCGAAAGGCGGGAGAGGGAGCTTTTTCTTACCCTCTACCGCTTCGCGGCAGAGGGAGGGCCCCGCGCAGCGGGAGGGTGAGGGTCTACCCGCGTCTCAGGCGTGAATGGCGTCGTCCAGCGTCTTCATGCCGGGGTGTTTCGCCTGCACCAGCACGGCCATGTTGCCCGGCTTATGCTGGTTCTTCATCATCTTGGTATGGGCGCGGGGAATGTCGGCCCAGGAGAACACCTCCGACAGGCACGGGTCGATCCGGCGTTCGACCACCAGGCGGTTGGCCTGGCTCGCCTGCAGCAGGTTGGCGAAATGGCTGCCCTGGATGCGCTTCTGCCGCATCCAGACGAAGCGGGCGTCGAAGGTCAGGTTGAAGCCGGTCGTGCCGGCGCAGAACACGACCATGCCGCCGCGCTTGACCACGAAGCAGCTCAGCGGAAAGGTCTGCTCGCCCGGATGCTCGAACACGAAATCGACATCGTTGCCCTTGCCGGTGATGTCCCAGATCGCCTTGCCGAAGGCGCGGCATTTCTTCATGTACTCGGCATAGCCCGCCTGGTCGTCGATGTCGGGACATTGGCCCCAGCAATCGAAATTCTTGCGGTTGATCACGCCCTTGGCGCCCAGCTGCAGCACGAAGTCGCGCTTGTCCTCTTCCGAGATGACGGCGATCGGGTTGGCGCCCGCCGTTGCGATCAGCTGGATCGCCATCGAGCCCAACCCGCCGGCGGCGCCCCAGACCAGCACATGGTCGCCGGGGCGCAGGATATGCGGGCGATGGCCGAACAGCATGCGATAGGCGGTGGCGAGCGTCAGCACGTAGCAGCCGCTTTCCTCCCAGGTCAGGTGGCGCGGCCGTTCCATCAGCTGGCGGCCCTGGACCCGGGCGAATTGGGCGAACGAGCCGTCCGGCGTCTCATAGCCCCAGATGCGCTGGCTGGGCGAATTCATTGGGTCGCCGCCGTTGCACTCCTCGTCGTCGCCGTCATCCTGGTTGCAATGGACCACGACCTCGTCGCCGACCTTCCAGCGCTTGACCTTGGACCCCACGGCCCAGACCACGCCGGAACAGTCGGAACCGGCGACGTGGAACTCGGCCTTATGCACGTCGAACGGCGAGATCGGCTTGCCGAGCGCCGCCCAGACGCCGTTGTAATTGACACCGGCGGCCATGACCATGACCAGGACCTCGTCCTGACCGATGCCGGGCGTCGGCACGACTTCGACCTGCATGGCGGCCTCGGGCTCGCCATGGCGCTCGCGCCGGATCGCCCAGGCATACATGCGCTCCGGCACGTGGCCCAGCGGCGGAATCGCGCCGACCTCGTACAGATCCTTTGTCACTTGTTGCGCCGCTGCGCCATTTCCAGACCCGCTATTGTGCAGTTTGATGACTTCGGCCGTGCCGCTCATCGCTCTTCTCCCGGTTCCTCACCCTGATCGCACCCAGTCGGGCCGCCTGTGATTTTCGGCTGATAGATGCAGGCAACGCTTGCTGCGCTTCGCCGTTTATGCCCTGCATCCTGCCCGGAGCGAAATCCGTTTGCAATGCACAAAACGACGGAATATTACTCATGGTTCCTGTCGGGCGATACTTTGTTGCTAAATGGGCGATTTTTACGGAAAATTGCGTATAACTAAGCAAAATTAGAGACAAAGAAACCGCTGCGGATACCCAGGGAACGGAGACCCGGATGAGCGACGAAAAGCGTGGATCCACCGAGCGGGAGCCGCCATGGCTGATCCGGACCTATTCGGGCCATTCCTCGGCAGCGGCCTCGAACGCGCTCTATCGCACGAATCTGCAACGCGGCCAGACCGGCCTGTCGGTCGCGTTCGATCTGCCGACCCAGACCGGCTACGACGCCGACCATGTTCTGGCCCGAGGCGAAGTCGGCAAGGTCGGTGTGCCGATCGGCCATCTGGGCGACATGCGGGCTTTGTTCGACGGCATTCCGCTCGAGCGGATGAACACATCGATGACGATCAATGCCACGGCACCCTGGCTGCTGGCGCTCTATATCGCCTGCGCCGAGGAGCAGGGCGCCGACCGCGCGGCGCTGCAGGGCACGACCCAGAATGATATCCTGAAAGAGTACCTGTCGCGCGGGACCTACATCTTCCCGCCCGGGCCCAGCCTGACACTGACCGGCGACGTCATCGCGTTCACCTATCGGGAATTGCCGAAATGGAACCCGATGAACGTCTGCTCCTATCACCTGCAGGAGGCGGGGGCGACGCCGGTGCAGGAGTTGGCCTATGCGCTGGCCAATGCGGTGGCCGTGCTCGACGCGGTCAAATCCTCCGGCCAGGTGCCCGCGGCCGAGTTCGGCCAGGTCGTCGGCCGCATCAGCTTCTTCGTCAATGCCGGCATCCGGTTCGTGACCGAGATGTGCAAGATGCGTGCGTTCGTCGAGCTGTGGGACAGGCTGACGCTCGATCGCTATGGCATCGAGGATGCGCGCTTCCGCCGCTTCCGCTACGGCGTCCAGGTCAATTCCCTGGGCCTGACCGAGCAGCAGCCGGAGAACAACGTCTATCGCATCCTGCTGGAAATGCTGGCGGTCGTGCTGTCCAAGGATGCCCGCGCCCGCGCGGTGCAACTGCCGGCCTGGAACGAGGCGCTCGGCCTGCCGCGCCCGTGGGACCAGCAATGGAGCCTGCGCCTGCAGCAGATCGTGGCCTACGAGACCGACCTCTTGGAATATGGCGACCTGTTCGAGGGCTCGCCGGTCGTGGCCGCCAAGGTCGCCGAACTGGCCGCCGACGCGATGGCCGAGTTCGACCGGATCCAGGCGATGGGCGGTGCCGTCGCCGCGATCGAAGCCGGCTATATGAAGCAGCGCCTGGTCGAATCCAATGCCAAGCGCCTGTCGGCGATCGAGCGCGGCATCCAAAGCGTGATCGGCGTCAACCGCTTCACCGAAACCGCACCGTCGCCGCTGACCGCCGAGGGCGATGCCGGCATCCTGACCGTCGATGCCGCGGTCGAGCAGGACCAGATCGCGCGGCTCGTTGCCTGGCGTGCCGGCCGTGACGACAAGGCGGTTGCCGCGGCGATCGAGGGCCTGCGCCGGGCGGCGTCCCAAGGCACCAACATCATGGAACCGTCGATCGCGGCGGCGCGCGCTGGCGTCACGACCGGCGAATGGTCCGAGACCCTGCGCCGGGTTTTCGGCGAATACCGCGCCGCGACCGGCGTCGCGGCGGCCTCGTCATCCGGTGCCGCGCCGCAGCCGAAGGACGCCTTGAGGCCGGTGCGCGAACGGGTCGCCGCCGTGTCGGACCGGCTCGGCCGGCGCCTGAAAATGCTGGTTGGCAAGCCCGGGCTCGACGGCCATTCCAACGGGGCGGAACAGATCGCCTTGAAGGCGCGCGACGCCGGGTTCGAGGTCGTCTACGAGGGCATTCGCCTGACCCCGGCGCAGATCGTCAATGCCGCGCTGGAGGAAAGCGTCCATGTCGTGGGATTGTCGATCCTGTCCGGCAGCCATGTGGCCTTGGTCGGCGAGGTCCTGCGCGGCATGCGGGCGGCCGGTATCGACGATATCCCGGTCGTGGTCGGCGGCATCATTCCGCCTGAGGATGCCGCCGCGCTGAAGGCCGCCGGCGTCGCCCGGGTCTATACGCCCAAGGATTACGACCTGACCCGGATCGTCGCCGATATCGTGGAGTTGATCGACGGGCAGGGGGATCTGGCGGCGTAAAATTCCCTCTACCGCCATTCGCGGGCGAGGGCGGGGCCCACGAAGTGGGAGGGTTGAGGGCGTGCCCGCGGTCAACCGTGCACGGCTTGACCTCCTCACCCGCTTCGCAGTCGCTCAGCAACCCTCTCCCGCAATCGGCGATAGAGGGCAAGGATCAGGGCGTGCTGCCGCGGATCGCCGCCGGATGCTGGCCCGGCGTCTTGATGGTGGCGCCGATCTTGGTCAGCTTGGTGCCCTCCACCTTGAACACTTCCAGATCGGCATCCAGATAGTTGCCGACATAAAGATACTTGCCGTCCGCGCTGAAGGCGATGCCCTCAGCCAGCGTGCCGACCGGCATTTCGCCGACCTTGGTCACCTTCTTGCCGTCGATTTTGAGGATGGCGAGGTAGGAATGGTCATGGTGGAAGAACGCTGCCTTGGGCACGTTGCCGGCACCGTTGAGTACGACCGAGACGGCGAGCTTGCCGGTCGGGCTGACCGCCAGGCCTTCCGGTCCGTCGCCGATCACGACCTGGTCGAACACATGCGGCGGGTTGGCCGTCATATCGACGATCGCGACCGTATCGACCTGGCCGTCCGACGCGCCGCCATTGCCATTCACGTTGACGATGCCGATCTGGCCGCCGGGCGGGATCTGGACATTGTAGGGGAACAGGCCGACCGCCATGTCGTAGCCGGCATAGGTCACCTTCTGCCCGTCGATCTTCAGCAGCGCCACGCTGTTGGTCGCCGACTTGACCACCAAGGCCTGCTTGCCGTCCGGCGTGATCGCGACGGCGGTCAGCTGCTGGTTGGCGGCACCGGGGGCGGCCAGCGCCACCGTGTCGATCAGCTTCACGTCCTTGCCGGAAATCGACAGCACGCTGACGGTATTGTCGGCACGGTTGGCGATCAGGCACAGGTCGCCCTTGTGGCTGATCGCCAGGCCCGACGGCTGCTTGCCGACCTCGACCGTCGCCAGTTGGGCGGCGGGCTTGGCGGTCAGGTCGATGACATAGAGCTTGGTGTCGGGCACGCCCTTCCAGCCGCCGGCGCCGTCCTCGACCCAATGCAGCGAGTTGGCGACCAGCGCTAGCTGCTGGTCCGGCGTGATGGCGAGATTGGTCGGCGGGCCGACCACGGTGTTTTCCAGCTTGAATGTCGCGATGGTCGCCGGCAGCGCCGGCTTGGCCAGATCCAGGATCGTGACGGTGTCGGCGCCGGGCGCCTTGTAGACCGGCTTGCCGGCATCGTCCCACACCAGCTTCTCGTCATTGGCGACGACGAGCAGATCGGCGTGCGCGCCCTGTGGCGCCAGCAACGCCAGGCCAAGCCCGGCCATGGTCACGGCTTTGGTGAATGTGGACATCGAGGTCCTCCCTGTCTTTTATCGTTCGGCCGGCCGGCCGTTTTATTGGTGGTGGAGCCTAGCCGCTCCGTGGCCTCGCCGACAAGGATACCGCCTTCAATGCTGCGTGATCCAATCGGCGATGCTGGCGACGACCTGGGACTCGATGCCGTAATAGCCATGGGCCGACAAGGCCTCGCACGGCTTGGAGCGTGCCGGGGCGCCACCCTCGAACAGCAGGGCCTGCTTGACCGGCGCCCGGGTGAGCGCGTCCAGCAGTCGCGGCGCGTCGGCCGGGACGGCGACGAAGCAGCCGTCGTCGCGATGATTGACCACCAGTGTCGGCAGGGTGATCCGGCTGAGATCGACGCCGAAGATGCTAGTCGGGTCGGCGGGCGCGTTGCGTGTCACGCTCGAGGTCAGCACCAGGCCGCGAAGGCCCGGGATGGTGGCGGCGCCGAGCGCTGCCGAGATCGTGCCGCGGCTGGTGCCGACCAGCCAGATCGGGGCGGGATCGGCCGCTCGCAGCCAGCCGACCACGGCGGCGACGTCGGTCGCATGGTCCGGGCTCAGCCGAAAGCTGCCCAGGCCGGCGGCCTGGTCGGACGGCACGTCGATCACGGCCACCAGGAAGCCGCGCTCGACGAACAGATCGCGCGACCGGACCAGAAAATTGCCGCGCTGCAGGTCGGCCGGCCGATAGGGGTTCAGACGCCCGTCGCCGCCGGTGAACAGCAGCAGGCTGGCCTTCGGTGGGCCGGCGGGCCGGGTGACGTAGAACGGCTGTGTCACGCCGGGCCGGGTTTGCAGCGCCACCAGATCCTCGGCGCCAGCGGCCGTGGCCCACAAGGCCAAAAGCGTGCCCAGCAGGATCCGGCAGCGCGGCATCAGCTGACGATGCCCTTCAGCGCCGGATGCACCATGCGCGCCTCGAACTCGTGGATGTCGTAGCGCGCCAGATTCTGGATCTTGTACGGGTCCCGGGCCAGTTCGGCTTCCAGCGCGGCACGGCTGGGCGCATTGGCGATGATCACGCCGCCGGTCGTGCCGATCTGGCGGCCGGATGCGATGCCGAAGCCTTTGGCGTAGAACTCGGCCAGGAAGTCGCGATGGGCCGGCAGGGCCTCATTGACCTCTTCGAGCGGGCGGATGTAGCTGAGGATCACGGCGAACATGGAATTCTCCTAGATGAGCGTGGCCGGATCGACATTGCCGCCGCACAGCAGCACGCCGACCCGTTCGCCCTTGGCGGGTTTATAGATGCCGGCGATCAGCGCCGACAGCGCGGTGGCGCCGCCCGGCTCGGCCGCGAGACGCAGGGTGTTCCAAAGTGCCATCTGGGCCGCCCGGATCGCCGCATCCGGCACCAGCAGCACCTCGTCGACCGCGCGCTGGGCCAGCGGGAACATCAGGCTGCCGACACGCGATGCGCCCAGCGAATCCGCGGCCAACCCGCCGATGGCGACATCGACCGGCTCGCCCGCGGCAAAGGCGGCATGCAGCGTCGGGCAGCGCTCGGGCTCGATTGCGATCAGCCGGATGCGCGGTCCGCTCATGCGGTTGCCGCACCAGGCGGCGATGCCGCCGATCAGGCCGCCGCCGCCGACCGCGACCAGCATCGTGTCGATGCCGCCCAGCGCCACCGCCTGGCGCTCGAACTCGCGCGCGACCGTGCCCTGGCCGGCCAGCACTTCGGGCTGGTCATAGGCATGGACGGTCAGCGCGCCGGTTTCGGCCTGGCGCAGGCGCGAGGCGGCCAGCGCCTCGCCGTAATTGGCACCGGTCTGATGCACGATCGCGCCGTAATCGCGCAGGCGCTGGACCTTCACCGGCGAGGAAATTTCCGGCACGAAGATCTCGGCCCGATGGCCGAGCCGGCCGGCGGCATAGGCGACCGCGGCGCCGTGGTTGCCGCCCGACGCCGCGATCACGCCGGCCGCGGGCACGTCGAGCGTCAACAGGCTGTTGAAGGCACCGCGCGCCTTGAACGAGCCGGAATGCTGCAGCGATTCCAGCTTCAGCACGACCTGGGCCGCGACGCCGAACGCACCCGATTCGAGCGCCAGCAACGGCGTCTCGCGCACATGGCCTGCGAGCCGGGCGGCGGCGGCTTCGATTTCCTGCACCCGAACGGGACTGGCGATTGCCGGCATCTTCTGCAATTCCTCGAAGTTCATTTCGAAATCAAAACGGTCAAATCGACAATGTCGGCTTTCGCCGACGCCGCGGACAGGCTATGCCGCTTATCTGCTGTTCGCTAGTCGGGATTCCGCTGCCTCATGGTTCTGTCACCGCTCGTCGAGGCGCTTGTCCTGCCGGCTCTGGTCGCGCTCGGCGCGACCGGGCTGATCCGTTTCGCGCGCCGCCGCAAGGGCGACGGCAAGCTGGCCGAGGCTGGGCTGGGCTTGGGATTTCTCGCCGGATTCTGGGCCGTCACCGGCGGCCTGCCCTTCATCGGCCGCGATGTGGCCTATCATCCGCTGGGCGAAGCGGTGCTGCTGGCGCTTGCGATCGGGCTGCTGGCGGCGCTGGTCGGCGCCGGCCCGCGGATCATGACCCTCGTCGCCATCGTCGGTGCCGCGCTCGCGGTCGTCTGGGTCATCGGCTGGCGCCAGATGCTGGCACCGACGGTCGAGGAATTGCTCGCGGCCGCGATCTATGGCGCCGTAGCGATCGCCGCGGCCTTGCGGCTGAAGGATCTGGGGCCGGGTGCCACGCCGGTCGCGATCGCCGGTCTGGCCGCCTTGGCGCTGGCGCTCGTCGCCGGGGTCGGCCATGCCGCCGGCACCAGCGCGCTGGCCCTGGTGCTGACGGGATCCTGCCTCGGCAGCCTGGTCTGGGCCTGGCCGTTTCAGCGCGGCGGCTTCGGTCCGATGGCGCTGGCCGTGCTGGTCGTGGGCTTCACCGGGCTGATGGTCGCCCATGCCCGCGGCGCGATCCATCCGCCCTGGGCGCTGCTGCCGCTGCCGCTCGCGTTCTGGGCGCCGCAGATCGCCCAACGCCTGCCGGTGCTCGACCGTCTGGCCCGCAAGAAGCCGACGCGGCCATTGGCTCTGCTGGCTGCGGCGGTGCTGCCCTGCGCGGCCGGTGTCGCGCTGGCGCTGATCCTGGGCGCGCGGGTGTCGTTTTAGGGCAGCGTCTACAGTAAACGGGCGTGGCCTTTCGGCGTTACCGTCAAGCGGGCACTTGCCGGGTTCGCTTGACCCTTCCGCTGCCGCGGTGTCTGCTCGCCGCCATGACCTATCTGCGCCATCTCGAAGCCTGCAACCGTTTCGACCCCGAGCGTTTCCTGCCGCTGCTGCTGGCTGGCCGCCGTGTCGGCTTCGTCCGCCGGGACAATGCCCGGGCGCTCGAGGCCCTTCCTCGGATCTTCCGGATCTGGTCCGACGGCATCGCGTTCGCCGAGGACATCGCGGGATCCGACGCGGTCACGGCGGCGCTGGGCGAGGCGACCGATGGGTTGATCCGCGCCGGCGTGTTCGACAAGCGGCGCGGCGAGTTGTTCGCGGTGACCGATGGCTGGCGCGGGCCGCTGCTGTTCGAGCTCGACCGCGGCGCGGTGCCGTTCTTCGGCACACGCTCATACGGCGTTCATCTGAACGGCTGGCGGCCGGGGGCGGAGGGGCCGGCGCTGTGGATCGGCAAGCGCGCGATGGACAAGAAGATCGCGCCGGGCCAGCTCGATAATCTGGTCGCGGGCGGGATGGGCTCCGGTTACGGCGCCTGGGAGACCCTGCTGAAGGAGGCGGCCGAGGAGGCCGACATGCCCGAGGCGCTGGCGGTCCAGGCTCATGCCGTGGGGGCGATCCGCTATCGCATGGAACTGCCCGACGGCATGCGCGACGATGTGCTGTTCCTCTATGACATCCGGACTCCGTCGGATTTCATCCCGCGCAACACCGATGGCGAGATTGAGGATTTCCGGGTGCTGTCGGCCCGGGAATGCCTGCGCCGGGTGCGCGAGAGCGACGATTTCAAATTCAACGTCAACCTGGTGCTGATCGACTTCGGCCTGCGCCACGGGCTGATCCGGCCCGAGGACCAGGATTATCTGGCGCTGGTCGAGGGCCTGCGCGGCAGCCTGATCCGCGGCGGGCGGTGAGGGGCCTTCGAGGAGAAAGGCTATGCCGTTCTCGACAGCGGCAGCTTCGTCCCCGATACCGCGCGTTCGGCCAGAATCTCGCGGCGGAAGCGGACCAGCTTGGCGGGGCGACCGCCGGTACCGGCCTCGATCTCGCCGGTATCTTCGACCAAACCCTGGGCCTCGATCAGCCGGCGGAAATTCTGTTTGTGCAAGCGCCGGCCGGCCAGGGCTTCGACCGAGCGCTGCAACTGCAGCAGCGTGAAGGCGGCCGGCAGCAGCTCGAACACGACAGGACGGTATTTGATCTTGGCGCGCAGCCGGGCGATGCCGGTCGCCAGGATGCGGCGATGGTCGTGGGTCATCGCCTCGCCGGGCACCAGCCGGTCGGCCGGGATCGGCCGGGTCCGCGCGGCCTCGGGCACCAGCCCGGCCTCGTACAGCAGCTCGAACCGCTGCAGTACCAGATCCTCGTTCCAGCTGCGCTCGGTCGCGCCGAACGTGACGGCGATGCGCTGGCGGCGGAGTTGCGGCGCCGCGGCTTCGTCCGCCCAGGCGGCCAACCGCGGCAGGATCGTGTCGACCACCAGCCGGTTCGGACCGCCGCGCCAATCCTCCCACGGGAAGTAGCGATACCAGTTCTGCCAGGACGCCGGCCGCGCCTCGCGCGCCAGCCCCAGATAGCTGAGCGAGATCACCCGGTCGCTGTGGCCGGGCGTCCGGTCGCGATCGGCAAAGGTGTAAAGCTGTTCGACATAGCCCAGCGGCTGATGGGTCTGCGCCTCGACCCAGGCGCGCAGGCCCAGTTCGAGCGTGCGGTGATCCGGCTCGAGCGGGCCGGACGGCAGCGCATCCTCGACCACCAGCACGCGCGGCTCGTCCGCCGTGACGGCGACCACGACGGCGCTCAGCTCCAGCCGCAACGGCTCGGGGATCGGATCGATCGGGGACATCGCGCCCTTCGTTTGAATACCAACGTATTCTAGCGGAGGGCGCGACGGACACCAAGATCCGATCGATCAGATCCATCTGATCCGATCAGATCCATCTGATCTGATCCGATCAGATCTGGTCGCTGAGCATCAGCGTCACGTCCCGCGGCGCGCCCCCGTCATGGACGACCGACAGGGTCACTTTCGTGCCCGGCGTCCCCTTCAGCTTGTCGCGCAGGTCGGTGAGCTTGATCGCGGCGCTGTTCGTGCCGTCGACTGCGAGAATATGGTCGCCGGCCTTGAGCCCGGCCGCCTCGCCGGCGCCCCCCGCCGTCACGTCGGCGATCGATGTTTCCCCGTCCGCTTCCCGCATCAGCCTCAGGCCGGCGCGATCGAACAGATCGGGCGTGCCAAAGGCGGCATTCGGCTGCAGATAGATCATCTGACGGCCGTAATCGAGCGTAACCGTGAAGCGCCGCAGCAGGTCGCCGCCGATATTGCCGGCGGTCAGGGCCGCGGCCCCCGCCCCGCGGCTGCCGCCCTGGATCAGCGCCACCGGTTGCTGGATCACGAGCGAGCCGATCTTCAAATCACCGGCCCGCGCCAGCAGCGATCGGGTCGGTCCGCCGGCGCCATAGCCCGTCGTCGCCGACCGGGTCGCGTGATAGCGCTCGATCAGATGATGGGCCTCGGCGAACGGACCGAACAGATCCAGGCCGGCATTGTTGCCCGTATCGATCTCGAACTCGCCCGCGATGCCGTCGACCGACGCCTTGATCATCGGATTATGCTCGTGGAACGTGAACGGGACTGCGACGGCGCCGGCCGGTGGCTTGAACGCCCGAGGCCTGGTCAAGGTGACCACGCCTCGGGCGTAATCGATCGTCATCACCGCGCGCTTCGGAATCTCGTAGCCCAGCAGCCCGGTGGCATCGGCACCTTCGAACTTGGTGCCGGCCGACAGATCGATCGTATAGAAGACCTGACTGCCGAGCTTGAAACCACCGAGATCGAGCGATTGGACCTTGGCCATGCCGATCGCCGTGGTGCCTTCGCCGAAGCCGCCGCCGGGCAGCGCCCCTTCCGGCTTGATGCCCAAAGCCGACGCATGCGCCGTGTCGAGGATCGCGACCGCGCCGGTATCGAAAATGAACGGCGCCGGCGGCCGGCCGTTGATCGAGACGTCGAAATAGATGTGGTTGTTGACCAGCGTGATCGGGATCCGGACCTGATCCTGGCCGGCGGGGAACGGATCGGGTTCCTTCGGCGGTGGCGGCGGCCCGAAGCGCGTCGCCGGGAGGCCCGCGCCGGCTTTCAGCGTCTGCGTCGTCGCCACCACATCGTACTTGGCATCGCCCATGGTATCGCGCGTGAGGAACGGCAGCATCACGCCGTCGACCGCGCGATAGTCGCTCAGAATCTGGGTATGGGGATCGGCCCCCGTGATGTCGGCCTCGCGCGCGATCCGATGCGTCGCCCGGTCGAGCCACAGCTCGAACGGCTCGGCACCCTTCGGCGTGATCTTGACCACGTCGTAGGTCGCGCCATCCGCCGGCTTTTCGCCGACATAGACGCGTGCCGCCGGCCAACGGGCCGGCCAGAAGAACGCGTAGGCCGAGCGATAGGCCTGTTCGATGCCGCCAGCGATCGCTTCCTGGCTCTGCTCGACGCGAACCTGCCCGGTCGCGTCCGTACTCCAGACGGCCTTGCCATCCCAGCCCTGGGCGCTGGTCGTTGGCCCGAGCACGGTATTCTGCACGTCGAGCGCATGGCGCATGTCGGTCAGGTTGTCATAACGCCCATCGAGGCCGGGCCCGGCGAGCTGGCCCCGCTCGTCCAGCGTCTGCAGCCGGTCCCAGGCGGCACCACCGGTGGCCTGCTTGGCCGCTGCCAGCAACTGGTCGGCCTTGACCGCCGGATTGTCGGCCGCCATCGACGCCGTCGTTGCGGCAAACGCGAAGCCGGCGAGCGCTGGCACCATCTTGGCTATGAGCTTCATGCTATCCCCTCGCGGGCCGGAACCGATGCCCGGCCTTTGCCCGTGCCATAGCACGCGGCGTGCCGGCCTGAAGGTTCGCATTAACCAGTTGATTATATTAATATTAATTCAGGTGGTGGCGAATTAAACCACGGCCTTATCGCCGATCCGACCACCGGCTTGGCGCACCACGCCGCTAGCGGCCGACCGTGCGCAGGCTGGCGACCAGCACGATCGCGGCGCCCAGCGCCAGCATCGGGCCGCTCCAACTGCCGAGCTGAAGCAGCGGCAGGACATAGCCCGCGAGCGCCACCCAGATCAGCAGGCCGATCGCCAGCGTGGCATCATCGACGAACAGGCCGAACAGCTCCCGCAGGACCGCTTTCATGCCCGCACCCGCGGTTTGACGATTTGCACGAGCAGCAGGCCGAGGCCGATCCAGGCGAGGATCATGACCGGGATCGACCAATCCGCGCCGGGCCAGGCGAGCCCGAGTCCCTCGCCGGTCCAGAACAGGCCGAACGACAGGATCATGGCGCCGACCAGGAATTTGAGCGTGTTCTCCGGCACCCGCGCCAGAGGCCGATGCAGCGCCAGACCCAGCGCCAGCACGACCAGGAAGGCCGCCGCGGCGCCGAGCGTCGCAGGCAGCAGCAGGTTGCCGGTGGCGCCGACCGCGATGACGATGAAGACGACCTCGAGTCCTTCGAGCAATACCGCCTTGAAGGCGGTCATCAGCGCCGCGAGATCGGCGGCCCCTTGCAACGCCGCCGTTTCCTTGGCGAAGGCCGCGGTCTCGTCATGCAGCGGCAAGCGTCCGGCGGCCCGTAGGATCGCCTTACGCAGCCAGCGCGCACCGAACAGCAGCAGCAGAACGCCGACGCCCAGCTGCAGCGTGCGCAGCGGCACGAGCGAGAGCGCCGGGCCCAGGATGGCGATGAGCAGCGCCAGGGCCGCGACACCGAGCGCTGCACCGCCCAAGGCCGGGCGCCAGCCGCGCACGGTACCGACCGCCAGCACGATGGTCAGCGCTTCGACGAATTCGACCAGGGACGCCAAAAAGGCCGCTAGCATGGGCGGCCCGGCGTGACTCCAGGCGAGGGGAAGGATTGTCATTCCCCCATTATAGCGTCAGCAGAGCGACGGTGAAGGTGCCATTGCCGGAGAGTCGGAATCGTCGCAATGGCAGGAGTCGCTGACCGGCAGCACCGAACGGGCAACCAGGCTGGCGATGGCGTGGTCCGGCGTCGTCGCCTGACGGGCCGGTGCGCCGGGCACCATGAAGATGATGGCGAACAAGACCAGGACCACGGTCCAAGCGGCAAGCGCGGCGCGGCGCATACCGAGCCGACGTTCGGCCGCCGACCGATCGAACCCGTCATTGCGCATGGCGAAAACTCCCGAAACCAAACCGGTTGCACCGCAACCAAATACATCTGGCGGAAGATGGCGATGTTAACGATTTAATAAATCTGCAATATCGCCGCACTGGCATGCAAGGCGCGGATGGGTCGTCACGGCGGCGGACTGCGGCGATAATTCGTTGCGGCGCCACGAACGAGCTTCGCAAAAAATCAATCTTTCAGGGATATGATGGAATTGCGTCTCCTCACGCGCATTGGAACATTCGCACCCTCATGGTTGCTTCGCCATCTGCCACCGCCCCCTGGCGGGCCAATCTTCTGACGCTGCATGCTCGGTTCCTGCCCCCGTCGGCGACGTGCGGCGACGCCTATGCCCTGCTGGCCGCCGACGAGAAGCTGCCCGGCCTCGCCATCATTGAAGAGGGCCGCATCGTCGGCTCGATCGACCGCCATAGCCTGCTGACTACCTTTGCCCGCCCCGTGGTGCGCGACGTCTACGAGCGCCGGCCGGTGGCCCTGCTGATGGATCGCACCCCGCTGATCGTCGGTCCGGACACCAGCATCAGCGACCTGTCCGAACAGATCGGCCGCGACAAGCCTTCGGCGCTGATGAGCGGCTTCATCGTCGCCAGGGATGGCCAGTTCGTCGGCATGGGTTCCGTGCTCGACATTCTGCAGCTGCAGGTCGCCGAAGGGCGCCAGCGCGGGCTGGAACTGGAGGCGGCACGGATGGAGGCGGTGCGCGCCGATGTCGCCAAGTCGCAGTTCCTGGCCAACATGAGCCATGAATTGCGCACGCCGTTGAACGCGGTCATCGGTTTCGCCGACATCATCCACGGCGAGATGTTCGGCACCGGCGAGGCGGCCTGGGGCCGCTACAAGGACTATGCCGGCGACATCGGCTCCAGCGGCCGATTCCTGCTCGATGTGATCAACGACATTCTGGATCTGACCAAGGCCGCCGCCGGCAAGGCGGAACTGCGCGAGGATCGCATGTCGGTCGTCACGCTGGTCACCGGCATCGAACGTTTCTTCCGCGAGCGGGCGCAGGACGCCGGCCTGACGCTCGAGACCAGTGGTCCCGACCAGGACATCGAGCTGTGGGCCGACGAGACCAAGCTGAAGCAGGTTCTGCTGAACCTGGTTTCAAACGCGATCAAATTCACCCCGGCCGGCGGCCGCGTGTCGGTCCGCGCCGAAGCGCGGCCGGAGGGTGGCCTGGTCTTGACGGTCGACGACAGCGGCATCGGCATCGCCGAGGACGATCTGGACCGGATCTTCCAACCTTTCGTGCAGGTCGACAGCTCGCTGGCGCGGCGCCACGCCGGCACCGGCCTGGGCCTACCGCTGGCCCGCAGCTTCGTCGAACTCCACGGTGGCACGGTCGAGATCGCCAGTCGACCGGGATCCGGCACACGCGTGATCGTCCTGCTGCCAGCCGCTCGGATCCAGACCGGCAGCCCGCTGCGCGCGGCGGTTTAGAGCTGCTGGTAGCCCTTATCCTTCATGCAATCGTGCAGCACCCGGGCGGCGTAGTCGGAATCGACACCGGCGAGCTGCGACTGCTGGGAATTATAATCGCCCATCTTGCGCCAATCGCTGCCACGGCTGGCCGTGATGTCCTGGTCGATATCGTCGCTCTGCTTGCTGACGGCGCGCATTTCGGATCGGCATTGGCTATAGTCGGCGCTGCGCTGGGCGTCGCTGGCGCCGGGCCGGCCCCAGTTCCGTTCGCCGCTGCTGATGCAGCCGGCGAGGCCGGCCAAAGCGACGATTGCCGCGAGGCGGCAAGAAAGTGTTAACGCGTTTCGAGGCTTCATAGACACATGCGTCCCATTCTAGGCATTTCTCTAATCGTGATGCTCGGCGGCCTGGCCGCCGGCTGTCAGCCCGCCGTCGATCGGTGCGACCAATTCGCGCCGGAGGTCGGCCAGCAGCCGAAAAATTGCGCCCCCAAACCGGTGACCGACAAGCCCTATAAGCAGGCGAAATACTGCTATTCGAGCCTCGGCCAAGCGGATTGCTATGCCGAACCCCAGCCCGGGCGTGCGGGATATCTCGGCGCCGGCGATTAATTAAGCCGTTCGGCCACGGCACAGCGCCGTTCGGCCAGCGCGGATTTCACCATCCGCCGCTCGCCCAGGCTGAGCCCGCCCCATCTGGCGATCTCCTGCAGCGTCCGCAAGCAGCCGCGGCAGAACCCGCTCGCCGGATCCAGCTCGCAGATGCCGGTGCAGGGCGATGTCGCGGTCGCGTCGCAAATCAAAACCGGACCTCATCGATACCCGAAGAACCTCGGGATATTAATGGAGCGGCCTCGCCTCGTCCAGGACTGCTCACCCGGCCCGCTTGCGCAGCCCGTCCAGGATCTGCTTGGCCAGCTTGGCATAGTCGCCGTCGAAATGATGGCCGCCGGCCGTCTTGATCTGCTCGACGCCGCTCGCTGCCAGGTCGGGGCACATGGTGTCGTCCTCGTCGATGCCATAGAAGCACTGGATCAGCGCCGGCGGCACCTTCGCGATTTCGGGCTTGATCGGCAGCGCATCCGCACTGGTCGCTTCTCCCAGCCAGCCGCCGACCGTAATCTCGAAATCGGCGTTCTGGGCGAAACCCAGCAGCGCCATCAAGGCGACATGGGCGCGCAGATCGGCCGGCAGCCGGTTATAGGCGAACGGCATCACGTCGGCGCCGAAGGAATAGCCGATCAGCGCGATTTTGCTGGCGTGCCACTTGGCCATATAGGCCTTCATGATCAGGGCCAGCGCCCTGGCGGTCTCCTCCGGCGTCTTCTTGCTCCAGAAATAGCGCAACGAGTCCCAGCCGACGGTCGGCACGCCGTCCTTCTGCAAGGTCTCGGCGATGCTCTTGTCCAGATCGCGCCAGCCGCCGTCGCCGGAAATCACGATCGCCATCAGGTCGGAATGCATCTCGACCGGCAATTCGGTCAGCGGCAGCGCGTCGAGACCCGAGGCATCGGCTTCCGGTCTGCCGAGACGCAGCAGCACCAGATCGGCCAGCGTATCGCCCGACACGGGTTTGCCTGGCAGATCCTCGATCTCGACCGGCGTGCCGCCCTTGGCCAGCAGCGCCAGATGATCGCGCATCGGCTTGGTCGCGGCCTCGGTCAAACCGACCGACCAGAAACCCTGCAGATCCTTGAAAGCGCCATAGCTGAAACCGCCGGCGACGGCGCTCGACGATGCCGCGGGACACAGCGGCTTCGCGGTCGGGATCGCCACGGCCGGATCGAGCGAGACGGCACCGGCATAGGTCGCCGACGGCACTTGGGACAGCGCCACTTCGGCCAGCGTGCCGCCCAGCCCGGCACCGGCCAGGATCGGCGAGCGATAGGTCGCATAGGCGCGATCATGCTGCAGCTGGCGGCTCAGCCCCTCGATATCGCCGCCCAGATTCAGGCATTTGTCGGGATCGGCGGCGAGATTCGCGATGTAGGTATCGGTATCGACCGCGATCACCAATGCGCCGGCGCCGGCGAGCTTGGCCGCGGCGCCGTCATCGACCGCGGCGTCCGCGCCATGGTCGCTGAACAGTATGACCAGCCCGCGCATGTCGCCCTCGGGCTCGGTCAGTTGCACCGTGCCGAACCGGCCGCCATCGATGGCAGCCGGGGCGGCCAGCGCGGGGCCGGCCAGCATTATCAGGCCGCACCCGAGCGCGAGCCATCGTCCTGCCATCGCGATCCTCATGCCTTGTTGCTGCCGCCGGCCAGCACGACCACGTCGGCCAGCGCCACGAACGGCCCGATCGCGCCGGACGCCGCCAGATAGCGCGGCTCCCAGGTCGGATGGAACTTGTTCTTGAAGGTCCGCAACCCCTGGAAATTATAGACCCGGCCGCCATGGGCCCAGACCAGGCCGGCGATGCGGTGCCAGCGCGACGCGAGCGGCGAGCGGCTGATGCCCGACAGCGGCGCCATGCCCAGGCAGAACCGCTCGAACCCATCCTCGCGCAGGCGCTGGGCGATGCCGGTGAACAGGAATTCCATGGCATAGGCCGAGGCCGCCGGCGTGTGGCGCATGATGCCGACCGTCGCTTCCTTGCGCCGGTCCGTGGTCATCAGGCTGACGAAGGCGACCGGCTCGCCGCCCTGGGTCAGCAAGGCGACCGACTGGGCGGCGATGAAGCTCGGCTCGAACGCGGCGACGGAGAAGCTCTTCTCCTTGGCGCGCCGGCTGGCGAGCCAGGCGTCGGAGATCCGGGTCAGGGTCTGGATGCGCTGTTCGGCCGCTTCCGGCGCCAGCATCTCGATCGCCAAGCCGTCGCGCTCGCCGCGCTTCAACGCGTAGCGCAGGCCGGACCAGCGGCCGCCCTGCAGGGTGAAATCGGCGAGCGGCACGATCGCCTCCTCGCCCAGCTTCAGGAGCTTCAGGCCGGCATCGAGGTACAAGGGCAGGCTTTCGGCCCGGACCTGATAGAAGGCGGCGCGGCCACCATGCTCGTCGGCCAGCTCGACGAAGCGCCAGATCAGCTCCGGCCATTCCTCGCGCGGGCCGACCGGATCATAGAGCGCCACCCAGCTGCGCCCGCGCTTGGCATACATGAGGAAGCCGCGGCCGGAGGCCGAGAACAGAAAGCTCTTGTCGCCCATCAAGGCCAGCACGACCTCGCTGCGGCCCTGATCGCCGATGATCTTTTCGGCCTGGTCCAGCTCGGCCGGCGTCGGCGGTGCCACACGGCCGGGTGCCGTGCGCAGCAACTGCCCCGTCGCCAGCACCAGCGCCAGCACGGCCATGCCGAGCAGCGCGCGCAGCGCGCGCGGCGCCTGCTCGTCGAACTCGAAATGCCACCACAGGTCATGGGTATAGGCGACGTCGCGAAAGGCGAAGAACAGGATCCAGGACGAGCCGGCGAGCACGACCGCGATGCCGACGAACCATTCCGCCGTGAAGGGCTGGCGCAGGAACGAGGCCGGCCGGGTGAACTGCCGCCGCGTCGACAGCAGCATCAGGATGAAGAAGCCCATGACCACCGCCTCGCTCCAGGCCAGCCCCTTGCTGAGCGACAGACCCAGGTTGACGAAGGCGAGCAGCAGCGCCAGCCACCAGGCGCCGTCCAGCCGGTGGAACAGCCCGCGCGCCACGAACAGCAGCAGCACGCCGGCCAGGCTGCCGAAGAAATTTGACATCTCGACCGCCCAGAGCGGCAGCAGATCGTGCAGCAGGGCCAGACGCTTGCCATAGGCGGGCGTGGCACCCGACACGATCAGCATGACGCCGATCGCGAAGGTGACGACGCTGAGATAGACCGGCGCCAGCAGACCGGCACCGCGCAGCACCCGTTCGGTCGCCTTGTTGCCGCGGCCCGCCAGGCGGGTGAGTTCGTATGCCGCCAGCAGCACCCCGGCCAGCATCAGCGGCAGCAGGAAATAGACCGCGCGATAGGCCAGCAAGGCCGCCGCGGCCAGGCTGGGCGAGACGCGGTTGCCGAGCGCGAACACGACGACCGCCTCGAACACGCCAATGCCGCCCGGCACATGGCTGATGACGCCGAGCGCGGTCGCCGCGGCATAGATCGCCGAGAAGGTCGCGAAATCGACCTTGCCCTCGGGCAGCAGGACCCATAATGCCGCCGCGGCGCCGATCAGGTCGATCGCGGTCAGCACCAGCTGGGTCACGGTCAGACCGGCGCCCGGCACCTCGATCACCCAGGAACCGAGCCGGATCGGCGTGCGCCGGATCGCGCAGCCGACGATCAGCAGCGCCACCGCCCCGAGCACAACGACGCCGCCGATATGCAGCGCCATCGGCGTCAGGTGCAGCAGCCGGGCAATGGTCTTGCCGGCGAACAGCACGCTGGCGGCGGCATAGGCCGCGAGGCCGACGCCGAAGCCAGCGGTGATGAACAGCATGATCCGGGTGATCTGGTCCGATTGCACGCCGACCGCGCCATAGGCGCGATAGCGCACGGCGCCGCCGGTCAGCGCACCGAACCCGACCGCGTTGCCCAGCGCCGAGCCGCAGAACGATCCCAGCAGCAAGGCCGAGGCCGGTATTTTGGCGCCGACATATTTCAGTGCGCAGACATCGCGGGCGATCAGCGCCAGATAGCTGATCGCGGTGGCGCCGACCGACCAGAGCAGCAGCTTGTCGGGCGTGCGCCGCATGGCGCGGATCATCGCGTGATAATCGATGCCATGGGACAGGCCATGCAGCAGCGCCAGCACGATGCCGCAGGCGACGAGGGCGATGACCGGCGCCAGCAGGCGCCGCATCAGGCCCATCACGCCTTGGGGTCCGTCGATCGGGACCTCTACTTCCGCCAACCCATCACCTCCACCGGAACGTCGCGAGAGGTTTAGCGCATCGGCGATGCGCTTCGCCACTCACCATGTCCGGAGGAAGAACAACGGTGCCATTCGGACAGGGGTTCCGTGAGGCAGCTTTATGGCGGCGCGGCCCTTGCTGAAGCTTGCGGATCGCCCTCTACACCCCAATCGCAACTTGCACCCTGGGCATTTCTTGCGCATATGCTTTACGCATCAATTGACAGCACATAGGGAGGCTCAGATGCGTCCTAAAGCAAAGGACGAGCCGCGCCGCCTGCCGACCAACCTCTCGCTGAGCGAACGACTGGTTACGGAGGCAAAGAAGCTCGACATCAACTTGAGCCGGGCCGCCGAGCAGGGTTTAGCCGCGGCGGTCGCCGCCGAACGCGCCCGGCGCTGGAAAGAGGAGAACCGCGCCGCGATCGAGGCGCAAAATGCCTGGGTTGCCGAGCATGGCCTGCCGCTCGCGAAATACCGGATGTTTTGACATGCGCGACCGCGTTTATCGCAACGCCGATGGGTTTGGCCTGCTGCTCGATGTCCAGGCCGACCTGTTGGATGACCTCGCCACGCGCGCCGTCGTGCCGCTTCTGCCGCTCGACCAGGCGCCCCCGCTCGTTCGGCATCTCAATCCAACCTTCACGGTCGGGGGCGAATCCTACGCCATGATGACCAACTATCTCGCGGCCATACCGGCCGATGAGCTAGGCCCCGAGGTCGGCTCGCTTGCCCATCATCACGCAGACATTACCGCGGCGCTCGTTTTCCTGCTAACGGGAGTCTGATTCAACATTTTAGGCTGACATGGCCGTCAGACAGGCCGAGCATCGCGCGGCGGGTTTGCCCGAGCCTCAGGACCCCTTCGCCGGCGGCGGGGCCTGCAGGTCGGCGAGTTTGGTCTCCAGCGTCTTCACCCTTGCGTCCGGGATCTTGTAGGCCCAGCCGGCGGTGCGCTTGGCAATGTCGGTCGCGGCCTCGCTGCCCTTGGCGGCGAATTCGACCCAGGTGGCGCCGTCCTGGTCGATCAGCGTCACGTCGAGCGCCAGGCCATCGAACGTCTCGACATGGGCGGTCGCCACGGGTGTCGCCGTCACGGTGCCGGCCGGCTTGACGTCGGTCAGGTCGAGATAGCGGAACACGGGCGCCACGTCGCTGCCCGGATTGTCCGACTTCAGCTTGAAATCCTTGGGCAGGTCCTGGACCGCGAGCTTGTCGGCCGCTTTGTCGCGCGTGAAGCTCAGCGGTTTGCCGCCCGTCGGCGTCAGGCTGACCGACTTGATCTGGTCGGCATCGATATCGACCAGCTTGCGGTCGATCCAGGCCATGCCATCGGCCGGCAGGTCGAACGCCGGCGCCGCCAGCCAGGTGTGCGGGTCGTCCGGCTTGCGGACATAGATGCCGTCGTCCGTGCCGGCCAGGCCATAGCGCCGGCGGCCGACGATCAGCTTGACGATATCGGCGCCGTTGCCGTCGGCGAGTTCGACCGATTTCGACTCGGAGCCCTTGTCGCCCGGCGGGCCCAGGTCGAGCCGGTCATAGAGCTTCGGTCGCTCGGTCTTGGGCTCGACCGTCTTCAGCGCGACCAGCGCCGACAGGATCGGGCGGATCGTCGCCGGATCGACCGGATAGCCACCTTTGTCGGCCAGGGTCCAGCCGTCGACCGGCACCTCGCCGGGCTTGGGGGCGGCGCCCTTGCGCTCCAGCGTCACGGTACCGGTCGTGCCGACCAGCGTCAGCTTGGCGGCGCCGGCGATCCAGTCCTTCAAACCAGGAAACACCGGCGCGGTCGCGACGGCGGTCGCCTGGGTTCCGCCGGGCGCCGGCACGAAGACGGCGGCGGCGAACACGGGAACTGTGATGATCGCGAGCGCGATCAGAGTGGTGCTGCGCATCAGGTTCTCTCCCGTCAGACGGCTTGCGCGCGGCGCTTGCGCCGCCGGGCGCGCATCAGCCCGATGATCAGCGCCAGGAAGGCCAGCACGACCGGCACCAGAACGATATCGAACGCGACCAGCCTGTCCTTCAGCCGGTCGATATCCTGGCGCAGCGCCAATTGGACCTGACGCAGTTGCGAGCGGGTTTGGATGATGGTCGCCGACAGGTCGTTGATCGATTGCTGCTGCTCCGCGGTCAGCGGCGCGTCCTTGCCGTCGGGGCCCTTGCTGGTGCGCAGTTCGGCCAGCTTCGACTGCGTCTCGCGCAGCTTGTCCTGCAGTTCCTTTTCCTTGGCGCGGTAGCTGTCCTCGGCCTGGCGCTGCAACTGATCGACCACGGTGAACGGCCGGACCGCGCTGCCGCGCGAGCGCAGGCCAATCAGATCGCCGGTACCGGCCAGGCTGTCGATCGCGTTCTGCACGAAATCGCCATTGTTCGCGGTCGGTGTCGCCGCGCGCTGGCCGAAGAAATCCTGGACCTGGACCCAGAACCGGTCGTCGAGCAGGTCGCTGTCGGCCACGACGATGACGTTGATCGGCTCCTTCGCGACCTTGATCTCGGCCGGGTCGGCCACGAAACTCGGCGGTGCGTCCGGCTTGGGCGGATCGCCCGGCTTGGCCGCCTCGGGCTCGACCGGCTTGCCGTCCGGAAAGGCCGTGTCGGCCGGGCCGGTGATGCGGGCCGCCAGCGTATAGCGCTCGCCGGTCGGCTTGAACGCGGAGAGCAGGCCCAGCACGTCGGGCAGGCCCTGGACCCGGGCGCTGTCGATCAATTCGGACTGCGCCGACGACCGGACCAGCCATTCCAGCTTGGTCTTGGCGCCCGGGACCGGCTGCAACGCGCCGGCCGTGGCGAAATTGAGCTGGCCCAACTGACCGGTGATCGGGTCGTCGGTGTTGAGCGCATCACCCTTCAGATTGAGCCAGGCCAGATATTCCGCCGCCTGGACATGGGTCCCGGTGCCGGCATTGACCTTGCGCGCGGCCAGGCGGTCGCCGACGACCTTGCCCGGCACCAGCTCGACACCCCAGGCCTTCAGCAGCCGGTCGAAATCGGCGGCCGACGGCGGCCCGCCCGGCGGGCTCATCATCGACGGATGCGCCTGGGCGAATTCGGCATTCGGATCGGCGAAGACCAGCGCATGGCCGCCGTTCATCACGAACTGGTCGATGGCATATTCGGTCTTGGCCGGCAGCTTCTGCGGCTGGACGATCATCAGCAGATCGACATCGTCCGGCACCTTGTCGAACGCGGTCGAAATATCCCGCACGTCGTAACCCTGGCGCAGCTGGTCGAGGACCACCTGGCTCTGGGTCGGCTGGCCCTGCATGCGCGCCATCGGATCGCCGTCGAGCGATAGGCTCGACACCAGGCCGATCACCTTCTTCTTCGGAAAGGCCAGCTCCTGGATCAGCTTGGTCAGGTCATATTCCAGGAAGCGCTCGCGCTCCGGCTGGAAGAACGCGATGGTCTGCTTGTCGTCGGTCGAGTTCGATCCGGCCAAGCCGAAATAGACCTGCTCGCCACCGTCATCCAGCGGCACGCCCTGCAGGCCGGCGGCGGTCGCCTGATCCTCGACCTCGGAATAGGGCTGCGGATCCAGGATCTGCAGATCGATCTTGCCATGCGCGCGGGCGGCATATTCCTGCAGCAGCTCGCGCACGCGCTGGGCATAGACGCCAAAGCTCGGCACCTGTTCGCCCAGCTGCTTGGAATAGAACAGCTTCAGCGTCACAGGCTCGTCGATCTTGGCCAGAATCGCCTTGGTGCCGTCGGACAGCGTATAGAGATGCTGATCGGTCAGATCGATCGTGTCGCCGCCGAGCAGCCTGCCCGACAGCGCATTGACCGAGATCAGCAGGACCGCGGCGAGGCCGAGCCCCGCCAAGGTCATTCCGGTAGCGGAACGGCTCATGGGTTGTTCCTCAATCCGCCTTCTTCAGCTCGACGAGGATCGTGTTCGCGAACAGGAACAGGCCGATCACCGAGCCGAAGAAGATAAGGTCGCGCAGGTCGACCACGCCGCGCGTGATCGCCGCGAAATGCGACAGGAAGCTCATGGCGGCGATGGTCTGCACCAGCCCGCCCGGGACCCAGCCCTCGACCGGCCCCAGCACGATCGGCGAACCGGACGCGGTGAACAGGAAGCAGGCGGCCGCGCTCAGCACGAAGGCGATGACCTGATTCTTGGTGACGGCCGAGATCGCCGAGCCGATTGCCAGGAACGCGCCGGCCATCAGGAAGCTGCCGATATAGCTGGCGAGGATCACGCCATTGTCCGGCTCGCCCAGGTAATTGACCGTGATCCAGAACGGAAAGGTCAGCGCCAACGCGATGCCGGTGAAGACCCAGGCCGCGAGAAATTTACCCAGCACCGCCTGGGCGGTCGTGATCGGCAGGGTCAGGAACATCTCGATCGTGCCGGTCTTGCGCTCCTCGGCCCACAGCCGCATCGACAGGGCCGGGATCAGGAACAGATAGAGCCACGGGTGGAAGTTGAAGAACGCCTGCAGATCGGCCTGGCCGCGCTCGAAGAAGCCGCCGACATAGAAGGTCAGCGCACCGGCCATGACCAGGAAGATCACGATGAAGACATAGGCGAGCGGCGTGGCGAAATAGCTGGCCAGCTCGCGGCGGAACACGACACCGACGGTGCTCATGGGCGGGTTCTCCCGGAGTTTCTAGTTTTTGGCGGCGGTGATATCGCGGAACACGCCGTCGAGCCGGCCGCGCTCCAGCCGGATTTCGGCGATCCCGATGCCGCGCCGGGCCATGACGTCGCGCACGGCCGGCAGCAGATCGACGCCGTCTTGCGCCAGCACATAGAGTCCGGGCGCATCCGACCGGCCGCCCCATTCGGCTGCGGCCACGCCGGGCAGGCCGGCAAGCTCGCCCGCGACTGCATCGTCGAGCGGCTCGAGGCCGCGCACGAAGACCGAATTGTGATAGCGCGAGCGCGCTTCCAGCTCGCCCGGCGTGCCGTCGGCCAGCACGGTGCCGTGGGCGATGACCATGGCACGGGTGCAGACCGCATCGACCTCTTCCAGGATATGGGTCGAGATGATGATCGCCTTGTCCCGGGCCATGCCCTGGATCAGTTCGCGCACCTGATGCTTCTGATTGGGGTCGAGCCCGTCGGTCGGCTCGTCCAGGATCAGCACTTCCGGATCATGCAGCAGCGCCTGGGCCAGACCGACCCGGCGCTTGAAGCCTTTCGACAGGGTCTCGATCGGTTGATACATCACCCGACCGAGTTCCAGCCGTGTTGCCGCATGCTCGACCCGGCGCTTGATCTCGGCACCGCGATAGCCGCGCACCTGGGCGATGAAACCCAGAAACCCGGCCGGCGTCATGTCCGGATAGGCCGGCGCGCCTTCGGGCAGGTAGCCCAGCTTGCGCTTGGCCTGCAGCGGCTCCTTGACCACGTCATGGCCGCAAATGATGGCTTGACCTGAGGTGGGCGCCAGGAAACCCGCGGCCATCTTCATGGTCGTCGACTTGCCGGCGCCGTTCGGACCTAGGAAGCCCAGCACCTCGCCGCGATCGACCGTGAAGCTGATACCTTTGACCGCCTCGATGGACCCGAATTTTTTGACGAGGCCATGAATTTCAATGAGATGAGTCACCGGTGTGGGATCCTCCCTTTCAACTTGGGTGCCGGGGTAGCAGAAAGCTTCGCCCTTGGGAACCTTCCCCTTGGCCATCTTCCGCGCGACCGAAGGTCGCGAGAGCGTGATCGGGCGCCGCGGGCACAACCATTGGCCGCGGCCGGAGGCGCGTGATAGGTCTGGCCGACCCAGACCGATCCCAGGAAACCCACCCCGGTGCTCAATCCGCAGCTCATCAACAAGACCCGTCTCTATAGCGGGCTCGTGCTGTTCGGCTATATCTCGATCCATCTGGTCAATCATGCCTTGGGATTGATCTCGGTCCTGGCGATGCAGGCGATGCTCGACCGCGTCGAGCATGTCTGGGAAAGCGCGCCGGGCACGGTCGTGCTCTATGGCGCGCTGCTGGTCCATATTGCGCTGGCGCTGCTGGCGCTCTATCGCCGCCGCTCGCTGCGCATGCCGGCGATCGATGCGGCCCAGCTGGGCCTGGGCTTCCTGATCCCGTTCCTGCTGGCGCAGCATCTGGCCTCGACCCGGCTGACCTACAGCCTGTACGACGGCGACGACAGCTATCGGGCCGAACTGCTGCGGCTCTATACGCTGAACCCGATGCGCGGGCTGATGCAGGTCGTGCTGCTGATCGCCGCCTGGAGCCACGGCATCATCGGGCTGAACTATTCGCTCAAACTCCGGTCCTGGTATCCGACCGCCAAGCCCGCCCTGTTCGCGGTCGCCATCTTGATCCCGGTCCTGGCCCTGCTGGGCTTCTGGGAGGGCGGGCGTGAGGTTGCCGAGATGGCGATGGACCCGGATGTGCGCGCGCAGATGCTGGCCCATCACGCGCTGTCGCCGAACGCCATCGCCCATCTGGACCTGATCCGCGATGCGATGCGCGGGACGGTGGCCGGCCTGATCCTGGCCGTGCTGGCCCTGCGCCTGATCCGCCGGCAATGGCAACGGCGGCGCGGCACTTTTCGGGTGACCTATCCCGATGGCCGCCGGATCGAGGCGCTGATGGGCATGAGCGTGCTGGAAGTCAGTCGCATGGCCCGCATTCCCCATGCCTCGATCTGCGGCGGCCGGGGCCGCTGCTCGACCTGCCGCGTGCGCGTGGTGGCGCCGGCGAGCGCGCTGCCGGAGCTGTCCGACGCCGAGATGAAGGTGCTGCACCGGGTCGGCGCCCCGCCCAACGTGCGGCTGGCCTGTCAATTGCGCCCGGCCGGCAATCTCAGCGCCACGCCGCTGCTGTCGCCGACCATCACCGCCAAGGAAGGCCTCGCCGCCGCCGGCCATATGACCGGCAGCGAGCGCGAGATCGCGATCTTGTTCGCCGACATCCGGTCCTTCACCGAACTGGCCGAAACCAAGCTGCCCTATGACGTGGTGTTCCTGCTCAACCGCTATTTCGAGGAGATGGGCCGCGCGATCGAGGGCGCCGGCGGCCGGGTCGACAAGTTCATCGGCGACGGCATCATGGCGCTGTTCGGCGTGGAGACCGGCGTCGAGGCCGGCTGCCGCGCGGCGCTGGCCGCCGCCGCCGCCATGTCCGACCGGCTGGTTCATCTGAACGCGGTGCTGAGCGCCGATCTGCCGACGCCGCTCAGGATCGGCATCGGCATTCATGCCGGGCCGGCGATCGTCGGCGAGATGGGCTTCGGCCAGACCGTCTCGATCACCGCGATCGGCGACGCGGTCAATACCGCGAGCCGGCTCGAGGCGATGACCAAGGAGCAGGGCGTGCAGCTGATCGTGTCGGCGGAGGTCGCGCGCCATGCCGCGGCCGATCTCGACCGCTTTCCCGCGATGGAGATCATGGTGCGCGGCCGGACGCAGCCGCTGACGATCCGGACCATTCCGCTCGGCAGCGATCTGGATGGATAGGGTAATATAACGGGTATAATCCCCATTATATTGAGAGGCAGCGATCCGGGGACGAGGTCACCAGCAGGCCTATCGGGACGATCGTCACACGCCGCTAGAGATCTGATCTCCGAGCTGCGGGACGCGGCCGACCGCTCCGTCCGCGGCTATTCGGCCTGCTGGATCGCCTCCGGCACGGCACCTTCGGGGGCGACGGTCTCGCTGGCCGGCGTCGGGGCGTCGGGCTTCGCGCCGCTGGCGCTTTTCGTGCGGCGGCGTGGCTTCTTCTCCTCGGGACCTGCCGTCGTTCCGATGACCTCGTGCAACGGGACGACGTTGGTTTCCGGGGCCTCGGCATGTCCGACCAGAGCGGCGGGCTGCTCGGTGCGCTCGCGGATCTGATCGACCGCCCGCGCCGTCTGGTGGACGAGCTTTCTGCCGGCCTGACCGGCGGCATCGCCCAACCTGGTCATCTGCGCGCGCAGCAGGGCACCGTCGTCCGTCTTGAACTCGGCGGTGTCATCGAGCCCCGCTTCGTCGGTCTTGAAATAGGGCGCTTCGGGGAAGCCCAACTGCTGCGAGAAAAACACCGTCGGGAACGACGCCCGGTGAGTATTGTAATCCTCGACGCAGCGGTTATAGGCCTCGCGCTTGTCTTGCAGGACGTCCTCGATGCCTTGAATCTGGCCCATGAGCTTGACATAGGTCTGATCGGCCTTCAGATCCGGGAAGTTCGCCGCGAAGGCCGCGACCCGTTCGATCACCGTGTTGGTCGATCGTGCCATCACCGCCGATTCGGCCAGGGACGAGGTCTGGTTCGCGACGGTGATATGGGTCAGCTTCTCATGGTCGCCGAAACCCTTGCAGACCTCGATCAACTGGTTGACCAGGGTGGCGCGTTTGCGCAACTCGCCCTGCATATCGGAGTTCGCCCGCTTCACCCGCTCCGACCCACGACGAAGCGCATTGTAGGACTTGATCCCGAAAACGAGGATGGCGAGAACGACAATCAGAAAAATATAGCCAAACATGCTTACCATCCTCTTCCGGCCGATGTCGGCTTCCGCGCCAAACCCGCGGCACTCGACGCGATTTCAGCTCCGCGCGATACAGCCTTAGGTTCGGTAAAATACCATACTGGTCCGAATAGCCAAGCGGTTGCAGCTATGGAGCGAAAGCGCCGGGCCGGTTCCAGGATGATATCCAGGACAATGTCCGAGGGCGTTAGGGAGCCGGCCTCAAAAAGGACCCAGCGACCGCCGGTCCCGCGACGTTGCGACGCGCCCGCTTATCACGGTATGGGTAACGACCCGTTAACCATATTGCGCGGGGTTGCGATGGCTGAGGCTGATCAAAGGGCACATTTCAACCCATCGACGCCGCCTGTCCGCGGCCAGTCCTTCGCACGGCTTCGGCGCATCGCCACACGCGTCCCGACCTATTTCGCCGACGCGATCGACAATCCCGGATGGCTGGTGATGTTCGCGCTCGGCCGGGTTCTGCCGGTCCGCCAGGCGTATCGCCGCTGGCATCCGGCCCAGGCGGCATCCTCCGTGATGGGCAGCACGATGTTCGGCGATCGCGCGGTCGATGACATCGTGACGGCGGTGCTGACCGACGGCATTTTCCGAGGCCTGTCGCTGCCCGAGAGCGTCGCCGGCGAGATCCGCGATTTCGCGCTCGCGACACCCTGTTTCGGCAATATGGAGCGCCGGCTGGAATTTCGGCCTGAAGGCCATGCCTCGGCCGAGAGGCACTTCGGCCAACCTCTTTTGACCGGCCAGTATTTCGACCGGATCGAGCAATGCCTGGCCGTCACCGCCGTGCGCCAGGACCCGCTGCTGCAGGGAATCGCCGCCGCCTATCTGGGTCCACAGGCCCGGCTCGCCGCCACGCGGCTATGGTGGAGCTTCCCGACCAGGCCGCGCGAGCGGGACCTGCATCTGGCGTCCCAGGAGCGGTTCCACTTCGACCTCGACGATTGGCAGACGCTGAAGTTCTTCTTCTACCTCACCCCCGTCGATGCCGAGGCCGGGCCGCATGTCTATGTGCGCGGCAGCCATCGCCAACGCCGGTGGAAGCATCAACTGACCTTGCTGGTCGGCCAGCCGACCGACGAGGTTGTCGGCGCCTATGGCGCCGACAACGTCCTACCGGTCACCGGCCCTTCCGGCTTCGGCTTCGCCGAGGACCCGTTCGGATTCCACATGGGCACCGCACCGAAACGCACGCCGCGGCTGATGATGGAAGTGGCGTTCGGCGTATCGGCAGCGTCGAAGCGACGGTTTTATGGCGAGCCGGTTATCGCGAGGAAATAGGTATTGTGTCCCTGGATTGTGCTTGTCCCTGGATTGTGCTGGGATTGACGGATTCATTATGCTCATGATTAGCATAAGGGCGTCGGCTCGATCCGGCTTTTTTTGACCCCTGAAATACTCCGTATGAGCATAAGGATTGCACCATGTCAGCACGCGCTCTGCCCGATCGTCTCGCCCGCTTTATCCCATCGATCGAATGGCCGTTTTTCGCCGAGGACATCGCAGCGATCCAGCGTCTGAAGCGCGAGCGTAACGCCATCATCCTGGCGCATAACTATCAGACGCCGGAAATCTTCCATGGCGTCGCCGACATCGTCGGCGATTCGCTGGCCCTGGCGCGCGAGGCGGTCAACGTCCAGGCGGATGTGATCGTGTTGGCCGGCGTGCATTTCATGGCCGAGACCGCGAAACTGCTGAACCCGAGCCGGACCGTCCTGATTCCCGATGCCGAGGCCGGCTGTTCGCTCGCGGCCTCGATCACCGGGGCCGACGTCCGGCTGCTGCGCCAGCGCTATCCGGGCGTGCCGGTCGTGGCCTATGTCAATACCTCGGCCGAGGTGAAGGCCGAGAGCGACATCTGCTGCACATCCGGCAATGCGGTGAAGGTGGTCGAGAGCCTGGGCGTGCCGCGGGTGATCATGCTGCCCGACCGGTACCTGGCCCAGAACGTCGCGGCCGAGACCCCGGTCGAGATCATCGCCTGGGCCGGGCAATGCGAGGTGCACGAGCGCTTCAGCGCCGCCGATATCGCCACGCTGCGCCAGAGCCATCCGGGCGTCATCGTGCTGGCCCATCCGGAATGCCCGCGCGAGGTGGTCGAGGCCGCCGACTTTGCCGGCTCGACCGCCGCGATGGTCGGCTATGTCGGCACGCACCGGCCGGCGCGCGTGGCGCTGGTCACCGAATGCTCGATGGCCGACAATGTCTCGGTCGATTATCCGGACATCGAATTCGTGCGGCCGTGCAACCTGTGTCCCCATATGAAGCGCATCACGCTGCCCAAGATCCGGCACGCGCTGGAGACGATGAGCCACGCGGTGACCATTCCGGACTCCCTGGCCGCGCGGGCGCGCCGGTCGGTCGAGCGCATGATCGCGATCGGATGAGGCGGCCATGACGATCGATGTGCGGGAATTGGCTGGCCGGCCGGTCATCGTCGGCGCCGGCCTCGCCGGCCTGATCGCGGCGCTGACGCTGGCGCCGCGCCCGGTCGTGGTCGTGACCAAGGCGCCGCTCGGCACCGGCGCCGCCAGCGGCTGGGCATTGGGCGGCATTGCCGCGGCGGTTCTGCCGGGCGACGCGCCGGCGCTGCATGCCGCCGACACGATCGCGGCCGGCGCCGGCCTGTGCGACCCGGTTATGGTCGAGCGCATCACCGGCGCGGCGCCGGCGGCGGTCGAGGCACTGCTGTGCCACGGCGTGCCGTTCGACCGGGATGCCCAAGGCCGGTTGCGGGCGAGCCTGGAGGCGGCCCACGGCCGTTCGCGGGTGCTGCATATCGGCGGCGATACCTCGGGCCGCGAGATCATGCGGGCGATCATCGTCGCCGTGCGGGCGACGCCGTCGATCGCCGTGCTGGAGGCCGAGGCGCATCGGCTGATCGCGGGCTCGCGCGTCGAGGGTGTGGCGCTCGGCCGGGACGGCGAAAGTTTCATCCTCCCGACCGGCCTGGTGCTGCTGGCGACCGGCGGGCTCGGCGGGCTGTGGCGCCACACGACCAATCCGTCGGGCGCCATCGGCCAGGGGTTGGCGCTGGCGGCCTGGGCCGGCGTGCCGCTGGTCGATCTGGAATTCATGCAGTTTCATCCGACCGCCGTCGATCTCGGCACCGATCCGATGCCGCTCGCCAGTGAAGCCCTGCGCGGCGACGGCGCGATCCTGGTCGACGAGACCGGACGCCGCTTCCTGGCCGATGTGCCGCGGGCCGAGCTGGCACCGCGCGACGTGGTCGCCCGGGCGGTCTGGGCCGAACTGGAGGCGGGGCATCGGGTGTTCCTCGACGGCACCCAGTCGATCGGGGCGCATTTTCCGAGCCGCTTTCCCGCGATCACCGCGGTCTGCCGCGCCGCCGGGATCGATCCTGTCACCACGCCGATCCCGATCCGGCCGGCGGCGCATTACCACATGGGCGGGATCGCGACCGACGCGCGCGGCCGGACCGGGCTCGATGGGCTGTGGGCCGCTGGCGAATGCGCCTCGACCGGTTTGCACGGTGCCAACCGGCTGGCGTCGAACTCGCTGCTGGAGGCGGTCGTGATGGGGCAGGCGGCGGCGCGCGACATGGCCGATGCCGCGACTGTGCGGTCGAGCCCGAGCGCACCCATTTTGGCGCCCCCGGCCGATGCCGAAGGGCTGAGCGACATCCGCCGGCTGCTGTCCGCCCATGCGGGCGTGCTGCGCGACGCCGATGGCCTCGGCCGCGCGATCCTGGGCCTGGCACCGATCGTGGAGCGTCAGACGGCCGCCGCAGCGCCGGCGCTGGTGGCGCTGATGATGGCCGTCGCCGCGTTGGATCGGACCGAAAGCCGGGGCAGCCACGCGCGAACCGATCACCCCGGCCCGGTCGCCGCCCTGGCGCAGCGCCGGCCGCTCACCGCCGCCGACGTTTTCCGGCGGCTCGCCGCGCTGCGCGAACAAGGATTTGCTATAGGATGATCTCGCCCCTGCCGATATTGCGGGGCGTAAGCAGGTCGCGTTGCAAAGCTGCGGCTCAGCGAAGCCACATGGGCTCGCCCTCCAGTGCATCATAGTTGGCTAAGGGACGCGTCTCGTCCTTTACGAAGCGGGGCAGGTCGGAAATTATCGTCATGACAGGCTGATAGGTTTTAAATCTCTCATTGAATGCTTCTGCATTCCTTATGAGGTTCTCTACCCCCTTAAGGTGTCGGCCCAGGACATCGGCCACCGTCGGAAGAGATAGATCCAGACGCGTGCAATCCGGCTTCCATCCCATCGCTTTCCATTCGATGGCGTCCGCTGGGATGGTCGTCAGAATGTCTCTGACGCTCCCAATCAAGGCCGCTGTCGGGGCTAGTTCTTCCAAGCGCAGGTAACGACGATAGAGTCGATCGATCAGTAGGCCGCTATCGTCATCAAGTGCCAGACGAGAACAGGCAAGATCGACCCCTTTGAAAAATACTTCCATGTCCGACGCGGAACCGAGATCTCTGACCTCGCTGCCGCCGCAAAAGCCGACATTTGGCATGTTCAATCCTCTCCTTTGAATCTTACGGATTTCGGATCGATCGCGCCATTGGCACGCCTTACGATATCGTCGGCGATATCTTGCTGCTGATCCGGATTCACCGTCTGACCGCGGATGTCGATAATCACCCTTTGAAGGAGCTGTTCAGGAAGTTGGCTGGCCCGTTGGATCGCTTGGTCGGACACATTTCTGATCAGTCCCGCCGCATTGGTTTCGATATTGTAGTTCTTGACCTCGAATGAAGCGATATCGCCATTTCCAATCCCGGGCCAACGCTTCCAGCCTGGACCCTAAAACGCCTTCCCCACCCGCTCCACGCACAGCGCCTCGACCTCGACGAACGCCTCGGCCAAGTCGTGCACCAGAGTCCGGCAGACGTCGAGATCGCTGGTTTCCTTGCCGGCGATCTCCAGCATCGAGGCGATCAGGGTCATGCGCTCGAAGCCCAGCATGTCGACCGAGCCTTTCAAGGCATGGGCCTCGCGGCCGATGCCCTTGAGGTCGCCGGCGGCGACATGGTCGGCCATGCGGCCGAGGCGCGAGCGGCTGTCGCGCAGGAAGACCACGGTGATCGCCTGGGCCGCCTCGGCGCCGACCTCGTCGTTGAGCTTGTCCCAGGCCGACGGGTTGGCGACCAGCAGATCCTCGGCGGCGGCGTCGGCACTGCTCTGGCCCTCCATCGCCATGTGCGGCGCCATGGCGCGGGTCAGGTCGGTCCAGCGGAACGGCTTGGTCACGACCGACTGCATGCCGGCCTCGATGCAGCGTTCGTGATCCTCGCGAAACGCGTTGGCCGTCACGCCGACGATCGGAATTTTGCCCAGCGGCCCCGGCAGCTGGCGGATCAGTTTCGTCGCCTCCAGCCCGTCCATCTCGGGCATCTGCATATCCATCAGCACCATGTCGTAGGGCATGGATTTGACCGCGGTGACCGCCTCGGCGCCGTTCGCGACCGTATCGACGCGCAGGCCCAGCTTTTCCAGCATGGTGACGACGATGATCTGGTTGGTCGGGTTATCCTCGGAGACCAGCACGCGTCCGCCGCGCACGAACTGCGGCAGCTCGTCGTCGGCCTGCTCGCTCGCGACCGGGGTCTCGGACAGCGGATCGCTCTTCCTGAGCGGCACCCGGAACGAGAAGGTGCTGCCGCGGCCGATCTGGCTCTCGACCTCGATCATGCCGCCCATGCCGTCGACCAGCCGCTTGCAGATGGCGAGCCCCAGGCCGGTGCCGCCGAACCGGCGCGCGACCGAGCTGTCGACCTGGCTGAATTCCTTGAACAGCGACGAGCGGGCTTCCGGCGCGATGCCGATGCCGGTGTCGGTGACCGCGCAGGCGACGATGACGCGGCTGTCGCTCTCGGCGATCAGGCGCACGTCGATCGTGACCGAGCCATGCTCGGTGAACTTGATCGCGTTGCCGGCCAGATTGACCAGGATCTGCCGCAGCCGGCCGGGATCGCCGATCAGGCTGGGCGGCAGATGGGGATCGATCTTGCCCTTGAGCTTCAGCCCCTTGACGCCGGCGCGCGGCGAGGTGATGGCCACGACGCTATCGACCAGTTCCTGGAAGCGCACGGGCACCTGTTCGAACTCGAGCTTGGCCGCATCGAGCTTGGAATAGTCGAGAATGTCATTGATCACCTGCAGCAGATGTTCGGCCGACACGCGCAGCGTATTGGCATAGCGCCATTGGGCCGGAGTCAGTTCGGTATCGAGCAGCAGGCCGGTCATGCCGATCACGCCGTTGATCGGCGTCCGGATCTCGTGGCTGACCGTCGCCAGAAAGGCGGCGCGCGCGCTGTTCGCCTGATCGGCGTCGTCGCGCGCCTGTTTCAGCAAGGCCTCCGAATCGCGCCGGTCGGTCACGTCGGTCAGGGTACCGGTCAGGATCTGCTCGCCCTCGACGCCGTCCTGGCCGAAGAAGATCAGCATCGAACACCAGCGCAGGTCGCCGTCCGCGGTGCGATAGCGGAATTCCTCGGTCGCCGTCGCGTGGCTGTCGAGTGAGGCGATCGCCTGCATGAGGCGCCGGCGATCCTCGCGAAGCGCGAAGGACAACGCGTGCCGCTCGATCGAGGCGGTGATCTCATAGCCGGTGAAGGTCGACCAGGCCCGGTTGAGGAAGAGCCAGCGGCCGTTGAGCCCGACCTGGAAGATGACTTCGTTCAGACTGTCCAGCACCGAGCGGTAGCGGTTGCGGCTGGCCGCGAGCATGGCCTGGACCTGCCGCTCGCGCTGCATCTCGGCGGTGGTGACGGTATAGGCCTGGCGCAGTTCCAATTCGTCGACGATGACGGCCGCCAGGGTCTCCAGCATCCGGATCTCGGGCGGCAGCACCAGGCGGGCCGAGGGCGACAAGCCTGCGAGCGTGCCGACGACCATGCCGTCGGCCAGGCGCAGCGAGACACCGGCATAGAAACGGACGCCCAGCGCGCCGGCAACGGCCGGATGCTTGGCGAAAATGGCATCGCTCGACGCATCGCCGACCGCCAGCACGCCCGAATGGGGCGTCGCCCGATCGAGCGTCAGCAGCGAGCGCACGCCCTCGATCGCACTGGTGCCGATACAGGATTTGATCGTCGGCAGGCCGTCTTCGATCAGTTCCAGCACGGCGATCGGCACGCCCAACAGGTCGCAGACCAGGGCGGTGATGCGGTCGAACGCGGGCTCGGGCGGGGTCGGCAAGCTGGCATGCCGGTAGGTCAGGTCGAAATCGATGACCGCGGTGCCGTCGGAGGACCGCTTGGCGCTCATGGTTGGGCGAGCGTCTTGGACTGCATCTTGCGATAGAGCGTCGAGGGATTGACGCCCAGGGCGGCCGCGGCCCGCGAGATATTGCCGCCGGCGGCGGCGATCGCGGCCTTGATGGTCTCGCTCTCGGCCAGGGCCAGCGGCTTCAGCTCGCGCACGCGGCCGCCAGGCTTTTCATGGGGTGGGAACTGCTCGCGCTTGCGATAGAGCGTCGAGGGGCTGATCTCCAACCGCGCCGACGCCTGCAGTACATTGCCGCCGCACAGTTCCAGCGCCAGCTCGATCAGGTCCCGCTCCAGTTCGGACAGCGAGAACGAGGCCGGTGGGGTCGGCTCGACCGGGGCATGGCCGTTCGGGATCGGTAGTGTCGGGACCGGGCTGATGATCGGCGCGGCCGGTGCCGTCGCCGGCCGGATCTGCGACAGCGGCGCCGGCAGCATGGACGGCACCACGATGTCGCCGTCGTTCAGCAGCACGATCTGGCGCACGACATTCTGCAGCTGGCGCACGTTGCCGGGCCAGGCATAATTCAGCAGGATGCCCTCGGTCTCGGGCGAGAAGCGCTGGAACGCGCGACCTTCCTCGCGGGAATATTCGGCCAGGAAACGGCGCGCGATCAGCAGCACGTCGTCGTCGCGCTCGCGGATCGGCGGCAACAGCAGCGGCATGACATACAGGCGGTAATACAGATCCTCGCGGAAGCGGCCGGCCTCGACCTCCTTCAGCGGATCGCGGTTGGTCGCCGAGATGAAGCGGACATCGACCTTCTGGGTCTGGGTGCCGCCGACCTTCTGGAACGTCCCGGTCTGGATGAAGCGCAGCAGCTTGGCCTGCAGCCCGATATCCATCTCGCAGATTTCGTCGAAGAACAGCGTGCCGCCATCGGCGCGACTGCCGGCGCCCTCGCGATCGGCGACGGCACCGGTGAAGGCGCCCTTCACATGGCCGAACACCTCGCTCTCGATCAGATCCTTGGGGAAGGCGGCGCAATTCAAGGCGATGAACGGCTTGTCCTTGCGCGGGCTCCTGAGATGGACCGCCTCGGCCGCCAGTTCCTTGCCGGTGCCGCTCTCGCCGGCGATGAACACCGGCGCCTTGGATTGGGCCGCGATATCGACGATGCGATAGACGCCGCGCATGGCGAGCGAATTGCCGACGAAGCCGCAGAACTGGTCGCTGTCGCCCGGCGTATCCAGCGTATCGACGATGCGACGCAGGTTCGTCCGCTCCAGCGCATTGTCGAGCGTCACGAACAGGCGTTCCGGGGCGAACGGCTTGACCAGGAAATCCGATGCGCCCTCGCGCATCGCCTCGACCGCGATGTTGATCGAGCCATGGGCGGTGATGACGACGACGGCGGTATTGAGCCGGCGCTGGGTGATCCATTTCAGGATCTCCATACCCGACATGTCCGGCAGCTCGATATCGAGCAGGACGGCGGCATAGCTGTTTTCGGCCAGTGCCGCCAGCGCGGCCGTGCCGGTCTCGCAATGCCGGGTCTCATACGGTCCACGCCGGAGATATTCGAGATAGACTCGGGCGATCGACGGATTGTCCTCGACCAGAAGCAGCGGATGCCGGCCGGTCATGATCAGTCGTAGCCGATGACGCAGACCATGCTGTCGTCTGCCGTTCTGCCGCCGTTGCGCATCAGATGGGCGCGCAGCAACCCGTCGGCCATGATCGAAGGCGACCGCGCGGCCAGATCGATCAGGTCGTTTTTCAGCGCCTCGACCGCGGCCACGGCCAGATCCGGATCGGGCGACTCGACGAAACCGTCGGTCACCAGCACGATCCGGTCGCCCGGCTTCAGCACCACCGTCTTCGCCTCGTAGGTCTGGCCGGGCACAAGACCGATCAGGCCGCCTTCGACCGGAATCTCCTCGACGCCCTCGCGGGTCACGACCAGCGGATAGGGTTGGCCGGCGTTCGAGACGACGACCGAGCCTTCGGCACCGAGCCAGCAGCCGAGCGCCGTCAGCGTGGCGCCTTCCAGCAGCCCTTCCTCGCACAGCAGATCCGACAGCTTACCGATGAAATTGGCCGGGCCGACCTCATGGCCCATGCCGAGTGCCGCACCCTTGACGAAGCCCAGATTGGCCATCGCGAGCGGCCAGGCGCCCAGGCCGTGCCCCATCGCATCGCACATCAGCAGCTGGAAGCCGTCAGGCGTATGGCGATGCCAGATCAGGTCGCCGCCGGCGACATTGACGTTGATCGAGGCGCCGGCCGAGATGCGGCGGGCGGCCAGCGTATAGTTGCCGACGCGCTCCGGCAGGGTCTGTGACGGGAAGCGCGTCGTGCTGGCGACGATTTCGGTCTGGCGCAGCGCGCGCATCTGGCTTTGCCGCTTCAACAGCCGCTCCAGCACCTGCAGCAGACGCCTCTTGTCGAGCGGCTTATAGAGCAGATCGTCGATACCGGCGTCGTTGGCCGCCGCCGAGGCGCCGGGGCTGCGATCGCTGGTCAGGAACAGGAATGGCACCAGGCCCAGCTCCGGCTCGCGCGACAGGCGGTCGCGGAACGACAACCCGTCGTCGTCGGGCATGTGGATGTCCGAGATGATGATGTCGGGGCGTTGCAGCTTCGCCTCCAGCTCGGCCTCGGCCGCCGTGGCGCAGGCGCAAACGGAATAGCCGCCCTTGAGATAGGCCTCGATGGTCATGCGCTGGACCGGGTCGTCATCGACCACGAGAATGCGCGGAACGGCGGTTGCAGTCGGTTGCACGCAGCGCACCATGAAACGGTTGACCTCGTCCTGCCCGGAAGAACGCCAGGTCCGAGGAACATAGAGGTGTTGCGGGAATCGGGAAGCCACGATGTAGAGACCGCGGCCGGATTCCTGCAGGGGGTCTGGACGTCGGCCGGTCCGGTCGCGGAACGACGACGCTTCGCGCAGTAGGGGGCGGCCGTCGTCGGCGACGACCAGGGTCCATTCCGTATCGTGCCGCTTCAGTTCGGTGCTGAGCCGGGTGGCACCGTCGGCATGTTCGGCGACATTGATGCCGATTTCCGCCAAGGCCACGCCCAGATCCTCGCCCATTTCGCGGCCCAGCGGCAAGCGTGCCACGAAGGCGTTGAACGCGCGCCGCAGATCGCGCACCCCGGCCAGGGTCGGCACGGCCTCGCCTGTCCACAACACCTCTTCGGCATCCATCTCCACTTACCCGAGCCTCTGTGCACGGAAGACGGGTGAGCGGCTGCGGCACGGTCGTCGTGGTCGATCGCCTTTCTGCCTGCTCATCGTGTCTCCTTTGCGATCGTCCCGGCTGAGGAACGGATGAAGCCCATTCGTCCAATGCAATTCTGCGTCCAACCGCCGATCGAACGCCAGCGGCTTGCCAATCATAACGCCCTGATTGAGCGCCGCCCGCAAGGTCTCCCATGCCCTCGCAGGCTGCGACCCGTTTCGCAAATTGGCAGGCAGTCTGCATCGCATGCGGCCTATTGCCCCCGGCCGCCGACCATGACCGCGACCGTCTTCCACAGGATATGCAGGTCCATGCGCAGCCAGCGCCAGAAATCCATGATCGACAGGCCATAGGCATGGTCGAACAGCACCTTGGAGCGCACGTCGTCCAGGCTTTCGTCATAGCCCTGATTGACCTGGGCCAGGCCGGTGATGCCGGGCCGGATGCCATAGGTCCGTTCGGCAAAGAATGGAATCGCATCCTCCAGCCGATCGGTGATGCCCGGCCGTTCCGGCCGCGGACCGACCAGCGACATGTCGCCGGTCAGCACATTGAACAGCTGCGGGATCTCATCCAGCCGGGTCTTGCGCAGGAACCGCCCGACCGGGGTGATGCGCGGGTCGTTCCTGGTCGCCCAGACCGGTCCGGTGCGCGCCTCGGCATCGACGTACATGGTGCGGAATTTCAGCATCATGAACAGCTCGGTTCGGTCCGGCAGCGAGCGGCCGATGCGCATTTGCCGGAAGATGACCGGGCCGGGCGAGGTCAGCCGGATGGCGATTGCGACCGGGACGGCGAAGACCAGGCCGACCGCCAGGCCGATCAGGGCGCCGACGATGTCGAACGTGCGCTTGGCAAAGCGCGTCTTCATCGAGATATGGGTCGCCTTGCCGAACGGATCGGTATCGATAGCGCGCTGCCAGCGGCCGGCCTCTAGGCCCAGCAGATAGCGCGTCCCGCCGATCAGGGCGGCCCAATGGCCGGCGACAAGGTAGTGGACCAGCTCGATCGGCTTCGGCCAGCGCCGATCGGGCCGGGCCAGCTTCGGCACCGCCGCCGCGTAGAACAGGATCTGCAGCAGTGCCAGGATGCCGAAGAACCGAGAACCGCCGAGGCCGAGCCAGATCGCGCCGACGAGCGCGATGATCATCAAAAACGGCGACAGCGCACGCAGCACCTTGCCGGACGCGAAGGCGAAGGCGAGCCTGCCGTGGCGTGGGTGCAGCAGGCGGACCAGCCGGATCATCTGCTGCATATTGCCGGCGGCGATGCGGCGTCGGCGGCGCTGGTCCTGCGACAGGCTGGCGACTTCCAGTTCGGTCGCCACGATGCGCGGCTCGTAGATCCCCCGGTAGCCTTGGGCGGCGATCGACAGGGGCAGGATGAAATCGTCGTTGATCGTGTCGTCGGCCAGCGGCCGGAACAGGGCGGCGCGGAAGAAATAGCCGGCGCCGTGACAGCCGATCAGCACGCCCAGCCCCGCTTCGCGCCGCTTGTTCTCGGTCTGATAGCGCCAATAGGCCGCCTCGCCGTCGGTGCCGATTTCGGCGAAGCCATAGGTCCCGGCGACCACGCCGACCCGAAGGTCGGCGAAATGGGCGGCGGCGATCCTGAGCGCGTCGGGATTGAGCAGGGCCGAGGCATCGGTCAGGCAGACCAGTTCGCCCAGCGGCCCGCTCAGCACCTCGTTCAACACGGCGACCTTGCCGCGATTGTCCGGGAAATCGCGGATGTCGGCGTCCAATACCGGTTCGAGCGCAGCGGCGGCGGCGGCGACGCCGGCGGTCGTGTCGCGGCAGCCGTCGCAGGCGACGATGACGTCGAGCCGGTCGGCCGGATAGTCGAGCGCGCGCAGGTTTTCGATCTTGGCGGCGATCACCGCAGCCTCGTTATAGGCCGGGACGACCACGGTGATCCGCGGCAGGGCGTCGTCCGGAACGATCGGCGGCACCGCCAGCGGCCGCCGGCCGGCGGCGCGCAGGATCAGCGGATAGCCCGCGTGATGATAGACCAGGAGCGCGATCGCGAGCAGCGTCGCGCCGCTGATCAGCAGGTCGAGAGCGATGAGAGCGTCCGAGGCGGCCATGACCGAAATCACGCGGTATAAAGCTGATCGTAGCCGCGCAGCATGGCGGTGATGTTGCGCGAGGCCACGACGAAGTCGCGCGGATCGGACTGGCACGGCAGGCTGATCGCCTGGTCGAGCGCCGTCGCCAGGCCGTCCTCGTCGCCGTCCTTGACCCGATAGCCGGTGGCGGGACACAGCGCGTCGCGCACGCCGCCGACGTCGAACGCGACGGCACGGACACCGGTCGCCTGCGCCTCCAGCAACGACAGCGGCAGGCCCTCGTGCCGGGACGCGAGGCAGAATACGTCGAGCGCCTGGTAGAAACGCGGCATGGTATCGACCCGGCCGAGGAAATGGACCTTGCCGTCCAGGCCGAGCGCCGCCGTCTGTGCCTCGAGCTTGGCAAGCTCGCTGCCGGTGCCGGCGATCGCGAGCGTTGCCGGGGTCTGGAGCCGGGCGAAAGCGTCGATCAGGCGGTCGACGCCCTTCACCGTCTCCAGCCGGGCGGCGGTGCCGATGATGGCACCCTCGACCGGCAGGCCGAACGCCAAACGGGCCGCGTGCTGGTCGCCGGGCCTGAAGCGGTCGGTATCGATGCCGTTCCAGATCACGGTCGGCGCGCAGCCGGGGATGGCCCGACGCAGCGCGTCCGCGACGCTGTCGGCGTCGGCGGCCAGCGCGGGGCGGGCCAGACTCAACGCCAGCCACTCGACCGCGCGCCGGCGGCGTCCGGCCAGGTGCCAGGCGTCATGCTCGGTGTGGACGACATGCTTGATCCCGGCGAGGCGGGCGGCGAGACCGCCATAGATCAGCGGGCCGATGTGATGGGTATGGACGACGTCGATGCCCAGGCGCTTGAACAGGCTCCGCAGGTCGAGCAGCAGCTGCGGCGTGACGCCCGGCTGCTTGTCCATGCCATGCAGCCGCCCGGACAGCTCGCCGGCGCGGGGCCAACTGGCGAGGATCGTGTCGGGCCGGCCTTCCAGGCTGACGACATGGACCTCGTCGGCGGATGCGCCCAGGCGGGCCAGATCCAGCACGATGGTCTCGATCCCGCCGGGCTGCAGGTGTTGGACCACCTGCGCCACGCGTCTCACGCAGCCCCCCGGGCCTTGTTGCCGGAAGATTGCCCGATATCCACCTTGCCGTCGGCGGTGAAGCCGTCGTCGAACAGCAGCGGGATGGTGCTGAGCACCGGCGCCTTGACCAGCCGTTCCAGCTGGGCGACCGACCGGATCGAGCTGTCGAGCAGTTCGGCGACGAAGGCCATGGCAACGCCCAGGATCAGCGCACCGACACAACCGGCGACGAAGAACATGAACAGCGGCAGATTGACCGTGACCGGCAGGCCGGGGCGATCGATCACCTTGATCTGTTCGGGCAGTTCGAAATGGCCGAGATCGACGGTCAGGCGGGCGGTCTCGAAGCGCTTCAGCAGCGAATCGTACAGATCGCGCTGGGTTCGGGCCTCGCGGTCCAGATCGTTCAGGACGCGCTCGACACCGCCGAACGCCTCGGTCTTGGCTTCCAGATCGGCGACATCCTTGGTCAGGCTATCGATTTCACGCTCCAGGCCCTTGACCTTGGCTTCGGCACCCTGCAGGCCGGTCAGCTGCGAGATCAGCAGCGGCTGGGTGCCGCTGCCGGGCTGCGAGCCATTGGCGTTGGGCGGCGGGATGTCGACCTGCATGGTCGATGCCCGGTTCCACAACTGGGCCAGATCCTCGGTCGAGAGCGACTGGGCCTGCTGGATCTGGCGGGCGCGTTCTTCCTGCAGCCGTTCCAGCTGATGGATGGCGCCCTGCACGGCGCTATGCTCGTCGGTATAGCGGGCGCGCAGCATGGCGAGCTGGCCCGAGACCTGGACGATCTGTTCTTCGATCTTGCCGACGATCGGATTGGCCGAAGCGAGCCGGTCGCGCAGGCTCTGCTGTGACGCCTCGGCACCGGCCAGTTCGGTCTTGCGCTGCTGCAGCGTGTCGCGGAGTTGCGACAGGCGCTGCATGTTCGACGCATGCAACTCGGGCAGTTGGTCGGAATGCTGATTGCGGAACGTGGCGAGCGCGGTTTCCGCCGTCTCGACATCCGCCTTCTTCTCCTTGATCTTGTCCGACAGGAAGACCTCGGAATTGGCGACGGAGGATTGGCCGGGCGCACGGATGGCTTCGATGAAGCGGATCGCGACGACCTCGAGTTCCTGAGTCATCTTGTCGGGCGTGCGCGAGCGCATCTTGAGTTCGACCAGATCCTTGCCGACCAGCCGGACGCTCAAGGCGTGGGACAATTGCTGAACGATCGCCTCGCGGTCTGCATCCGTGCCGTTCTCGGGCACCAGCTTCAGGCTGCTGACGACATCCCACAGGATGTGCCGGCTCTGCAGCAGCACGGTCAGACCATCCATGCGGTCCTTCAGGTTGGTCTGCACCGCCAGATCCTGCACGACCGGGTTGTTTGCGATTTCCTGGACCAGGATGGTCATGCGCGTCTCGTAGATGCGCGGGGCCAGAATGCCGACGATCAATCCGAGCAGCGGCAGCACGACGAACGGAGCCACGACCAGATAGCGTCGCCGCCATCCGGCTAGCAGCACCGTGCTCAGAAGAGCCATGTCGAACTTAACGGGCAAGGCCTTGATCTCCAAAATCGAGTCGTGCGGTATTCGGCGGCTGGTCGACGTCGTAACGCGTTTCGGTCAGATGTACCGTTGTTGGCAAATGTTGCGCCACAAAGTGTGCGTGACGGTTGGCGGCCAGTGCCGCCGCCATCGGCGAGGGATCGTCGGACGGGCCGACGATCAAAATCGCGTCCCGCTGCGTGCCGGCGAGTGCCGCCAGCTGCTGCAGATCATTGTTGGGAATCGACAGGGTTCCCCCCTGATCGACGACCCGCAGCGTGATCGGGTCCGGCGCGGCTTTCTCAGGCGTTCCGCGGGCTTTGGCGAGCATCTGGTCGACCGACAGGGGGCCTTGCGGGTTCTCTTTGGCGGCCTCCTGCTGTAGCAGAATCCGGTCGCTGGCCGGGATCAGCTGCGCCGGCGCCTGGCTGGCGCAGCCACCCAGCGCGGCGGCCGACAGCAGGGCGCCGAGGCAGGATCGAGCATGTTTGAGCGAACGATGCGGCATCATACCCCTAGCAACCGGGCCCGAACCGGCCCGTCTCCTGGCAAGTTGCGAAAGTCTACCGCAAATTGCGTGCAAATTGGGTTAACTCGCCCCGCAGTGCGACCATATCGACTTGCGGACGGACCGTGCCTTTCCATTCGCCGGGCACCGCGCGGCGAATTTTTTCCAACAGAGAACTGGCGTCCTTGTTGGTTGCAGCAAGCCCCTCCAGCCAGGTCATCCAGCGCGCATCATCCACGCCGCGGGCGATTCGCAGCAGGCCGTCGTCGATATCCGGCACGGCCAGACAGGCTTGCTCGGTGATCGGCAGCAGCATGATATCGGCCTCGCGCCCGTCGGTCGGATCGAACGGATCCGCGGTCGGAATACGGCCGTGCCACTGCAGATAGCCCGACGCGGTCGAGCGCCACAGGTAAAAGCCGGCGGCCAGCTCCATGTTCGGCATGTTGTAGAGCCACGGCACCGTACCCTTGGCGCGGATCTCCTTCAGCTCGTCGGCGTCGATGCCGAAGCCGGTGTTGAGCAGCGCCACATCGAACAAGGGCAGCAGTTTGCGGTCTTCCTTATGGTTCAAATGACCGGCGATCTTGGCGTCGGGCATAACGCCTCGCAAATTGCGACGGATATGCTCCAGGTCCTCCGGCATGGACCCAGGATTGCCGGGCTCGTCCGCGATCGACCAGAGCGGGCCGGGCTCGCCGCGCTGGCGCAGCAGCCGGTCGAGCAGGCTCAGCGGTCCGTTGATGCCGTCGATGCCGACGCCGGCGATCAGGCGCTTGATCGGGGCATAGGCCAGGACCGGGCCGGTGAAGCCGGCGTCGCGCACCAGCGCCATCTGGTTGGCGAAGCGGGTCAGATGGTTGGCGTCGGGCGTGACGAGCGAGGGCGAGACGCTGGTCAGGCCCAGCCGCACCATGAAATTGAGGTCGCAGGACGCCGCCCGGTCGCGGACCGCGTCCGGCAGGTCGAACCAGTCGTCATAAGGCGGATCCTCCAGATAGACGCCGATGCCCTGTGTTGCCGCCGCGAGCGTGACCGGCAGCACCTCGATCTCGAACGGCTGGGTCGTGCTATGCCCATTGGCGCCGACCGTGACCGATCCCTGATAGATGCCGGGCGGCGCCTTTTCGGACGCCTGGATGATCATGTTGAGCCGGCGGGGCAGCCCGGCCCGCAGCGACATGTTTTCCAGATCGCCGCGCAGATGGTCGGCGGTCACGTCCAGCACGGCGATGGAGGGGTCGTAGCGCGTGTAGCGCCACTGGCCCCAGCGCATTTCGGTAAACAGCTCGCGCGTGCCCAGCGCCGCCGCATGGACCGTGACGGTCGCCTGCTTCGCCTCATCGGCGGACAGCGCCATGAAATCGAGGCTGACCAGACCGCCGCGCGCGACGGCGCGGCGCGGTACGACCGCGGCCTGCGTCGCCGGTGGGCGCCAGCCGGGCGCCGCTCTGTCGCCCTGCTTCAGCAGACCGATCGTCACGCCGGCCGGAACCGCGCCGCCCTTGTCGAAGCCGTTGACCGGCCACCGCTCCAGGAACCGCTCGCGCCGGGCGGCCTGAAGCGCCTGCAGCGCCTTGGAGCCGTCGGATGCCGGTTCGATCAGGACGGCCGACAGGAAGGTCGCCTCCAGCCCGTCGCCCGATTGCTCGATCGTCAGCTTGCCGTCGGTCACCGGCACGTTGATCGTGACCAGACCGCCGCGCCGGCGGCCGAACAGGGTCCAGGGATCGCCATCGGCCAGCGCCTCGCCCTCCCGGCCCGCGAAATAGACGGTGTGGATCCATTGGGCCGGCGTCATGTGATATTCGAGCGCGGTGTGGCCGTTCACCACGATCTTGCGATTGAGTTCGTGCGGCAGGAATTCCCACTCGCCGACATCCTCGGTCCACAGCGTCACGGTCCAATCGCCGTTCTGCCACGGCACCTCGAACTTTTCGACGCCGCGCAGGCCGGTGCCGATCAGGCCGTCGCCGGATGGCCGCGTGATCGCGATCTGGCTCTTGCCGATCAGGCGGGGATCGTTGGCGATCAGCGCTTCGAAGCCCGGAAACACCGCGGCGCCGCCGGGGCCCACCTTCCAGCCATGGGCACCGTCCGGCAGGGTGAAGGCGACCTCGGCGGTGATCTTGCCCAGCGTCACCGCCGGCTGGCCGTCGCCGGCGAAGACGATGATGCGGCGGATGTCGGTGATGTCGATCTTGCGGCCGGACGGCGTGTTCCATTGGCCTGGCAGCGAGCGGATGCGGAACGGGCCGGGCGGCACGATCCGTTCCTCGTTCAGCCGTTGGGCATAGCCGTTCGACTGCCCGTCATCGACGCGGAGCACGACCAGTTCCGGCGCGCCCGACGTGTTTTCGCCGACGATCGACAGCTCGACGTTCCGTTCCAGCTTCAGCGGCGGCGAGAAGTCATGGGACGTGGGCGTGCGGCCGTTGCCCAGCGGCAGTTCCTGGATCGTGTCGGCGGCCTGGGCCTGGGCGAGCGACAGCGCGGCGGCAAGCGCCAAAGCCAAAAATCTCATGGTAACCCGTCGATCAGAGTGGCGACCTGGGCGGCGCGCGCCTCCCAGGTCTCGGAACGAACCCGGTCGCGGCGTTCGGCACGGCGCGCTTCCGGCTCATGGCGGGATTGGCCGATCGCGGCGGCGAACCCGGCCGCGTCGGGCGCGATGGCAACCAGATCGGCATAGGCCTCGAGCGCCGGAAACGGCGTCGAGACGACGGGCTGGCCGGTCGCGAGATATTCGCGCAGCTTCAGGGGGTTGCTCGCCCGGATCTGGGCATTGTCGAGGAACGGCAGCAGCGACGCCTGCCAATGCTGCGAATAGCCGGGCAGGGCCTCGTGGGGCCGGGGGCCGACCAGCCGGATGTTCGGCACCGCGGTCAGCCGCCCGACCGGCACGCGCACTTCGCCGATCACCAGGAAGATCCAATCGGGCAGGCGGCGCGCGACATCGGCCAGCAGATCCTGATCGAGCCAGGCCGACAGGCTGCCGTAGAACCCGGCGACCGGTCCCTCCGGCAGATCCGGCGCGCGGGACGCGGGCTCGGCGAACAAGGCGATGTCGGCGCCATGGGGCAGCATCAGCGTCTTCGCGGCCGGAAACTTCGCGGCGAGCCTCGGCGAGGCGGCCAGGATCCGGTCGGCCTTGGCCGCGAGCCGCCCTTCGGCCCGGGTTACCGGGTCGTGATCGACCCCGGCGAGATGGGCGAAATCATCGCCACAATAGTAGATCGTCGCACGCTCGCCGAACGCGCCCAGCAGATCGACGGCCGTCGGCAGCGACGCCCACAGCACCGGTCGCGTGATGCCGCGCGCGGCCATCGCGGCGCGGACCTGGCGGCCGACCAGCAGGCGGTTGATCCAGCCAGCCAGCGGATTGCCCGGCCAGGGCAGGGCGAGCGGCGCCACGACGGACAGGTTGGGCGGCAGGGGCGCGCGCTCGGCCGGCGCGCGGGATCGCCCGAACAGGGCGGCCCGCAGCTTCTGGGCGATGCGCTTCAGGTCGGCGGCGCCCAAGCGCGGGCGGCGCAGGCCGATCGAATTGATCCAGACGACGCGCCGGTCGGCGGCCAAGCGCTTGATCAGATGCTGGGTGCTGCTGGGATGCCGGCCCCAATCCTCGCCGAAGACGATCAGATCGGCGGTCATGGGGCGGCCAGGGCGCGCACGACCTTCGCCGGCGCCCCGGCGGCGAATACGAAAGCCGGCAGATCCCGGGTCACGACCGCCCCGGCCGCGACGATGGTGCCCCGACCGATGGTGACGCCGGCCGAGACGGTGACGCCGGTCGCCAGCCAGACACCGTCTTCCAGCACGATGTCGCCGATCTGGTCGGCCGTGTCGGGCAATCCCGCGGCGCGCGCGGCGGCGTCGAGCGGGTGGCCAGGATAGCCGGCGAGATCGGCGCGGCCGGCAATATGGACATTGTCGCCGATCGTGACGCGTCCGCCGACCGCGATGGTCGTCTGGCGGCCGATATCGACGTTGCGGCCGACCGTCAGGATTGGATCGGCGCTGCCCGATCGGCCGCTGAAAATGCTCTGGGCCGAGACCCGGCAGTCCGCGCCGAAACGCAGCCGCAGCCCGCCCAGCACCAGCGGCATGCCGCCATGGAGATGGAGATTGGCGGCCGGTGCCTCGAGCCGCGACTGAAACAGCGGGGTCCAGTACAGCGCGCGGGTCAGGCTGGCGAACAGGCCGGATAGCGCATGATGCAGGGCGTAGAGCGGCTTGTGCAGAAAGGGCACGACCGGCACGGCCCCGCCGCGTGTTGCCTTGGCCAGACGCCAAAGCCGCCGCGCCAGCGGGCTGTCACCGCGTTTCGCCCAATCTTTCAGTCCTGCCAGCATCGGCCGCTCTGTCTCCGCTTTCCTGCGTCGCTTATCCCGTGCGCTGCCATCCTGCAGGCCGTGGGCCAAGTCAGGCTTTCTCAGCCTTGCACGGCATCTTCGTCGTCGATCACCTCGCCGGCTTCCATGCGCGTCGCGAAACGCGAAACCGACAGGGCGAGCGCCAGCAGGATGTAGAGCGGCCAGGTAAAGCCCTGGGTCAGGAAGCTGCCCGACACGATGAAGCTCGCCAGGCCGGCCAGCACCGCCTGGGCGATGGCGTAGGCTTCCAGGTTCATCGCAATGCCGGCGGCGCGCAGCCGGTCGAGCTTGCGCAAGGCCCCGAACGAGCGTTTCACCGTGGCACCGACCAGCACCAGGAACAGGGCGATGCCGATGAAGCCCGTCTCGGCCAGCACGCCGAACCAGGTGCTGTGAACCGCCTTGGCGAAACCCTCCCAATCCGACGTGTAGAAGAAGAAATTGCCCGGGAAATTATCGATGCCGACGCCGAACAGCGGATGGTCGAGCGCCATGCGAAAGGCGGCCTGCCAGGCATAAAGGCGCCCGGCGGCGGACTCGTCGACCATGCCCGCCTCGGCGGCACCGCCCGACTGGCGTCCGGAAATGCCGGCGAGCGCGAACAGAGCTACGGCGCCCAACCCGCCGACGCCGATGGTGACGACGCGCGACTTGATCGTTCGAAGCGCGAACACCGCGAACACGGCCGCGGCACCCAGCAGGCCGCCCCGGCTCTTGGTGTCGAGAATGGCGATCAGGATGATGATCGCGCTGATCAGGCCGAACACCCGGTTCTGCCAGCTCATCCCCGGCGACAGCAGATAGGAGACGGAGAACGAGATCGGAAACAGCAGCACGAGCGAGAGATCATTCGGATCGCCCAGCAGCGAGCCCATCTCGCGTCCGATCGTGACGCGGGTACCCTCGACCAGATTGATCGGATCGCCCATGTTGTGGATCGCGACCAGCGAGACCGCGAGCCCCGCCGCGACCAGCACCTTGCCAGCCAGCGCCAGCTCGCGCGGCGTGCGCGCCAACCAGGCGATGGCCGGCACCATGATGGCGATCTTGCTGTAGGTGTCGATCCAGTAGCTCATCGAATTCGCGCGGTTGGTCGCGAACAGGATGCCGATCGTCACCTGGGCGAAGAACAGCGAGAAATAGGTCAGTTCCCGCGACCAATAGGGCTTGATCCGCCCGGCGGCGAGCTGGGTTCCCAGCACGACCATGCTGGCGATTGCCAGGATCAGCGGCAGATGCAGGTCGTAGAGCTGCGGAAATGCCTCGTGCAGCCGGAAGAACGACAGCGCGATGAAGGCGAGGCACAGGATATAGGGCTGCTTGATGACGAGCGCCATGGCGATCGGCGTCAGCGCCAGCCCGACGATCAGCAGGGGCGAGGGCAGATAGAACCACAGCAGGCCGGCGCCGATCGAGACGCCCATGCCGACGGCGATCTGGCGGCGCAGCGCTCGCTTGACCCGCTCGCGGTCGGTCAGCGCCAGATCGTCGGGCTCGCCACGGCGGCGGAACTGCTCGACCGCCATCAGGCTGCCCGCCGAAAACGGGCGGGTATCGGCGCCAGGCCCAGCAGCAATGCCACCGCACCCGCGATGAGGCACGCGGCGCAGAGCGCCAGCCCGCCGGCGAACCAGCCGAGCCCCGCCGGCGTGAACCAGGCCGCGACGGCGGCGAGCGCCGCGTATAGCGCCAGCCGGGCCCAGGGCAGGCTGAGCGGCACCCGCCGCTGGCTGTCGATCAGAAACAGCGCGAGGCGCGCGACATAGGCGGTCACGGTCGCGATCACCGCGCCCATCACGCCCAGTTCGGGAATCAGCAGCAGATAGGCCGCCAGCGCCACGCCGGCCGAGACCAGATTGATCACGGTCGGCCGCGAGGTGCCGCGACCGGTAAAGGAGCCTACATTCAACAGATCTCCGGCATGCTGGACCACCGCCGCGATAATCAGCCAGGGCACGTAGCGGATGGCGCCATGATAGGAGGCCGGAGTCATGAGGGTGACGAGCACCGGTCCGCCGATCGCGACGCCGAGGCCGATCCAGGTCATGTAGGCGAGCCCGAACGTCACCGTGCGCGCACTCCTTTCGCGGCCATCCGGTTCTCCGAGAATGACGATCCGCCGTGGGAACCACCACAGGCCGAACGGCTGGAATAACAGAGGGGCGATTAACGCAACCTTTGCGGCGATCGCATATTCGGCCAGGGCCGCGACCGGAACGACCGGCGCCAGCAGCAGCCGGTCGAACGAACCCAGCACGAAACCACCCAATCCGGCCAGCACCAGCGGCGAGCCGTAGCGCAGCAAAACCTTGGTCGTGTGCAGATCGAACCGCACGCCGGTCGCCCGCGCCTGCTGGATCGCCAGGATCAGCGCGGTCAGCGCGGCCGCCGCGAGGCCAGCCGCCATCACGCCTGGAACGCCCAGGTCGGCCTTGAGTGCGATCACGATCAAGGCGGCCTGCAGCAACGAGCGCAGGCCGATCATGGCCAGGTAGAAGCTGGCCCGGTCGGTCAGGCGCAACCAGGCGAGCGGCACCTGGATCGCCCCGTCGAGTGCGACGGAGCCCAGCAGAAGCCGCAGCGCCAGGGGATCGACCGCCGGTCCCAGCACGTGCTGGATCAGGCCGGAGACGCCTTGCAGCGCCAGCGCCGCCGCGGCACCCAGTACCAGGATCAGGCCGAAGGCCGCGCCGACGATCCGCCGCCGCGCCGGCTCGTCCCTGGCGTCGCCGAGGAAGCGATATAGCGCATCGACCAGGCCGAAGCCCAGCACCACGGTCGCCACGTCGGCCAGGCTCTGCATCAGCTCGATCGAGCCATATTCGGTCGTCGACAGATGATCGGTGACGAACGGCACCATGACGATGGCAAGCCCGCGCGCCAGTGCGACCGACAGGGCGTAGAACAAGGCCTGGCCCAGCGGCTTGCGCACACCCATCAGATCGCCTCGATCAGGCGGGACAGGGTCTCGGCCTGGCGGAAATCGGTAAAGCGGTCGAGGACCCGCGCGCGGGCGCCCCGGCCCAACGCCGTGCGCTGGTCGGGATCCAGCGCCAGGAACCGTTCCAGCCGGGCGAGCAGGCTCGGCCGGTCGCCCGGCTCGGCCAGAAAGCCCGACGCCGCATCGACGGTTTCCTTCAAGCCCATCTGCCGCGTTGCGATCACCGGCAGGCCCATCGCCATCGCCTCCTTGACGACCAGCGGCCCCGTGTCCTTGAGCCCGTCCGCCGAGGGGCGAAACGGCCCGACGAACGCCATATAAGCCGGCCCATGCCCGGCGATCCATTCGCTCGACCGCGCGCCCAGGAACTCGACGCTCCGGCCCAGGCCCAGATCGGCGGCCATCGCCGTCAAGGCCGGCTTCAACTCGCCGTCACCGACGATGTCGAGGCCGGGGCGGTGCTCAGGCGGCAGTCGGGCCAGTGCCCACAGCAGATCATCGACGCCCTTGCAGTCGATCAGCCGCCCGACGAACAGCAGGCGCTGGTTCGGCGCGACCTCGGGCCGAGGCCGGAACCGCTCGGCATCGACGCCGCAGGGCGCGTTGACGATGGGGGCCGCAGGCGCGATTGCGGCCAGATCGGCCCGCATATCCTCGCATACGGCCAGGACCGCGTCGGCGCCGAGCAGCTTCGGCGCCAGGTCGATCGGGTGCTGATAGACGTCATGGCCGTGGCAGACGAAGCTGACGCCGGCGCCCATCAGGCGGGCGGCCACGATGGCATGGGCGGTGCCGGCCTGGGCGAAATGGGCATGGAGATGGGTGCAGCCGCGCGCACGGGCCGCCGCCGCGATCCGCGCCGAACTCCACAGCAGCGAGCGACGCGGCAAGCCCTGCTGCGTCCGGACGAAGTGCCAGGCGCGATCCAGGCCGCGGCCGGCGCGGGGCAGCAATCCCGCGACCGTCCCGGCCGGAACCTGATCCAGATAGAGCGCCATCGCCGCGATATCGCCGCTGTCGGGCTGCTGCTGCGCGTCGAGCCGGGTCATGACGATCGGCACGACCCGATGACCGCGCCGCATCATCGCGCGCATCTCGGTCAACACGAACGTTTCCGACAGAACCGGGAAGTTGGCCAGCACATAGCCGATCGTCTTCATCGAGGCCCTCAATGGCGCCTGAGGGAGTGCGCGCCGTGCCAAATTATTCATACCATGAAAGGATATGGCGAAGCATAGTCCGGTCCATCGCGGCCCGACATGAGAGGGTTGAATGCAGCCTCGCCTGAGCGTCGTCATCCCGACGCGCGACTGCCTCGAATATCTGCCGGCGGCCTTGGCCAGCCTGCGCGCCCAGGCGATCGCGGATCTGCAGATCATCGTCGTCGACGACGGCTCGACGGACGGGACGGCGGCCTATCTGGCGGCCGAAGCGGCAAGAGATCCCGCTCTGACGATCATCACGCGCGGCGGCGGCGGCGTGGCGGCGGCGCGGAACGCCGGCATGGCGGCAGCCACGGCGCCGATCATCGGCTTTCTCGATGCCGACGACGTCTGGCGCCTGGGTGCCGTCGCCGACCGGCTGGCGGCGCACGAGGCCGATCCGGGCCTGATCCTCAGCTTCGCCGACTATGAACATGTGACGCCCGAGGGCAGGGGCCTCGGTGCCTGCTTCGCCTTCTGGCCGCGCTTCGACCGGTTCGCCGGCGGCAGGCAGGGCATCTTGCCGCTCGGTCCCCGCGCGCTGGCGCTGCTCTATGCCGAAAATGTCGTCGGCACCTCGACCGTGCTGGCGCGCCGCGACGCGCTGGCGGCCGAGCACGGCTTTTCGACCGACTTCAAATCGGCCGAGGACTGGGATTTGTGGCTGCGGCTCGCCCGGCGCGGCCGGGTCGCCTGTTCGACGGCATGCGCCGCGACCTATCTGGTGCGGCCGGGTTCGCTGTCGCGCGACCGTCCGACCCTGATCCGTTGTCTGAAGCAGGTCTCCGCCCGCCATGGCGCCGCCGCGGCGCGGATCGATCCGGGGGCGTGGCTCGCCTGCCGTTCGCGTATCGCCGTCGCCGAGGCGGAACAGGCCCGCATCGTCGGGCGCAAGCCGGCCGCGCTGGCCCAGCATCTGCTGGCCCTGGCCCTGGCGCCCTCGCGCCGGCTGGTTCGGGCCGCCGCGTTCGATGGCGCGCGTCTGGTCGGCCTCAGATAGCGGCGCCGGCCGCGCGATATTCCGCCAGCACCGCCGCGATGCCCCGGGCGACGGAAAAGCGAGCCGCGATGGTCGCGCGCGCATGACGGCCCATCGCCGCGCGGGCATCGGCGGACAGTCTCGTCCAATCGGCGATCGCGCCGGCCAGGGCAGCAAGATCCCCGGCCGGCGCCAGGAAGCCGTTTTGACCGGGTTCGATCAGATCGGGCAGGCCGCCGACGCCGAATGCCGCGACCGGCACGCCGTGCGCCATGGCTTCGAGCGCCGCCAGCGGCAGCCCTTCGTGGCGCGACGGCATGACCAGCAGGCCGATCCGGGACCAATGGGGCGCCATCGGCACGACCCGCCCCAGAAACGTGACCGCGCCGCCATGGTCGCGCTCGAGTTCGGCCCGCATCGGTCCGTCGCCGTAGAGCGCCAGGGGCACGCCCGGCAGCCGGGACGCGAGCGCGCAGAACAGATCCGGCCCCTTCTCGAAACTCAACCGGCCGACGAATCCCACGCGGTCGTGCGGGCCGGCGATCAGGCCCGTGTCGGGCCGTTCGACGAAATTGGCGATCAGGGCCACCGGGGCGGGCAGGGCGCCGGCGATCGCGGCCGACACCGCGATGCGGCGGCCGAGGCGCGCAGTCATCCGGTCGGCCAGGACGTAGAGCCGCAGCTTGCCGGTTCCGGGCTCGCCGGCATGAAAGGTCGAGACCACGGGCCGGCCGGCGATGCGCGCGGCCAGCCGTCCCAGGATCCCGGCCTTGTAGCCGTGCGTGTGCAAAATGGCGGGATGCCGTCGGCGCAGCGCGCGGATCAGGCCGCCGAACCCGCCCGCCAGCGTTTCGTGCGCGATGCCGGCCCGGTCCAAGGCCGCACGCAGGGGATGGTCGCCGTAATCAGCCCAGAACAGCACGCGCGGCACCTGTCCCGCGGCCGCGAGCCCCACGGCCAATTGCTGGACGTGGCTCTCGATCCCGCCCAGATCGCGGCTGTCGAGCAGCAGCCAAATCTCGTTTCGATCCATGGCAACAACCTCAGGCTTTTTCCCTGGCCCGCAAGGGTGGATTTGCAAAATGCAAAGAAAGCCATCGCGGTTTGCGGCAAGACTTTGCGGAAACACCGAATTTGAGCTAGATTTACTAGGTCTTAAGGGCTTCGTTCGATGGTACGGTGTTTGCGGGAGGAGATCGGAACGGTGATCGTATCCGGTATGGAGCAGTCAATATGCAAGCAACCTACGTCGAGCCCAACACGGTGATCCTCACCTTGGAAGGGGAATTCGATGCGCTTGCGGTCGTCGATGCCCGCCCGATGCTGGAAGGCATCGTGGCCAACAGCAATTCCGATGTCGTCATGGATTTTTCCGCGGTCGATTTTCTCGACTCCTCCGGCATCGGCTGTCTGGTGTTCGTGTTCAAACGGCTCTATGCCGCCAAGCGGACCCTGACGCTGCAGGGTCTGCGCGATCAGCCCCAGCGCCTGATCCAGTCGCTCCGGATCGACAAGGCCATCCCGACGCGGCCCGTCGGCGCGGCCGCCTGACTTGTCCCTGCGGGATTTTTTCCGGCCGACCTGCCTGGGGGCTCTGGCGCTTCTGTCGTTGGCCGGGTGCAGCGAAGATTGGCCGAGCTACGGCCATGGCGGCATCGCGGAGCTGCGTCCGATCCCGCTCCAGCCCGAGGCGGAAGCGCTCAATCTGCAATTGAGCTGCTACAAAGCATTGATCGATCGCTATAAGGCGTCGGATGCGGCCGGTTATGCCAATGCGACCTTGCCGCGCGCCGACAGTCTGGGCGCCCGGATCTCCCGCGAGGTTGCCGGCGGGCTGCTGCCGGATGCGCGCTACGACATGGAGACGCTCAAGGTGATGGTGGTCGATCTGATGGAGGCCGCCGAACTGCCAACCGACAAGGTCGACCAATGCGCCGCCTCCTGACCGGCCGTTCCCTGGCGACCCTTCTCGCCGCGCTGCTGCTGGTGCTGGCCATGGCAGGCGCGTCCCAGGCCTGGGCGCAACAGCCCACCGATGGCGTGCCGCCGCTGCAGGCTGCGCCCGCCGGCACCGGCAACCAGTATCAGAACCCGAATCAGCAGACCCCGCGCGCGCAGGTCACCCCGGGCGCGCTGCAAAGCTCGACCGAGGCCTCGACACCCGATACCCAGGTCCGGATCGGCGACGTGCTGTTCCTGTCGCTGCCGGGCGAGGATACGTTCAACAAGACCTTCCAGGTCGATCGGCGCGGCAATCTGCTGCTGCCGGAAGTCGGTCTGATCCAGGTGGCGGGACTGAGCATCGCCCAGGCCCAGGTCAAGGTCCACGATCTGCTGGTCCGCGCCTTCCGCGACGTCTCGCGCTTCGAACTGGCGCTGAAGGAACGCCGGCTGCTGGTCACCGTGCTGGGCTTCGCCCGCAACCCGGGACCGGTCGAACTGTCGGGCGACGCCACGGTGCAGATGGCGATCAACATGGCCGGCGGCTTGGCCCAGGGCGCACAGCTCGACCGGATGCAGGTCCGCCGCGGCAAGGAAGTCCAGACCTTCGACTATAAGAAATATCTCGATACCGGCGATTCGAGCGTGCTGCCGAAGCTGGAGCCGCTCGACGAAATCTTCATTCCCGCCTCGCCGCTGACCGGCAATGTCCAGGTCGATTTCGACCCGCATACCCTGGCCGCGGCCGGCGATGCCGGCGACGACCGCACCTCGATCAAGGTGTTCGGCGAGGTCAACAGCACCGGATCCTTCGCCTACAAGCCCGACGCCTCGATCGTCGAGTATCTGATGCGGGCGGGCGGCGTCACGCGCTACGCCACGACCGACGGCATCCGTGTCGTGACCAAGGGCAAGCCGCAGACCTTCAGCCTGAAGGATTATCTGGACTCCGGCGATAAGAAGCTGCTGCCCGAGATCGCACCGGGTTCGACGATTTTCGTGCCGAAGGAGATCGAAGAGATCAAGGG
>Ga0302317_10000200_pt1 | contig 56707 bp, 47 predicted proteins | sample III_Palsa_N3_3_FD_200450 | JGI IMG/M metagenome (GOLD analysis project Ga0302317, IMG submission 200450) | Peat permafrost microbial communities from Stordalen Mire near Abisko, Sweden - III_Palsa_N3_3 | ecosystem: Environmental > Terrestrial > Soil > Palsa > Peat permafrost | place: Sweden...
TTAACCCCCCTCCCCGGCTTCGCCGGTACTCCCCCCAGAGGGGGGAGAGAGTCGCTCTACGAATTCAACTCCCGCCACCGGGTCATCGCCTCGGTGGGGCCGGCGAAGGCTTCCTGGGTCGTCGGGTTCCAGTAGCGAAGGGCTTCCAGCGGGACGCGCCGGCCGCTCACCGCGCAGATGACATAGCGGCCGGGGCGAACGACCGTGAACTCGCCGTCGCCGTAGCTGACCACCGCCGGCGGCTCGTCCGGGCGACCGAGAGACTTGTCGTGGGCGTTCATGGCGGATGACTTAACGCAAAAGGCGGCTCGCCGTCGACATGCCCGGAGAGATGGCCATCGGCGAACTCTATATCCAGGACCTCACCCGGCTCGAGCTCTGTGGCGCTCGTGGCCAGCCGACCGCCCGCGCCGCGCACCAGGGCGAAGCCGCGCCGCAAGGGGGCCTTGGGCTCCAGCGAGGCGAGCACGCGGCCCTGCCCGGCCAGGCGCTCGCTCAGCGCCTCGAGCCGGCGCGTCACGGCCGGGGCAAGGCGGGCGCTGGCGCGGGTGAGGTCGCGATTGTGGATGTCCAGGCCAGCGGTGAGCAGGCCCGGCCGCAGCCGCCCGCCGACCCCAGCCAGCTGACGGCCATGGCGCTCGACATTGCCTCGCAGTGCGCCACCGAGCTTCAGGGCCGCGTAGTCCAGCCGCTGGGCCGCGGCGGCCAGCAGGTCGTCCGGTCGGCCGAGGCCGCGCACCGCGAAGGCCAGGGACCGCCGCCGCTGCTCCAGGGTCTGGGCGCCGGAGCGGGTCAGGCGGCCAGACAGCTCCTGCACGGCGCCGACCAGATCGGCCAGCACCGGCGTCGCCAACTCGGCGGCCGCAGTCGGCGTTGGGGCGCGGCGGTCGGAGACGAAGTCGATCAGGGTGGTGTCGGTCTCGTGGCCGACAGCCGAGACCAGCGGGATGGCCGAGGCGGCCGCGGCTCTCGCCATGGCCTCGTCGTTGAACGGCCAGAGGTCCTCCACCGAGCCGCCGCCGCGGGCGACGATCAGCAGATCGGGCTTCGGGATCGCGCCCCCGGCCGGCAAGGCGTTGAAGCCCTCGATGGCGGCCCGCACCTCGCCGGCCGCCCGCTCGCCCTGGACCAGCACCGGCCAGACGATCACCCGGCAGGGCCAGCGGTCGGCGATGCGGTGCAGGATGTCGCGGATCACCGCCCCGGTCGGACTCGTGATGACGCCGATGACGCCCGGCATGGCCGGCAGCGGCCGCTTGCGCTCAGGGCTGAACAGGCCCTCGGCGGCCAGCTTCTGCTTCAGCCGCTCGAGCTGAGCGAGCAGAGCCCCGGCCCCGGCCGGGGCCATGGTCTCGATGACGATCTGGTACTGCGAGCGGCCGGGATAGGTGGTGATGCGGCCGGTGACGATCACTTCCAGGCCGGTCTCGGGTCGCACGGCCAGCTGGCGGACCGTCCCCTTCCAGATCACCCCGGAGATCGCGGCCTTGTCGTCCTTGAGGTCGAGATAGACATGGCCGCTGGCCGCGAAGGTGACTTTGGAGAGCTCGCCGCGCAGGCGCACGAAGCCGTACGACTCCTCGATGGTGCGCTTCAACGCATTGGCCAGCTCGGAGACGGAATAGGCCCGGGCATTGTCCGCCGGTTCGACGAGCGCTTCGGTCATGGGGGGCAGTCTAACGCAGCGCCGCCGATTCCGCTCTCACCGCGGCGCGGGAGCGCGCAGGACCCCGTCGATGACCCGCTCCAGGCCCTCCAGGGTGTTGCAGGAGGTCGCCACCCGGCAGAAGCGGGCATAGACGTCCATGCGCGAATCGCCCTGGCCCCAGTAGGTGGTCGGCTCCGGGTTGAGCCACACCACCTGGCGAGTCTGGTCGGCGAGGCGGCGCATCAGGTCGAGGCGCGGGTCGGCGTAGTTGCTGCGCGCATCGCCGAGGATGATCACCGTCGTCCGCCGGTCGAGACGGGCCTGGGCGACGAGGTCTTCCAGCGCGCGGCCATAGTCGGTCGGGCGAAAGCCGATCCGCTCGAGGATGAGGGCGGTGGAGTCCTGAACCCTCGCCTCGTCCAGAAGGTCGTCGACCCGCACCAGGCGGTCGGAGAAGGCGAAGGCCTCCAGGCGCTCCACCGCCTCGCCGAGGCTGTGCAGGAAGAGCAGCAGAAACTGCGCCGCCGAGGCCACCGAGCGGGAGACGTCGCAGGCGACGACGATCTGCGGTCGGTCGATCTTCTCGTGCTTCCAGATGAGCTCGAAGGGCGCGCCGCCATAGCCGAGGCTGCGGCGCACCGTGTGGCGGACGTCGAGCCGACCCTTGCGGGCCCGGCGGCGACGGCGGGCGTAGCGCTCGGCCAGCCGCCTGGCCATGCGGCGGACCAGGGTCTGCATGGCCTTGACGTCCGCCTCGTCGATGGCGGCGAAGGCCTGGCGGGCCAGGATCTGCTCGCGCAGCCGGCGGCCGGTCTCCGAGGCGTAGAGCGCCGCCTGGCGGTCCACGAAGGCATTGGCGCGCTCGAAGAGCTCGGCGCGGCCTTCGGCCAGGCGCTCGGCGCGTTCGACGTCGCCAGCGGCGCGCAGGGCGGCGATGCGCGCCTCGAGACCCCGCAGGCCCATCTGGTCGAGGGTGCGGCGGACGACGAGGCCGCGCTGGGTGGGAATATGGATATCGGCGGCCCCGGCGCGATCGGCGGCGGCCTCCATGGCCTGGGCGAGGCCGGCCTGATCGCCGGCGACGACCAGGGCTTCGAGGCCGGGTCCGGCGGCCCGCACGCCCTGGTCCGGATGCGCCGCCAGCGCCTCGCGGGCGAAGTAGAGGTCGAAGCAGGCGTCGAAGCGCGCCGCCTCGGCGGCCGACTTGGCCAAGGTCGCGGCCAGGACGTCACGGACCAGGGCGCGGTCCGCCCAGCCGACCTCCGCCAGGGCCCGGTGGGCGTCGATCGCCTCGGCCGGCGAGACGCGGACATCCTGGGCCCGCAGGGCGCGAATGAAGCCTGCGAGCGGCTCAGTCACGATCGGCGGCGGCCAGCAGCTCGGCCAGGCGCGGCTCGGCGGCGGCGATGTCCTGCTCGAACTTCAGCAGCAGGTTGAGGGTCTCGCGCACCAGGCCGGCGTCGAGGGTGCGGGCGTGCAGCAGGACGAGCGCCCGGGCCCAGTCGACCGTCTCGGAGATCGACGGCGGCTTGCGCAGATCGAGCCGCCGCAGGCCCTGGACGAAGGCGACCAGTTGGGTCCTGAGCCGCGCCTCGACGTCCGGCGCCCGGGCGGCGACGATCCGCTCTTCCAGGGCCTGGTCCGGCAGCGGGATGTGCAGGTGAAGGCAGCGGCGCTTGAGGGCGTCGCCGAGATCGCGAGTGTTGTTCGAGGTCAGGAACACCACCGGCGCGACCCGCGCCTTGATCACTCCGATCTCGGGGATCGAGACCTGGAAGGCCGACAGCATCTCCAGCAGGAAGGCCTCGAAGGCCTCGTCGCTCTTGTCGATCTCGTCGATCAGCAGAACGGCGCCAGCCTCGGCCTGCAGGGCCTGCAGCAGCGGACGCGGCTCCAGGAAGGTCTCGGAGAAGAACAGCTCGCCGACGCCCTGCAGCCGGCTCATGGCGGCGGCGAGGTCGGGCTCTTCGCCGAGCGCCGGGCCGAGGTGGTCCTTGAGGATCTGGGTGTAGAGCAGCTGCTTGCCGTACTTCCACTCGTAGAGGGCGCGCGTCTCGTCGAGACCCTCGTAACACTGCAGGCGGATGAGCGGCAGGCCGAGGAGGCGGGCGGCGCTGAGCGCCAGCTCGGTCTTGCCGACCCCGGCCACGCCCTCGACCAGGACCGGCTTTTCCAGATGGGCGGCCAGCCACAGCGCCGTGGCGATGCGCCGCGAGGCGATGTAGCCGACCCCGGCCAGTCCCTCGATCAGCGCCTCGACGGAGGTCAGGGCACCGGACGCGGCGGCCGGGGCGGTGCGGTCATGGGGCTGGATGGTCACGCCCCACTATGGCGTGCTGACGTTGGGGAGGGAAAGGGTCGATGCCGGCGCCCATATCGCGGGCGCCCGGCGCCCCATCTGCCGCTGGGATGGGCAAGCGCGTCGATCGCGGCCGCCTCGGTCCCACCTGCAGGCCGCATCGCGATCAGCCTGCCCCATGCGTCTGCCGGCGTCACTCGCGCAGGAGATTCGGAACCGCCCATGAAAATGGTCGTGGCGATCATCAAGCCGTACAAGATAGACGACGTCCGAGACGCGCTGGTGGAGGCGGGGGTGGAAGGCATGACCGTGACCGAGGCCCACGGCCACGGCCGGCAGAAAGGTCACACCGAAATCTACCGTGGGGCCGAGTACAAGTCGACGTTCCTGCCCAAGATCCGCATCGAGGCGGTGGTCCAGGACGACATGGCCGCCAAGGCGGTCGAGGCGATCGCCCGCACCGCGTCGACCGGCAAGATCGGCGACGGCAAGATATTCGTCCTGCCGGTGGAGGAGGCCATTCGCATCCGCACCGGCGAGAGCGGCCTCGCGGCGCTCTGAGGCTCGAGACCCTGGGAGGACAGGATTGAGTGGAATGAACTTCGCATCCAGGTCGCTGAAGGCCATCCTGGCCATTGCCGGCACGATCTTGCTCAGCGCCATCGCCGCGCCGGCGCTGGCCGCTTCGGCGCCCAACTACAATGCCAATCCCAACAGCGGCGACACCGCCTGGATGCTTACCTCCACCGCCTTGGTGCTGATGATGACCATCCCGGGTCTAGCCCTTTTCTATGGCGGCATGGTGCGCCGGAAGAACGTCATCGGCACAGTGGCGCAGTCGTTCGCCATCACCTGCCTGGTGACGGTGATCTGGTACGCCGTCAGCTATTCGATCGCCTTCGGGACCAATGCCGACGCCGGCCAGAACCAATTCTGGGGCGGCCTTGGCGGCGTGTTCCTGAAGAACGTCACCATGGACAAGCCCTACCTGATCGCCGGCTCGCCGGTGACCATCCCAGAATACGTCTACATGATGTTTCAGATGACGTTCGCGATCATCACCCCGGCGCTGATCTGCGGGGCCTTCGCCGAACGGATGAAGTTCTCGGCCCTGCTGCTGTTCATGACCCTGTGGTCGATCTTCGTCTACGCTCCGATCGCGCACTGGGTGTGGGGCGGCGGATTCCTGGGCGCCAAGATCGGCGTGCTCGACTTCGCGGGCGGGACGGTGGTGCATATCAATGCCGGCGTCTCCGGCCTCGTCTGCGCGCTCGTGCTCGGCAAGCGTAAGGGTCTCGGCCACGACAACATGGCCCCGCACAACCTGGTGCTGACCATGATCGGCGCCAGCCTGCTTTGGGTTGGCTGGTTCGGCTTCAACGCCGGCTCGGCGACCACCGCCAACGCGCTGGCCGGCGCGGCCATGGCCAATACGCAGATCGCCACCGCCGCGGCGGGGCTGGCCTGGATGCTCGCCGAATGGATCGTCTCCAAAAAGCCGACCATGCTCGGCCTGGCGTCCGGAGCGGTGGCCGGCCTCGTCGCCGTGACGCCGGCCTCCGGTTTCGTGAACCCCAACGGCGCCTTCTTCATTGGCATTGCGGCCGGGGTCGGCTGCTATCTGTCGGCCGTCTACCTCAAGCGCGTCTTCAAGTACGACGACAGCCTGGACGCCTTTGGCGTGCACGGCGTCGGCGGCTTCATCGGGGCGATCCTGACCGGCGTCTTCGCCGACGCGGCGATCAACTCGGCCGGAAAGATCCACAGTCCGTTGACGCAACTCTACGGCTGCATCGGCACCATCGTTTGGTCGGGCGTCCTGACCTTCCTGATCCTCATGGTGTGCAAGTACACCACCGGCCTGCGCCTCTCATCGGACGACGAGTTGGAGGGCCTGGACATGGCCGTCCATGGCGAAACCCTGCACGAGGCCTGAGCGAGCCCTTCAGGGATTGAGGCGCGCGGCGCGGACGCTGGCCTCGCCGGTGAGTGGAGCCTCGCCCGCGTTGGGCCCCACGGCTACGCGGTAGGCTCCGCCCGCCACCAGCCAGGCATGGTCCGCCTCGCTCCAGCTGGCGAGGAGACGCGCTGGCGCGGCGATCCTGACCCGCCGTGATTGGCCTGGCTTGAGCGTCACGCGTGTCCAGCCGACCAGGCGCTCCTGGCTTCGCCCCGGCTCAGCCATCAGGTAGGCCTGAGCGGTCTCGGTCCCGGCGCGGCCGCCCGTATTGGTCAACGTAAAGCTGACGCGGACGGTGTCGCCGCCCGCGACCTTGAGGTTGTCGTATCGGAAGCCGGTGTAGGTCAGTCCATATCCGAACGGAAACAGTGGCTTCGCGCCGGTGTGGGCGAACCAGCGATAGCCGACGTCCGAGCCTTCGTCATAGCTGACGGTGATCGGTGCGGCGTCCGGACCGGTCAGAAGACCGGACCCCGTGGGTTTGGCGCCGGGCAGCTGGGGCCGCGGCAGCTCGGCCTCGCCGGCCGGGAAGGTTTCCGGCAGTCGCCCGGACGGACCCACTTCGCCGTACAGCACGCGGGCGATCGCCTCCCCGCCGCCCGAGCCCGGATACCAGGCCTCGATCACCGCGCCGACCTTGTCGAGCCAGGGCATCAACACCGGGCCACCGGTTTCCAGCACCACCACGGTGTGTGGATTGGCCGCCGCTACGGCAGAGATCAGGGCGTCCTGACCGATCGGCAAGGACATCTCGACGTCCGCGCCCTCGGTCGACCACTGGGTGGCGAAGACGATCGCCACGTCGGCATTCTTGGCGAGCGCAGCGGCCGCGGCAGGATCAGCGCCGTCTACGAACATCGACTGGGCGTTGCGTGCGGCGATCGCCTTTAGAGGAGAGGAGGGATGAAAGATCATCCCTTGGCCCCACGGCGGCGCGCCTTTCGGAGCCGGCAGACGCAAGGAGCCGAGCGGGATCACCTGGGACGAGCCGCCGCCGGAAATCACGCCCACGTCGGCGTGACCGCCGATGACCGCAATCTTCCCTGCCGTCAGCGGCAGCAGGCTGCCGTCGTTCTTGAGGAGGACGATGCCGCCCTCGGCGACGCGTTGGGCGACCTTGGCGTCGACGGCAGTGTCGAGCCCACCCGGTGTAAGCGGTCGGTCGAACAGGCCCTCGGCGAACATGCTGCGTAGCACGCGCTGGGCCATGTCCCGCAACCGGCCCGGCAGGACCTCGTTGCGGGTGACCGCGGACTTCAGCGGCGCCTCGAACCACATGGTCTTGTCGAGGGGCTTGCCGGATTCCTGATCAAGGCCGGCATTGGCCGCAAGGACGGAGTGGACCGCCCCCCAGTCGGACATCACGAAACCCGGCCAGGCCCAGTCCTTCTTGAGCACGCCGTTGAGGAGAGTGTCGTTCTCGCAGGCGTAGGCGCCCGCCACTTTCTGGTAGGCGCACATGACCGAGCCGGGCTTGCCCTCCTCGATGGCGATCTCGAAGGCCAGCAGATCGGATTCGCGCGCCGCAGCCGGGTCGATGCGCACGTCGAGCGCCATGCGACTCGTCTCCTGGTCGTTGAGCGCGAAGTGCTTGACCGTGGAGATGACGCCCTGGCTCTGCACGCCCCGCACCGCCGCGCCGTCGATGACGCCGGCCAGAAGCGGGTCCTCGCCGAGGTATTCGAAGCCGCGCCCCCCGCGGGGATCGCGGACCAGGTTCACGCCGCCGGCGAGGAGCACGTTGAAGCCCTTTTGCCGCGCCTCCAGGCCGATCATCGCCCCTGCGGCGAAGGCGAGGTCCGGATCGAAAGTAGCGGCGATGGCCGGCCCGGACGGCAGGGCCGTAGCGTCGTCGTTCTTGCGGGTGGCGTTGGCGATCCCGAGGCTGGCGTCGCTCTCGAACAAGGGGGGGATTCCCAGCCGCTCGATGCCGGGCAGATAGCCGGCGGAAGTCGGAACTCCGGCCGGCCGGATCCTCATCAGCTGCGCGATCTCGGTTACCACCAGCGACAGCTGCTCCGGCTCAGTCATCTGATCGACCAGAAGGTCGGCCCGACGGTCTGGCGAAAGCTTCGGGTTCATCCACGGCTGCGCGACCGGCTGGGCCCAGGCGACCCCTGCCGAGAGGGCGGCAATCGCCGCGCCGGTCATCATCGCCCGTTTCATTTCCGCTCCACGGTGGTCGCTGGTTCTGCGGGGCCTATCAGCGGAAAAAGCGCGCCGTCTAGAGCGTCAATCCGTCGGCGACGGCGCCCGGATTCTCGGCCATGGGCTGGCCGGTCAGCGACTTTCCGTAGAGTCGGTAGGTCTTGTAGATGCGGGCGCCGAAGGCCTCGAGGATGTGCCGCATGGGCATATTGTCCTCAAGGATCCAGGAATATTCCGCCTCGGTGATGCCGAGCTTCACCGCTTCGCGCCGGAAGGCGTCGAGGATGAGGAAGGGGGCGAAGGCGCCACGTGCGTCGCGGGCGAACTTGCGCTTCACCCCCATCAGCGGCACCCGGCCGCGCTTCACGCCCTTGACCTTCAGCCGCCACAGAAGCTTGGCCCAGCCGAATGGGAAAAGCTTGCCCTTCAGGTCGAAGATCGCGTCGTTGAGGTTGGGCAGCAGCGCGCCGAATCCAGCCGACTCGCCATCGATCTCCACAAACCAGATGAGTCTGGGGTGCAGCAGCAGCTTGAGCGACTCGCCAAGGTGCCGCGTCTCGGCCTCGGTAATCGGCGCAAAGCCCCAGTTGCCCGCCCAGGCGTCGTTCCAGATATCGACGAGGGTCCGCACTTCGCCGTCGAAGTTCTTCATGTTGATCGGCCGGATCACCAGTCCCACCGGCATCGGGCGTTCGAGACGAGATTCGATCGCCCGCGTGAAAGTGGGAACACCGGAGATGTAGGCGTAGACGTCCTTCACCTTGCCGTAGCCCTGCTCCTCGATCCGGCCGCCCGTCCAGCGCGCGTCGTGACCCATCATCAGCATTGGCGGGGTGTCGTAGCCGTCGACGAGCAGGCCGACTTCCTCGTTGATCGACAGGTTGAGGGGCCCGATGATCCGCGCCCGGCCCTTAGCCCGCAGCCAGTCCTCGGCAGTCTTCAAGAGGGCCGCGAAGATCTCTGGATCGTTCTCGGCCGCGATCAGGCCGAAGAACCCGTCCGGCGCGGCCGGGTCTGTTTTGGCCAGATGATCGATCTGGGCGCTGATCCGGCCGACGTCGCGCCCGTCCTTCACCGCTAGCCAGAATTGCCAGTCGGCATGTTGGAAGAACGGATTGACCTTGGGCGAGAGCGCCTCGCGGCGCTCGAACATCAAGGGGGCGATATAATTGGGGTCGCCTTCGCCCAGGCGCATCGGGAGGCGGATGAACCGCTCCAGCTCGGCCTTGCTGACGACAGGGCGGATTTCCACCGACATAACTAACCCTCGGCGTAGAGGAGGTAACTGACCGCGCCTGCGGCGAAGGCCACCGGAGCGCCCCAGGCCGCTGCCCAAGGCGGCAAGACGCCGGTTTGACCCATGGCCGTCAGGATGCCGTCAGTGACCAGATAGAACAGGCCGAAGCAGAGGCCCAGGATGACCGGGATGGTGCGGTTGCTGCGCGCGTGTCCTAGCGCCGTCGGCAGGGCGAAGAGGAGCATGATCAGCGGCGCCAAAGCCTCGGCCAGGGTGCGGTAGAGCCGGGTCTGGAACTCGCTCGGGCTCTGGTCGATCGGCCCTTTGCCGAACAGCGAACGGTAGGCCGCCTCGGACGTCATCTGATAGGCGCCGGCGAACAGGCGGGCCGAGTCGGCCGGACGAAGCGTCGTCGGCCAGTCCATCGCGCTGACCGTCATCCGCTCGGCGTGGTCCTGGCGCAGGTCGGTCACCGTGGCGTTGTCCAGCCGCCAGCCATGGCCCGTCCAGACCGCCTTGGCGGCTTCGATGCGGCGAACAAGTTGCTGGCCTGCGTCCCGATCGTAGATCGACACGCCGCGCATGGAGCGACCGTTGGGCGCACCGGCCCGGGCGAGCACCACATCCCCGTCGATGCGGAACCACCTTTCGCGGGTGTTCACCGGGTGTCCTGGCGTGCTCTCCGCCCACCAGGCGGCCAGCGCCTGCTCCGCCCGGGGCGTCACCTGATCGGCCACCACCAGGTCGAGCGCCGCAACGGCCAGGGCGACCGGCAGGGTGCGGCGGAAGATCTGCAGCAGCGAGAGGCCGCTGATCCGCATCACCACCAGCTCGCTGTTGCGCGCCAGTTGGGCAAAGGTGAAGAGCGCGCCCGCCAACACTGCGAACGGGGCCACCTGCTCGAACATGTAGGGCAGGCGAAGGAGCATGTAGCGTGCGATTTGGATCGCCCCGCCGCGAGCCAGAAGATCGTTCGTGCGCTCAAGCAGGTCGATCAGCTGCAGCAGGCCGATCATCGCCACGCCGGCAGCGGCGGTGCGCACCGCCATGATCCGGGTGAGGTAGGCCGAGATGCCGAGCGAGCCGCGGGTCCGCATCGCCGCAGCCGGGGTCTTGCTGCGACGCTCGAACAGCTGCTCAAAGCGCCGGAACAGCCCGGAGAGCGGCGTCTCGCCCGGACGGCGGCGGCTCGACATGAACAGCCACAATCCGAATCCAGCCTGAACGAGGAACAACCCGCCGATGCTGATCAGCGGATCGACGGCGCCGGAATCAGCCAGACCCTTGCACAGGGTCACCCCGTGGTGGAACGCCACCAGGATCACCGCGCCAAGGATCATGCCGGGGGTACGGCGACCTCGCTTGACGGCCATCGCCAACGGCAGCGCCAGAAGCGGCAGGAACGGCACGGCCAGGGCGCGCGCGATGCGCGAATAGAGTTCGGCCAGCAGCACTCGCTTTGGAATCACCGCGTCCGGGCTCTGCGCCTCGCGGATCAGCTCCGGGAGGGTCAATTCCGCCTCGCTGCCGCCGCGCGGCGCCAGACGCTGGTCGTTGCTGAGGATCTGCTGGTCGCTGAAGCCCTGGAAACGCAGGAGCCGGTCGCCGTGCGGCGTATCGGTGAGGATAAGGCCGCCGGTGAGATCGAGGTCGGTGGTCTTGCCATCCGGCGCCAGGGCGAGGGCGCCGCGCTGGGCGGTGACCACCGTTTCTCCCTGCGGCGCGACGCGCCGGATGAAGACGCCTTTGAGCTGGCGGCCGGTGGGGTCGACCGCGTCGGCCGTGATGGTGAAATTCGGCCCGGCGTTGATGAACATCTGCGGGTCGAGCTGGGCTGTCCACCCAGCCTGGGTGGCGGCATTAAGCACCGCCCGATAGCCGTAGGCGCTGTACGGCTGCAGGAAGCCCGAAATCAGCAGGCTGACCGCGGCGAGAACCACTCCGACCGCCACCAGCGGCGCGGCGATGCGGGTGAAGGAGACACCGCCGGCGAGGATGGCGTCGAGCTCGGAGTCATCGCCGAGACGCGCGATAACGATGAACATCGCCACGCAGAACGCGGCCGGCAGCGCTAGACCCAGCTGGTAGGGGACCAGGTTGGTCACCAGGCCGAACAGGTAGCCCATGCGGGCGCCGTTGGACTCGAGCTGGTTGATGAGATGCAGCGTCTGGTCGAGCAAGAAGGCGACCAGAGTCACACCGAGAACGCCAAGCGCCGGCATGGCCAGCATGCGCAGCAGGTAGCCGTCGAGAATCGACGGCCGCCAATTGGTCTTGCGCGCGGTGGGGGCGGCGAGCGCCAGGGAAGTCACGTGGTCAGGCGGCTCCGCCGGCACGCCGCTTCTCGGCGTCTAGGAATCCGAGCCGGCGGCCGACGTCCTCGAAGACCGCCAGAGCGGTGTCGATCTGGGCCAGCGTGTGGGCGGCGCTCACACTGGTGCGCAGCAGGCAGACGTCGGTCGGCGTGGCTGGCGGAATGGCGAGGTTGACGTAGAGGCCCGATTCTAAAGCCATCTTCCAGAAAGCCACGGCGGTTTCCTGATTGGGCATGGCCACCGCGACAATAGGGTTCGGCTCCGGGCCAGTCTCGAAACCCAGGGCCAGCAGGCCGTCATAGAGCCGCTGAGCGTTGCGCCGCAGATTGGCGCGCAGGGACGGCTCGCTGCGCAACCGCGAGAGCGCCTTGAGAGTCGAGGCGACGATGCCTGGCGGCAGCGAGGCGGTGAACATGTAGGGCCGGCAGACGAAGCGCAGGACATCGAATTCGACGCTGTCGGAGACGCAGAAGCCGCCGACGCTGCCGAGGCTCTTGGAGAAGGTGCCGACGATGAAGTCGACATCGGCCTCCACACCGGCCGCTTCGGCGAGGCCGCGCCCCGTTTCGCCAAGGACGCCCAACGAATGCGCCTCATCGACCAGCAGATAAGCGCCCATTTCGCGTTTCACCGCCGCGATCTCCTTCAGCGGGGCGGTGTCGCCCAGCATGGAGTAGATCCCCTCGACGACGATCAGCCGGTCGCCGGGCTGTCCGGACAAGCGACGCAGACGCTTGTAGAGGTCTTCGGGATTGTTATGGCGGAAGCGGATCACCTCCCCATGACCGAGGCGCGAGCCGTCGTAGATGCTCGCGTGACTGTCGGCGTCTAGGAGCAGATGGTCGCCGCGACCCACCAGAGCCGAGAGCACGCTGAGGTTGGCCTGGTAGCCGGTGCTGAACACCATCGCGTGCTGCCGCCCATAGAAATCGGCCAGCGCCTGCTCCAGGCGAATGTGGCCGCCGTAGGTGCCGTTGAGCACCCGGGAGCCCGTGGTGCCTGTGCCCTGGCTGCGCGTCGCCTCGATCGCGTCCTGGATGCATTCCGGGTCGAAGGTCAGGCCAAGATAGTTGTTCGTGCCCAGCAGAATCGTCCGCCGGCCCCCCAGCATCCCTTCGGTAGGGGAGAGCACCTCGTCGAACCTGACGTCCAGGCCGTGCGAATGCAGGGTCTCGTAGACGGCGAGCTGGGCCGCATGCTTGGAGAGTATTGTCATTGATGGGTCCCGCTGCGCAGGTCTTCGACCGCGTGTATCAGATCACCGACCGTCTGAATCTGGGCGATCCGATCGAGAGGGATCGAAATATCATAGAAGTCTTCGATCGCCATGACGAAATTCATCACCCCCAGAGAGTCCATCCCAAGGTCTTCGACTATGTCCGTACGATCGTCGATGTGGACCGGATGACCCAGGACCTGTTCGAAGATGGTGGAGATGTCCTCGCAAGTGACGTGTTCGGGTGGTCCCACCGTCTCTTCCACTAAAGCTAATTGCCGGATTTGCCTCATCCCCTCGTCTTCACCCCGCCGCGCCGGCTCATAGAGTCACCGACCACCGTAACAGCTTTGCGGGCGCAGCTTCAACCGCGAGCTCCCGCGCCAACCCTGGCCAGGCGACTCCCCCAAGATGCAACCCAAGGAGGCGAAGCGCCCGATTGATGAATCGTGTTCTCGATTCAAAAGCTTGAACGTGTGCAGATCCGGTTGCAAGATTCGTGAAACCCGCGCCGCTTAACCGTTCCTTACAGCCACCCAGCGGCGCGATACCATCTCACAGTGTCGGCGAATCCCGATTCGAGCGTGTGGCGGGCGTCGGGCGCGCCGGGCGCGAGTTCCTGCGGCGCGACGGCCCAGGCCCCGTGCAGCATCTCCCGCGCCTTGCCGCGCGTGAAGATCGGCGCGGCGCGCTGGAACGGAGTCGACAACTGGGAGATGGAGCCCGCGGCCATCAGGCTCCAACCAGGCAGGCGCACAATCCGCGGCCGCCGGCCGACAGCGTCCCAGGCGGCGCGGGCGATCTCCTCCCACGCATAGCCGGCAGGGCGTTCACCCCCCACGGCCCAGGTCCCGGCGAGCGACGACCGCTCGGCGAGGTCGACAACGGCGGCCGCCACGTCGTCGACGTGAGCCATGGCCAGGCGGGCGGCGGCCGCTCCCGGGACCGGCGCAAGCGAGGAGCGGGCGGCGAAGCGGAACAGCTGCAGGGTCTCGCGGTCGCCCGGCCCATAGATCACCGGCGGCCGGATCACAGCCAGCCGACCCCCCGCGACGGCGAGGGCCGCTTCCTCGCCCGCGCGCTTGCTGGCCGCATACGGGGAAAGCTGCGGCTCTCGGGCCGCGAGGCTGGAGACCAGCACCTGACGGGCCGTCGAGGCCTCGGCAAATCGGGCCGCGCCGTCGCAGTTGACGGCCAGGAACGCGCCCAGATTGTGGGCCTTGATTAGCCCGGCGCAGTTGATCGCGGCATCGGCGCCCGCCTGAAGTCGCGCCAGACTGTCGGCGTCGTGGAGATCGCCGCGCAGCGTGTCCACGCCCTCCGCCGAGAGCGCCGTGGCGTCGGCGTCTCGCCGCACCAGCGCGCGCACCTGCCAGCCGCGCCCACGAAAGGCGCGGACGAGGCGTCGGCCGAGGAAGCCGGAAGCGCCGGCGAGCGCAGCGAGCGGCAAGTCCTGATCCCTAGACGGCGAGGGACTGGGTCTGATCGTCGAATGCGCCGCTTAGATAGAGCGTCCGGGCGCGCGATCGGCTGAGCTTGCCCGAGGAAGTCTGCGGCAGGCTGTGCGGCGGGGTTAGCACCACGTCGACCTCAACCCCATGCGCGGCGCGCAGGATCCCGGCCACACTGGTCCTGAGCGCGATCCGCTTGTCCGTTTCGCGCGTGCGGCACTGCACCAGGGCGACCACCCTGTCTCCATCGTCGCCGGTCACTTGGAAGGCCGCCACGTCGCCGCTGCGCAGCACCTCGATCTGGCGCTCGGCGGTCCACTCAAGGTCCTGCGGCCAGACGTTGCGGCCGTTGACGATGATGAGGTCCTTGGCCCGCCCGGTGATGACGATCTCTTCGCCAAGGCGGTAGCCGAGATCGCCAGTGTCGAGCCAGCCGTCGGCTGAGAGCACGCGGCGGGTCTCCTCCGGCGCGCCGTAGTAGGCTTTCATCAGGCTTGGACCCTTGGCGAAGATGCCGCCGACGCCGCGCTCGGGCAGGATCTGGCCGCCGTCTCCACGCACTTCGAGGCTGTGGCCCGCAAGCACCTTGCCGCACAGCGCGAACTCGCGCGCCCGGCCGCCCGGTCGAACCGGACCCGCCACTTTGGCCTGTTCGAGTCGCTCGAGATCGGCGGCGTCCACCTGCAGTCCCTGGCCTGGCGGAGTCAGAGTGAGGGCGAGTGTCGCCTCAGCCATGCCGTAGCTGGCCACGAACGCAGCCGGGTCGAAACCGGCCGGCTCCAAGGCTTCGGCGAACGCCCGCAGGGGACCCGGCCGCACCATGTCGCCGCCGACTCCGGCGATGCGCCAAGAGGACAGATCGTAGTCGGCGAGGTTGAGCGCCGCGGCGCGCCGGGCGGCGAGGTCGTAGCCGAAAGTCGGCGCGTAGGAGATCGAGCCGCCACGCTCGGAGATCAGGTCGAGCCAGAGCGAGGGCCGCCGCACGAAGGCGGCCGTTGGCATGAGGTCGATGCTGACCTGGAAGGCCATGCCGGTGAGCAGCATGCCGACAAGGCCCATATCGTGATAGAGCGGCAGCCAGGAGACTGCCCGATCGGCGGCCCCGACGGCGAGGCCGCCTGGCCCACCGATGGCTAGCACATTGGCCGCCAGGGCGCCCTGGGTCACCGCCACGCCGACCGGGAAGCGGGTGCTGCCCGACGAATACTGCAGATAGCAGAGGCCCTCGGGATCGGGCGGAGGAAGGGCGCGCTCGCCGGTCGCCGGAAGATCGCTCCAGGCTCCAGCCGCGAGAAGCGGCAGGTCTTCCCCGGCCTCCGCGAACCAAGCGGCAAGTTCGGCCGGCGCCAGAGCCGCGCGGACATCTCCGGAGACCAGCATCCGACGAATGTGCTCGACGTAAGCCTCCTTGCCGCCGAGCGGGGCCGGCAGGGGTGTCGGCACAGGCGCCAGACCGGCGTACTGGCTGGCGAAGAAGGCGCGCAGAAAATCGCCGCTGGAGTCCGCCGCCAGCGCGACACGATCGCCGGGCTCAAGGCCGAGCGCGAGGTAGCGTGCCGCCAGGGCGACGGCCTGCTCGCGCAGCTTGGCGTAGGGCAACACCTCGATGAGCTCGCCTCGCGCGGAGTGGATGTTGACGCCGGTCGGTCCCTGGGCGGCTCCATCCAGCGCCTCGCTCAGCGTCGCAAAGTCTACGGGCCGTAGGGCGCGCTCGGGCGCGGTGGGCGTCGGTGTCAAGTCGTCTCGTCCGCTTGCGAATGATTGCGTAAAGGTGGGCGCCCGGCGCGGCGCGGAGCGCATAGGCGCATCCATATCGCCATCGCCCCGGGTCTGATAGTCGATAAGGGCGGCGTCCGTCGAGCGGCGCTTAGGAAGAGGCAAGGATGACGACGGCCGGAGGCGCGCGCCCGGGCAAAGCGCTGGCCAGGCTTTGGCCGCTGCTGCTGCGCCACTGGCTGGACACGGCCCTGGGCCTGCTTTTCCTGCTGCTTTCCGCCGGGGCCCTGCTCGCCATGACCGCCGGGCCACAAATGGTCATGGCGGTGGTGGTCAAGCCACATAACCGAACCGAGCTGCAGCATGTCTTTCTTGGCCTGGGCGGCCTGGCCGGGATCCTCGCGGTCACTACCGGCCTCAGACTCTACTTCACCTACAAACTAGGCGAGCGGGTCATCGCTGACCTGCGCCAGGACGTCTTCCGCCACATCCTGGGGCTGGACCTCGCCAAGTTTCGCGACCTCAAGACCGGCGAGGTGCTTTCCAGGCTCACCACCGACATGACCATCGTCGAGAACACAGTGGGCGTCATCCTACCGGGCGCCCTGCGCAACGCCATCACACTGGCCGGCGCCATCGCCTGGATGGTGCTTCTCAGCCCGAACATCAGCGGCCTGATCCTGGTGTTGATCCCGCTGCTGCTGACGCCCCTCTTCCTGGTCGGCCGGCGCATCCAACGCCTCTCGATCAGGGCCCAGGACCGCTTTGCCGAGGCAGTCGGCCACGCCGGCGAAGGCCTGGAGGCGATCGATACCGTGCAGGCTTTCGGCCAGGAGGAGCTGATCTCCGCCCGCTTCGACGGGGCCATCGAGCGCGCCTTCCTGGCTTCGCGCGCCCGCTTGCGGGTCAGCGGCCTGATGTCCTGCCTGATGATCGCGCTGATCCTCGCCGGCATGTTGGTGTTGCTCTACGAGTGCGCCCTGGCGGTTATCGTTCACCATACCCTTCAACCGGGCATGCTGTTCCAGCTGCTAATTCTGGCCTTCGTGGCGGCGACCAGCGTGCGCGACCTCTCCGAGGTCTGGGGCCAGATCCAGAAGGCCTCCGGCGCGGCCGAACGCGTCTCCGACATGATGGCGACGACCTCGGCGATTGCCGCGCCGGCCCGCCCGACCCCGTTGCCCTTCCCGGCCCGCGGCGAAGTTCGTATCGAGCGCGTCCGCTTCACCTATCCCGGCCGGGAAATGCCGGCCCTGGACGGCTTCAACCTCGAGGTCCGCCCCGGCGAGCGCGTCGCCCTGGTCGGTCCGTCGGGCTCCGGCAAGAGCACGGTCTTCCGCCTTTTGTTGCGCTTCTACGACCCCGACGAGGGAACCGTGCGGATCGATGGCGTCGACCTGCGCGAGGCTGACCCTCACGCCGCCAGGGCCCGCGTCGCGTTCGTGGCCCAGGACGCGCCTCTGTTTTCGTCGTCGGCGTCGGACAACATCGCCTTCGGCCGCAGCGGTGCGGGCGAGTCCGACATCCGCGCCGCCGCCAGGGCCGCACAGGCCGAGGGTTTTCTATCGCGCCTCCCCCACGGCTTCGACACCTTGATGGGCGAGCGGGCCAAGCAACTTTCGGGCGGTCAGCGCCAGCGGATCGCCATCGCCAGAGCCCTGGTGCGCGGTGCGCCGATCCTCCTGCTCGACGAGGCCACCAGCGCCCTTGACGCTGAGAGCGAGCGCCTGGTGCAGAGCGCCCTGCATGAGGCCATGGTCGGGCGCACCACCCTGATCATTGCTCACCGTCTGGCGACGGTGCTCGAGGCCGACCGGATCGTGGTCATGGAGGCCGGCCGGGTGGTCGAGGAGGGCCGGCACGCCGACCTCATTGGTCGCGGCGGGCTCTACGCCCGCCTGGCCCGGCTACAGTTCGGCGCCGCGGCGGCCTAGGCGAGAGCGGCCGCCAGCGCCGCGCTCGTCCGCGCTCTCCACACCGCCAGAACGACGAGCGCCAAGTTCAGCACCGTCAGCTCGAACAGGAAGAACCAAAGCGGCCGCTGGATGAGCACGGCGACGAACACCGCGAAGGTGCGGGTGTTCATGGAGAGCACGCTGCTGGCCTTCACCAGGGGCTGGAAAGCCTCGCGGTACAGTCGCCGTCCGAGTTCGGGCGGGGCGGCGGCCATCGCCTGCTCCACCGTCGCCTCGCCTGGACTGAGAAGGTCGGAGAATCCCAGGTAAATCGAGGCCAGCAGCGCCCCGACGCCGCGCTTGCCGGCTCCGGTCTGACGCATCCACGCCGCGCCGTAGACAAAGCGACGATAGGCTTTGCGCGCGGTCTCGTAGGCGTTGGCCTGCAGGAAGTGCGCGGCGCCGGCGGCCCACGCCACCCCCCACACCCAGGACCCGAGGTGGCGCATCGCCAAGTAGACGAGGGGAATGTAGATCAGGAACTGGCCGGCGTGGTCGCAGACACCGTCAACCAATTCGCCGATCGGCGAGGCCCGGCCCGTGCGTCGCGCAAGGTCGCCGTCGGCGCCGTCGAGCACATGCCAGCCGAGATGGAAGGCGAAGCCGACGAACGCGTTCCACGGCCAGGGGAGTTCCAGATAGCAAAGCCCCGCGGTTCCGGCGGCGACGAGCCCCGACACCGACACCTGATTCGGGGTCACCGGCGTTCGGGCCAGACCGCCGGCCAGCGCGCGCGATATGGGGTGGATGAAGTAGAGGTTGCTTGGCGACTCGATCTCAGGCGGTCGTCCGGGAGCGGTTTGCGCAGTCGTCTCGGAGGCGATTGACATCACGGTGGCGTTAGTCTCCACAGGCGGCTTGCTCATGGCAGTCTTGTGACACCAGCCCGCAAAGGCTAGCGTGAATCTCAGGGGGACGGTTCGCGCCCGCGCAGATTGCATCCCAGAAGGGAAGAGGAATGAAGAAGATTCGCGCGGCAATTGTCGGAGTAGGCAATTGCGCGAGCTCGCTGGTTCAAGGCGTGGCGTACTACAGGGCGGCGAACGACAACACGGTCGGTCTCATGCACTGGAATCTCGGCGGATACGAGCCGAGCGACATCGAATTCGTGCTGGCATTCGACGTCGATCAGAGAAAGGTCGGCTCTGACCTTTCCAAGGCCATATTCGCCAAGCCGAATTGTACGGCCGTCTTCTCCGAGGTTCCTGAAAGCGGGATCAAGGTAAGCATGGGCGCGGTGCTCGACGGCATCGCCGAGCACATGTCCGAGATGCCAGCCGACCGCAGCTTCGTGCGCGCGGCGGATCCAGAGCCGGACAAGGCGGCGGTGGTCCAGGCGCTGCGCGATGCCCGCGCCGAAGTGCTGGTCAACTTCCTGCCTGTGGGCTCGGAAGACGCCGTGAAATTCTACATGGAATGCGCACTCGAGGCGGGTGTCGGCGTCGTCAACTGCATGCCGGTGTTCATCGCCAGCGATCCCGAATGGGAGGAGCGCTTCCGCGCCACCGGCCTGCCGATCATCGGCGATGACATCAAGGCCCAGTTCGGCGCTACGATTGTCCATAGGGCGCTGACAAATCTGATGCGCCAGCGTGGCGTGCGCATGGACCGTACCTATCAACTCAATACAGGCGGCAACACCGACTTCCTGAACATGATGGACCGCGGTCGCCTCGCCTCGAAGAAGATTTCCAAGACCGAGGCGGTTCAATCGGTCATGGCCGCCCGGCTCGCCGACGACAATATCCACGTCGGACCCAGTGACTATGTGCCCTGGCTCAACGACAACAAGCTCTGCTTCCTACGGCTTGAAGGCGCTCTTTTCGGCAACGTGCCGATGAACATCGAGGTGCGCCTGTCGGTCGAGGATTCGCCCAATTCGGCCGGCGTGGTGATCGACGCCATCCGCTGCTGCAAGCTGGCCATGGAGCGGGGGTTCGCGGGTGCGGTGATCGGTCCCTCGGCCTTCTTCTGCAAACACCCGCCGGTCCAGTTCACCGACGACGAGGCCCAGAAGCTGACCGAGGCGTTCATCGGTCCCGAGGTTCAGGTCGCCGCCCAGTAGGCGAAACCATGCAAGGCCTGATTGTCGCGGCGGGTCAGGGCCTCCGGCTCCGTGCGGTTGCTCCCTCCAAGCCCTTGGCGCAAGTCAACGGAACCGCCCTCATCGAGCGGGTGATCGACAACGCCCACGCCGGTGGAATCGACAAATTCGTGGTGGTGACCGGCTACGAGGCGCCGCGCGTCGAGACGTTTCTTGCAGACTTGGCTGGTCGCCGCGGCCTCAGCATCACGACGGTGTTCAATCCCGACTGGCGTGGGGCCAACGGCGTCTCGGTCGCCGCCGCCGCGCCGGCGCTCGAGGCGCGCTTCGTGTTGATGATGTCCGACCACTTGGTCGACCCGTTGGTCTTCCGCGATCTGACGCGGGTCGAGACCGGCGCGGACGAGGTGGTGCTGGCGGTGGATCGGCGCCTTGGCAACCCTCTCGTTGATCTCGACGACGTCACCCGTGTGCGCACGGACGAGGCAGGCCGCATTCAAGCCATCGGCAAGCATCTGGCGCCCTACGACGCCTTCGACATCGGGGTCTTCCTGGCGTCCCACGCCCTGATCGACGGCGTCCGCGAGGACGTGGCGGCTGGTGGCGTCGGCGGTATTTCCGAAGGCATGCGGCGTCTTGCCAGCCGAGGGCTCGCGCGGGTGTTCGACATCGGCGATCGGTTCTGGCTCGACGTGGACGATCCGGTCGCTTTCGACCATGCCGAAAGGCTACCGGCCTAGGCGGCCTTCCTCAAAGTGTCTAGCGAGGGCTCGCGGCCCGCCTGCTCCAGGAACAGATTCTCGTAGGCTCGCACCATCGGCTCGATGTCCCACTGTGCAGCGCGGGCAGGACCGGCCGCGGAGAAGGCGGCCAGCCGAACGGGGTCGGCGAGCAGCTCCGCCATCGCTGCGCCGAACGCCGCCGCATCGTCCGGCGGAACCACCCAGCCGCTCCGGCCATGTTCCACGACCTCGGCGGGACCGAAATCGCAAGCGGTGACCAGGGCCGGCGCACCGCAGGCCAGCGCCTCCACCAAGGCCGTGGGGAAGCCTTCCCAGCGCGAGGGCAGGACGAAGAGGCTGGCCCCGGCCACCCAAGCCCAGGGGTTGTCTTCGAAGCCCACAAACGTCACTCGATCGGCAAGGCCGAGCTCGGCCGCCTGGCGTTTCAAAACTGCTTCGAGGGAGCCGCGGCCGACGATGACGAGATCATGGCCAGCCGCCGCGCCACTGTCGGCGAAGGCTTTGAGCAGCAGGTCGTGACCCTTCTGGTGCTCCAGCCGTCCGACCGCGACGATGTAGGGCCGTCCGGCCGGCCTGGGCGGCGTCCCGCGTGCGAGGCGCTGCACCGCAGTGATGTCCACGGGATTGTGGACCATCCTGACCCGAGCCGGATCGAGCGCCAGGCGCGTGGTAAGGCCGGCGGCCATCTCGTGCGAATTGGCGAGGAAACAGTCCGCCCGGCGGTAGGCGCGGCGGGTCACCGCACGCACCACCGCGCGCCCCGTGGGGTTCGCGAGTTCGTCGTCGATCACCGCGTCGGTGTTGTTGCCCTCGCGTGCTATCCACACCGGCCGGTCGGCTCCCATGCCGCCGAGCACCGCCCAGGTAAGCAGGCTCATGCCCTTGAGAAAGCTCATCACCACTTCTGAACGATGGGCGCGGACCATTCGTCTGATATTGATCGGCGCAAGCGCCACCGCCGTCAGTAGCTTGTCCGGACGATAGAAGCCGGAGTTGTGCCCTTCGAAGACCAGCAAATTCTGGCCGATGGGCGAGGCGTCGACGCGGGCCGGATTGGCCTCTGCGAGGAAGGGCCCCGCCCGGCGCAAGAGGCCCAAGCGGACGTCGAACCGCTCGGGGTCGCAGCGGTTGGCCAGATGCACGGCCACGCGCTCGGCGCCACCACCGTGCAGATGCGAAAGCAGCAGCATGACGCGCAAAGGTTCGGTCATGCTATGCCCCAGCCCAGGTAGTGCTTCTGGTTTCTAGCCGGGGCGGGGGCGGCGAGGCAACGGGTGAGCGGTTACGAGTTGCACGTGGGAGCGCCAGCGTTTTGGCGCCGTGCGGCCGGCGACATCGCCGGCGCCAGGCGCCGCGTGCTCGTCCAGGCGATGACCTTCGAAGGCGACGCGGCCGGACTTTCCGTCGCCGCCGCCATCGCCGGTAGTGCGGCCGCTGACCGGCGCGTGCTCGTGGACGCCTATTCAAGGGCCGTGATCAGCGATCGCTGGGTGACAGGACCGCGCGCACGGCTCGCACCCGAACTCCGCAACGAGGTCGAGGCCACTGACGCGATGTTCGCCGATCTTGGGCGGCGCGGCGTCGGCGTACGCGTCACCAATCCCTTCGGCCCGCTCATGGCCAACTATCCGGCCCGCAATCACAAGAAGCTGATCGTCGCTGACGATGTCGCTTGGCTCGGCGGGATCAACTTCAGCGACCACAACTTCGCCTGGGCCGACTTCATGCTGCGTCTGGAAGGCGGCAGTGCGGCGGACTTCCTGGGGGAGGACTTCCAGGCCACCTGGGCCGGCGCGCCGCACGCGGCGAGCGCCCAACTCGACGATCTTTCACTGATCTCCCTGGATGGTCGGAGCAACGACCGTTTCTTCGCCGACTACGAGGCCTTGATCGCCGGAGCGCGGCGCGAACTCCTGGTGATGAGCGCCTATTTGACATTCCCGTTCACCGACCCGCTGGCGGCCGCCGCTCGCCGCGGCGTCGCCGTCACGCTCATCACCCCGAGGGACAACAACAAGCCAATGGTACGCGATAACTTGCTGCGCTTCGCCCGCCGGGCTGGCCTTGATGTGCGCCTGACGCCAGGAATGAGCCACGCCAAGGGCCTGCTGATCGATGGCGAGGCGCTCGTGGTCGGCTCATGCAACTTCGATTTCGCCAGCCTCGCAGCAGAGGAAGAACTGGTCGCCATCATCCGGGCGCCGGAGGTCATCGCGGCCTTTCGTCGGGAGGTGATTGAACCCGCCCTGGCGGACGCAAGGTCGCCTGGCGCGGCCTCCTCCTTCGCCGGTCTTCACGCCTACACGACACTGAAGCTGGCCGAGGTTGTCGCCCGCTCGGCCCGGGGCGCACGGCGGACAGCCGTGGACTGGGCCTAGGCCGCCACCAGCTTCTGCCGCCCGCGCCAGGCGTCGAGGAAGCTCGCTTGGTGGACGCAGCTCACGGTGCAGAACGGCGCGCAGGACTTCACGGTGTCGAACTCGCGCAAGATATCGGCCGCCCCGTAGTCGGCGAGCGGGATGCCAGGCTTGCCACGCTGTTGCGAGCAATAGTGCACCAGCCCATCCTCGCAGATGTAGAGGTACCGCGCCCCTGCCCGACATTGCCAGGCATTCGGTCGGCCGGCGATCAGGTTTCTTTGGAACATCAAATAATTAATTGAATGCGCGAGCGAACCTGCGCGTCTCAGCTCGTCATACACCGCCTTCTGCGTCGGCGAGAGCGGCTCGAGGACGCCCTCGTCGTCGTGCAGCACGCCGACGGTGTGCGAGAAGCCGAGCGCCTTGGCGTTGGTCGCCACCTCCAGGGCGTCGCGCGTACGCTCCTCGGAGATTCCCAGCACCGAGTTGATGTTGACGTGGAAGTTCGCATGCTCGGAGAGCAGCTTCAGCTTCCCGGCCAGCGACTTGAGCGTCTTTTTGGATATCTCGTCGGGCTTCACGCCGTCGATCGAGATCTGCAGTTCCTGGAGACCGGCCGCGTTCATGCCTGCGATCCGCTCTTCGGTTAGCAGGAAGCCGTTGGTGATCGTCGTGGCGACCATGCCGTGAGCGCGGATTCGCCGAATGACCTCATCGTGGCCCGGGTTGGTGAGCGGTTCGCCGCCGGTGAGGGTGACGATTCGCGTTCCTAGCCGCGCCAGAGCGTCGATGCGCGCCAGCAGCTCGTCGAGCGGAACCGGCTTGGAGACCTTGTCGTACTCGCAGCAGTAGGCGCACTCCAGGTTGCAGTAGCGGGTCACCACCAGGTGTGCGAGCAACGGCCGCCGCTTGGAGGCGAGAACACTCGCCGCCGTCTTCAGACCGTCCCCTAGCGTCACCCCCGCCATATTCCCCCCTGCCGCCGCCTGACTCTGATTAGGGATAGCGCAGGCGCACGTGCAAGGTGGTGACGCCTGCCTTTGCCTCGAACTTCGACTCGTCGAACTTCGGCGCTGAGAAAACCACGTGCGGATCGTTGGAAAAACCGAAGCCCTCGATCCCGGTGAGGAGGCTGTGGTCCCATTTCCCGTTGGAGTTGGCGTCGTGGTAGACGGCCAGCGCATAGGTCCCGGGGCCGTTTTTCAGCCAGATGCACATGCGGGTGGTCGGCGCGCTTGCCGGCGTGCTCCACACCTTGAGGGCGCCGTTCTTGACCAGGAACTGGCTGCGCTCGCCGCCATAGAGCGAGCTTGTGATCTGGCCCTTGGCCGAGCGGACGCCGTCGATGAAGACATCCAGTCTCGCTGTTCCCGGTGTCCCCTGACAGGAATCGGCGTGCGCCAGCGAGGGAGACAGTGCGAGAAGCGACGTCGCCGCGGCGGCGGCGAGCTTGAGGGCGGACATGGAGGAGCTTTCAGAAATGACGGCGGGGAGGCGTTTCCGGCAGGCCGGATCGCGCCCGCTCTCTGCTTGGCGCGGGCTTATGACACGGGTGAGACAGACCTCGCAATCGCGATGGATCTCGAGGCTTCGGCGACGATCTCGAAGGATCGCAGGCGGGCAGCGTGGTCGAACACCGAGGTGGAGACCATGATCTCATCGGCGCCGGTGCGACGCACGAAGTCGGCCAGACGTGATTCGACCGTGGCCGGCGACCCCACGATGGCCTCGGAGAAGGTGTGCGCCAGCATGGCGCGCGTCTCCGCATCGAGTCGCGAATCGAGATCGTTCACGGGCGGCGGCAGCGGTCCCGGACGGCCGGCGCGTAGGGCGACGAAGGCTTGGCGTAGCGAACTGGCCAGCCATTGCGCCTCGGCATCGGTCTCGCCGGCCACGACGTTGAGGCCGAACATCAGGTAGGGCTGCGCCAGCCGCTCGGAGGGCTGGAACTGTTCGCGGTAGATCGCCGCGGCGCGCGTCATCTCGGCCGGGGCGAAGTGTGAGGCGAAGGCGTAGGGGAGACCCAGGATCGCCGCCAACTGGGCCCCGAAGGTGCTGGACCCGAGCAACCAGACCTGCATGTCGGCGCCGGCGCCCGGCACAGCCCGCACCGCCTGCCCGGGAACGGCCGGCTGCAGGTAGCGCAGGAGTTCGACGACGTCTTGCGGGAAACGGTCGGCGCCGCCGGCCAAGGTGCGGCGCAGGGCCTGGGCGGTCTGCATGTCAGTGCCCGGGGCACGGCCGAGCCCAAGGTCGATCCGACCGGGATAGAGGGCCGCCAGGGTGCCGAACTGTTCGGCCACCACCAGCGGCGCGTGATTGGGCAGCATCACCCCGCCGGAGCCGATGCGGATCGTCGAGGTGCCGGCGCCCACGAACGCCAGGGCGGTGGATGTCGCGGCGCTGGCCACGCCAGGCATGTTGTGGTGTTCGGCCATCCAGAACCGGCGAAGGCCGAGACGCTCGGCATGCTGGGCGAGGTCGAGGCTATTGCGCAGGGCCGCACCGGCGTCGCCGCCTTCCACGATGGGCGCGAGGTCGAGGACAGAGATCTCGGTCATGGCCCAGATATAGGGCGCCATCGGTCGTTGCGCCCACAGCCCTTCCGGGCCGGCGCGAACCCGCCTAAACCGAGGACGGCGATAGCGCAGGGGAACGAGCCGAGGTGAACGGCGTCTTCAGTTGGCTGCTCAGCTTCAGCTCGATCGTGCTGGCGATCGTGGTGTTCGCGATCCTGACCGGCGCCTGCGAGATCGGATTCTTCGTGGGTCGGCGACGGGGGCGTCGGTTTCCCCCGGACGACCATGACCAGGCGATCGTCGGCACGCTCAGCGCCGGCATGCTCTCATTGCTGGCCTTCATCCTGGGCCTCTCGGTCAGCTACGCTCAGGGTCGATTCGAGGTGCGGCGCGACCTGGTGGTTACGGAAGCCAATGCGATTGGCACCGCCTGGCTGAGGGCGAGGGCCATCGGGGGGCCAGATGGCGACGCCGTCGCCGCCGCCATCCGCGACTATGCCGAGACCCGGGTGGCGTTCACCCGGGCGAACCACGATGGCCCGGTCGAAGACCTCAACGAGCGCACGGCGGAGCAGGCGGGGACGATCTGGACCCACGTGCGTCAGCTGGCGCGGCAACAGCCCACGCCGATCACCGCCGCGCTGATCAGCTCGCTCAACGAGATGATCGATTCCGCGCAATCGCAGCGATTCGCCTTCCTGGGCGATCCGCCCGGGGCGATGTTCGACATGATGATCGTCGGCTCGCTCCTGGCCATCGGAGCGATGGGTTACGAGATGGGCCTGCGCGGCCGGCGGCAGGCCGTGCTCACCGCCTTGCTGCTGCTGATGTGGACCGGTGCGATCGTCATCACACTCGACCTCAGTCGACCGCGCACGGGCGAAGCCCGGCCGGATTCGCGGGCCTTGGAATGGACGGTCCACGACATCGACGAATGGGAAAAGTCGATGCCGCCATCGCCTCAACCGTGAAGCGCCACGGTCGAGCGTGAGATGAAGGTCTATTTCCTGGGCATCGCCGGCGCGGGCATGAGCGCGCTGGCCTCTGTGTTGATCTCTGAACGCGTCGAGGTAACCGGCTCGGACGACGGTGTCTTCCCGCCTGTGAGCGACTATCTGGACAGCCTCGGGATTGTCTGGCGATCGGGGTTCGACGCCTCGGCCGTGCCTGGCGACATCGACGCCGCGGTGATCGGCTCGAGCGCCAAGCTGGACCTCGCAACCAATCCCGAACTGGCCGAGATAGTCCGTCGCGGCATTCCGCGCTTCGACTTCGCCGAATACCTCGGCCGGCATACGGAAGGTCGCGACAACATCGTCATCGCCGGCAGTTTCGGTAAATCCACCCTCACCGCCCTGGCCGCGGTGATGATGCGCGAGGCGGGGTACGATCCTGGCTATTTCATCGGCGCGGTTCCCCTCGACCTGCCGACAACAGGCCATTCCGGGACCGACCCGACCTTTCTCATCGAAGGCGACGAGTACGTCGTCGGCTCGGGCGATCGGCGGCCGAAGTTCGCGCTTTACCACCCGCGCGCGGCGCTGATCAGCTCAATCGTCCATGACCACGTCAACGTCTATCCGACGATGGCGGACTATGAGGCGGCCTTCGCCAGCCTGATAGACCGGCTGCCGGAAGACGCCCTGCTCGTTTGCGCCAACGCCTATGAGCCGCTCCATCGGCTAACCGGGGACCGCCAGGTCATCTGGTACGGGCTGCGCCATTGCGACGGCTACTGGGCTGATCGGATCGAGATCGGCGAGGCGACGCGCTTCGATCTCGTCGCGCCGTCAGGCGCGCGGATCGCCCTCCGCACCGAGCTTCTCGGCCTGCACAATATCGAGAACATCGTCGGCGCCGCCGCCTTGCTGATCGAGCGTGGCGTGGTCGACGCCGAGGCCATCCAGGCCGCGACAGCCAGATTCCGTGGCGTCGCGCGGCGTCTCGACAAGAAAACCCTCCGTTCGCGCGTTCCGGCCTACGAGGGCTTTGGTTCTTCCTACGAAAAGGCGCGTTCCGCCATCGAGGCCATCCGGCTGCATTTTCCGGACCGACCGGCCGTGGTGGTCTTCGAACCCCACACCTTCAGCTGGCGCAATGCCAGCGCGCTCGCCTGGTACGATCACGTCTTCGAGGGCGTCGCCCGTGTCCTGGTCTTGGCGCCGCCGGCCCATGGCGCTGACGCGCACGCCCAGCTCACTCACGATCAGATTCTGGCCCGCATCCGCGCCGCCGGCGTGGCGGCGACAGGAATCGGCGCCGCCGACGAGGTTCTGGCCGATCTCGGCGCAAGCCTGACAGGCGAAGAAGTGGTGCTGCTGCTTTCGTCGGGTCCGCTCGACGGCCTGGCGGCCAGCCTGCCGGCGATGCTGGACGCCCGGTTCGGCTAATCGCGCAGTCCCAGGGCGTCGACCCGCGCGACCAGTTCGTTGGGGAGCGGACCCTCGGCCTCCGCCTCGAGGCATTGGGCGAGTTCCGCGCGGTTCTTCACGCCCAAGACCACGGTGTCGACCCCGTCCATGGCCAGAGTGTAGCGGTGAGCGATCGAGGCGGGATCGGCGCCGAGTTCTGTGCAGAGTCGCCGGAACGGCGCCGCGCGACCATAGTCCTGCGCTTCGGGGTGGCTGCCCTTGATGTCCCGATCCAGGGCCTGCGTGAGCGCGCCGGCTTGGACGGCGCGGATGCCCATGACGCCAAGTCCACGCGCTTTCGCGGCGGCGATGATCTCGCGCGGCACGGCCGGCTCGGCGAAGTTGCGCATGCCGCCGGCGCTGTCGAGGAGGTTTGCGACAGCCTGGACGATGTCGGGCGGCGAGTCGTGGCTGATCGCCTCTCGGATCGCCGTCGGCACGCCGACGCCGGTGATACCCCAGGCCCCGATGCGGCCGCTCGCCTTAAGCCGCTCCATAGCCGGGGCGACTTCCTGGACATAGGTCCGCCAAGGCGTCGAGAAGCGATCCTTGTTGGCGTCGTGGCGCGCATAGACGTAGTCGTCCGGCCGGATATTGCTGTGGAGGAAGAAGACGTCGACGTGCTTGAGACCCATGGCCCCGAGGCTGGCGTCCAGCGACGCCTCGAGCCGCGCGGCGGCCTCCTTGGCTGGCGGGCCGCCGAGCTGACATTTGGTCGTGATCCTGACGCCAGCCGGCGGCGCGCCGGCGAAGGCCTCACGGATGACCTGTTCGCAGTTGAGGTACATCGGCGCTGTGTCGATGAGGTTGATCCCCGCCTCGACCGCGGCCAGCACGGTCGCTACCGCTTCCCCGCCTGAGGTGTCGCCCCAGAGGCCGCCCAGGCCGCCGCCGCCGAGCGTGAGGCGGCTGACTGTGTTGAGGGGACCCATGGTCACGCATTGCATCGGCTGGTCCCTCACGTTTCGTGTCTGACGCCGGGGCGATAGGCCCTCTACGCATAAAGAAACTATGTGCTTTCCGCCGTTGCGGCATACAGAGCCTGCACAGGCGGACCGTCGGCGAACGCGAGGTCGGCGGCGCGTCGCGCCAGACAGCCGGCGACTTCCTGCGCCGTCCGCGCAGTGCTCCAACCGAGGAGGGGCGCCATAGCGGCAGCCGCTGGCTCGAGCGCGGCGACGCCGCCATCTGGATCGAACCAGGCCCGACCGCTGCGGCGGACCCAGTAGTCTTCCAGCGTCAGGGCGCCCTCGCGCAGCACCGCGTGCGCCGCCTCAACCGCGACCCCACCGATGAGGTTTCGGGCAACGGCGCCGTAGAGCCCGACGAGGCGCTGTGCGGCCGCCTCGGCCACTCCAACGCGCGAGAGATCGGCCAGCACCGCAGCGGGCGGGGTCTCGCCACCGGGCAGGGCCTCGTGCGCGGTCCGGCAGGCCACCGCCTTGCGCCCAAGCGCCGACACCACCTGATCGGTGACCCGCTCGGCCATGCGACGATAGGCGGTGAGCTTGCCACCGGCGACGGTGATCACGCCGGCCGGGCCGGTCCACACCTCGTCGCGACGGGAGATCTCGGTCGACCCTTTGCCGGGTTGGGCCACAAGCGGGCGCAGGCCCGACCAGGCCGCGACCACGTCGCCCGGCGTGAGCGGATCGATCCGCAGCCGGGCGTTCGCCGCCGCGAGCAGATAGCTCACATCTTGGGCGGTCACCGGCGGCCAGGTCTCCGGGACGCCATGAAAGACATCGGTGGTGCCGATGTAGGTCGCACCGCCCTTGGCGATGACGAAGATGGTTCGTCCGCCCCCGGCCGGTAGAATGAGTGTCGCTTGCACCGGCGCACGGGCGCGGGCGACGACCACATGAACGCCGCGGCTCAGCGCCAGTCGCGGCGCAGCGTCGGCGGCTTCCAGGGCCCGCACCTCATCCACCCATGGGCCGGCCGCATTGACGATGACGCGCGCGGCAAGCCGGGCCCGGCGGCCTTCTCCGCCCTGGCTTCTGTCGACGACCTCGACCCCGACCGCCCGGCCTCCGTCTAAGACGAACCGCTCGACCCGCGCATAGTTGGCGGCGACAGCGCCATGGCCGGCGGCGGCCAGCACATTGGCCAGGGTGAGGCGCGCGTCGTTGGTCATGAATTCGGGGTAGACGACTGCGCCCGTCAGATCGTCGGACCTCAGCACCGGCTCCCGCACAGCCAGGTCGGCTCTCGACCATTGTTTGTGCGTCGAGGCCTTTGGCACGCCGCCCAGCCGCTCGTAGGCCCAGAGGCCGGCGCGGAGCTTGGCGATCTCGAGCGGACCTCGGGCCCCGATCACCACCGGCGTCTCCACCGCCAGGTATGGGGCGATGGCGTGGACCGCCTTGCGCTCACTGGCCGCCTCGCGAACCAGGGCGAGGTCGCCCTCGGCAAGGTATCGCAGCCCACCATGGATCAGCTTGGTGGAGCGGCTGGAGGTGCCCGAGGCAAAGTCCTGCGCCTCGATCAGCGCCACCGAGAAGCCCCGCATCGCCGCGTCCCGGGCCACGCCGGCGCCGGTGACGCCGCCGCCGATCACGACCACGTCGAAGGTCTGCCCCTCCAACCTGGCGAAGAGCGCCGACCGATCGCGGGTGTCGAGAAAATCCATGGACGCTCCCTAGCGGGCCGTGCGCTATAGCGGAACCGGAATAGAGGCAAACCATGACCATCCGCATCGGTCTTCTCGGCGCCTCCCGGATCGCCCGCGGCGCGGTGATCGCGCCGGCCAGGGACAATCCCGCGTTCGTGGTCACGGCCGTTGCGGCGCGTGATCCAGAGCGGGCGCGAGGCTACGCCGCCGAGCACGGCGTGCCTTTCGTTTCCGATGACTATGATGCCCTTGTGCGCCGGGACGACATCGACCTCGTCTACAATGCCTTGCCGCCGGCCGGTCACAAGCGCTGGACGATCGCCGCGCTCGAGGCCGGCAAACACGTGCTCTGCGAAAAGCCGTTCGCCCGCAACGCCGGCGAGGCGCGGGAGATGGTCGAGGCGGCGGAGGCCGCCGGCCGCGTGCTGGTGGAAGCTTTCCACTATCGCTTCCACAACGTCATCCGCGCGGCCGTCGCGCTGATCCGCGAGGGCGCGCTAGGCGAGGTGCGATCGGCAGAGGCCCGCTTTCAGGTTCCGGTCCCCAAATCGGCCGGCGAACTTCGTTGGTCGGCCGAACAGGCCGGTGGCGCGCTCATGGATTTGGGCTGCTATCCCGTTCATGCCTTGCGAACGCTCGTGGGCGAACCCGGGGTCGTTCAAGCCGAGGGCGTCTTCGAGGGCGGCGTCGATGCGGCGATCAAGGCCGAGTTCAGCTTCGCTAACGGCGCCGTCGGGGAGGTCGCCTGCTCGATGATCGAGCCGTCGTTCGACGCCCGACTGCAGGTCACCGGCGAGCGGGGAACGCTGGAGATCGTCAATTTCCTGGCTCCCCAAATCAGGCAGTTGCCCTGCCGGTTCACCACCGTGATCGACGGCGTGCCGCGGGATCATGCGACCGACGGTCCGTCTACATACGCCGCGCAACTCACACATGTTGCCGAGGTCCTTGCCGGCCGCACGGCGCCTCTCACCGGCGGAGCGGACGCCATCGCCAACATGACGACGATCGACGCCATCTACGCCGCTGCCGGGCGGCCTTAGACCCCCAATCGCCAGCGGGCCTTTTCCGCCAGGCGCTGGAAGAACGCGGTCTCGTAGGCCGCTTCGGGCTCGGTGCGGACCATGTCGTCGATTACGTGCGCGTCGTCGCCGACCAGAATGCGCCAGCGTTCGTCCCTGACCCCGTCGAGGATGATCGTCGCGGCTTGGGCGGCCGTGGTCGGCGCATCGTCCCGGAACCGGCGCGCCATCTCCGCCGATAGGGCCTGGATCTGCTCGTCGGTCAGGGCCGCGGCGTCGATGCGGCGGGCCGCCATCACCCGTCGCGACTGGGCGATCGCCGCCGAGTCGAGGGTCTCCGACTCCTGGCCGCTCAGCACCTTGCGAGAATTGGCGACGATGTCGGTGCCGATGTGCCCTGGCATGACCACCGAGCACTTCACGTGGGGCGCGTTGACGCTCAGGTCGGTCAGCAGGGCTTCGCTGAAACCCTTCACCGCGAACTTCGCGGCGGCATAGGCCGTGTGCGGAATGCCCGGGCCGATCGAGGCCCAGAATCCGTTGACGCTGCTGGTGTTGACGATGTGCGCCTCGTCGGCCGCGACGAGCATCGGCATGAAGGCCCGAGCACAGTTGTAGACCCCGCCCCAGCAGACGTTGAAGGTGCGCTCCCACTCGGCCCGTTCACCGGCCACGAACGAGCCGCCGCCGCCGATGCCGGCGTTGTTGAACAGCAGGTGGATGCGATCGGTTTCGTGCTCCCGAGCCGTGGCGTCGCGGAACCGTTCGATCGCGGCCGCGTCCGAGACGTCGGCGAAGAAGGTCGTCACCCGCGCGCCCTGCGGCGCGGCCTCGAGGCACAGGGACCTGGTCTTTTCCATGTTGGCCGCCGAGACGTCGCACATGGCGACATTGCAGCCTTCGGCGACCAGTTGACGGGCCAGTTCGCGCCCCATGCCCGTGCCGCCGCCGGTGATCACGGCGATCCGTCCCGAAAAGTCCTTCATGGCCTCCCTTCCAAACGCTTGTTCGTCTCTCACAACGTCTTAGGACATTTCCGCAACAGGGTCAGGGGCAATCGCTCGGCGCGCTTGACGGGCGCGGCGAGCGGCGCAAGTTTCGGCATAAAGCGAGGCCCTAGGGCCCGGGGGAAAATGATGACGACTGAGCTTTCCACGCGGTGGTTGGCGCCGGCGGGCGCCGCAATCCTGCTGGCGACGACGTGTCTGGCGTCGCATCCGGCTTTGGCCGCCGACGCCGCCACGGCCCAGGTCAGCGAGATCGTGGTGACGGCTGAGAAGCGCTCGGAGAGCATCCAGAAGGTGCCGATGAGCATCCAAGCCATCGACACCAAAAAGCTCGAGCAGCTGAACGTCACCAACTTCTCGGACTACGTGAAGTTCATGCCGAGCGTGCAGTTCCAGACCTTCGCGCCGAGCACGACGATCATCTACATGCGCGGCGTCTCCGACGGCGGCAACGGCAACCACTCCGGCCCGCTGCCCAGCGTCGGCACCTATCTCGACGAACTGCCGATCACCACCATCCTCGGCACGCTCGACGTCCACATCTACGACATCGCCCGCGTGGAGGTGCTTCCCGGGCCGCAGGGCACCCTCTACGGGGCCAGTTCCGAATCCGGCACCATGCGGATCATCACCAACAAGCCGGACACCTCCCACCTCTACGGCGCGATCGACCTCGAGGGAAATACGGTCGACCATGGGTCGGAAGGCTTCGTGACCGAAGGCTTCATCAACGTGCCGGTGACCGATCACATCGCCTTCCGCCTGGTGGCATTCGATGAGCACGACTCCGGCTACATCGACAACGTCTATGGCCAGAGGGCCTTCGTGCAGTGCGGCGCCGAGGTCGCTTACTACTGCCCAGGCACGCCCGGTCCGGTCACGTCGGTGATCAACAACGCCGACCGCGTGAAAAAGGGCTTCAACCCGGTCGACACCTTCGGCGGGCGGCTGGCCGCCAAGTTCGACCTGGGCGACCACTGGACGATCGAGCCGCAGGTGATCGCCCAGGATATGCGGGCCAACGGTATCTTCGGCTACAATCCGGCGGTGGGCGACCTGCAGGTCAACCGTTTCCAGCCCGACTCAGACCACGACCGCTGGATCCAGGCCGGCCTGACCATCAATGGCAAAATCGGCCGTTACGACCTGACCTACGCCGGCGGCTATTTCAACCGAAAGATCAACTCGCTCGAGGACTACACAGACTATTCCGTAGCCTACGACCAGTACTACGGCAGCGGAGTCAATTGGCAGGACAAGAACGGCAATCCTCTGGCTAGCCCTCAGCAGGAGATCGTCGGCAACGATCGCTTCGAAAAGGGTAGCAACGAAATCCGCCTTGCCTCGCCGTCCACCGACCGCTTTCGCTTCATCGTCGGCCTGTTCCAGGAGCGGCAGACCCACTGGATCATCCAGGACTACCAGATCCAGGGCTTCAGTCCGACGCTCGCGGTGCCGGGATGGGCCAACACCATCTGGCTGACCGATCAGGACCGGGTGGATAGCGACAAGGCGGCCTTCGGCGAAGTCTCATTCGACGTAACGCCGAAATTCACGGTCACGGGCGGCCTGCGCTACTACGGTTACGATAACTCGCTGTACGGCTTCTATGGCTTCAGCCAAGCCTATGGCACGATGACCGGCTTCGGCCCCGGCAACTCGGCCGCCGGCGAGGGATGCATTCCCGGCTTGTCGTTCCGCAATGCGCCTTGCGTCGACCTTAACAAGGCGCCGTCGAAGGGAACAGGCGAGACCCACAAGATCAACGCCACCTATCACCTGACCGACGACAAGCTGGTCTACTTCACTTACTCGACCGGCTACCGTCCAGGCGGTGTCAACCGCAGCGGCGCCTTTGCGCCCTATCAGCAAGACACCTTGAGCAACTACGAGGTGGGCTGGAAGACGGCATGGCTCGACCACTCGCTGATCTGGAACGGCGCTCTCTACGATGAGGACTGGTCGAAGTTCCAGTTCGCCTTCCTGGGCCCCAACAGCCTGACGATCGTCGAAAACGCGCCCTCAGCGCGCATCCTCGGCGTGGAGACAAACGTCGAGTGGCGCGCCACCCAACACCTGACCCTTTCGGCGGCGGGCGCGATCAACGACGCTGAGTTGACGGCGAATTTCTGCGGCACCGACCAGAGCACCGGGCAGCTGATCACCAATTGCCCCAACAGCGAAGCGCTGGCCGTGAAGGGCCAGCAGCTGGCCTATACGCCCAAGTTCAACGGCAACGTCACCGCCCGATACACCTTCCCGCTATTCGGCTGGGATGGACACGCTCAGGCGGCGGTCATCTACCAGTCCAAGCGCAACCCCGCCGTCTTCGACGCCGATATCGGCAACCTGGGCACAATGCCTGGCTACGCCACCGTCGACCTCTCGTTCGGCGCCGAGCACGACAAGACCTCGCTCGAAATCTTCGCCAAGAACGTCACCAACGAGCTCGGCCAGGTGAACCGTTACACGCCCTGCACAACTTCCGTCTGCGCGCCAGGCTATCCGGCCGGGGTGGGGTCGAACGCCGTCGCCTTCCCAGCCACGCCGCCGGCGGTCTACGTGGTGCCGATCCAGCCGCTCACCGTTGGGATCCGCATCGGTCAGAAGTTCTGACCCTCGCGTGATATAGCGGCGCCATGACCGAAGCTCGGGCGGCGTCGTTTGAAGAGGCCCTGGCGCACGCTGTCCGCCTGCTGGGCGTGCGGCCGGATCTCGCCGAGCAGCAGGCGCGCGGCATGCTGGCTTCGATCCCAGGCGAGCCACGCGCGCGGATGCTGTTGGGCGCGGCTCTGCGACATCAGGGGCGCGCGGCCGAGGCCCGCGGCGTGCTGGCGCCCCTGGCGGCCGAGCAGCCAAAATCGCCGCAGACTCATCTCGAGTTCGGCCTCGTGCTGGCCGGCCTCGGCGAAAGCGACGCTTCTCTGACCGCCCTGCGCCACGCCGTTTCACTCAAGGCCGACCTTCCGGACGCCTGGCGGGTGATCGCCGAACAGCTGTGGCTGGCTAGCGATACGGCCGGGGCCGACGCCGCCTATGCCCGCCACATCCAGACCGGCGTCCTGGACCCGGCGCTGCGAGCCGCGGCGGCCGCGCTGGCCGAGGACCGGCTGGCGGTGGCCGAACACCTGCTACGCGAACGATTGAAGACTCATCCCTCGGACGTGGCGGCCATGCGCATGCTGGCCGAAGCCGGCACGCGGCTCGGGCGCTACGCCGATGCCGAAGGCCTCCTTGAGCATTGCCTGAACCTCGCGCCAAGCTTCCACCCGGCCAGGCACAACCTCGCCGTCGTCCTCTACCGACAACAGAAGGCCGCCGACGCCCTGCCGCACATCGAGCGGTTGCGGGCGGCCGATCCGCATGACCCAGGCCTGATCAACCTCCAGGCCGCGTGCCTGGGCCTTGTGGGCGAATACGCCCAGGCGATCAGGCTGTTCGAGGCCATCCTGGCGCGCTCCCCCGATCAGCCAAGGATCTGGCTGAGCCTCGGCCACGCCCTGCGCACCGAGGGCCGCCGCAGCGACGCAGTCGCCGCTTACAAGCGCGCCATCGAACTCCAGCCCGGGCTGGGCGACGCCTACTGGAGCTTGGCCAACCTCAAGACAGAACGTTTCGACGAGGCCGAAATGGCGGCCATGGAAACCCAGCTCGCCCGGCCGGAGGTGATTGGAGAAGATCGCTTCCACCTGCATTACGCGCTCGGCAAGGCGCTGGAGGATCGCGGCGACTTCGAGCCTTCCTTCGCCAACTACGCCGAGGGCGCGCGCCTGCGCCGGCTCGAGGCGCCTTACGACCCGGATGAGTTCGACGATCTCGCGGCCCGGTCAAAGTCAGTGTTCACACCGGCGTTCTTCGCCGAACGCGCCGGCTGGGGCGCGCCATCCAATGCTCCGATCTTCGTCGTCGGCCTGCCGCGGTCGGGCTCGACGCTGATCGAGCAGATCCTGGCCAGCCATTCGACCGTGGAAGGGACCATGGAGCTGCCCGAGATCGGGGCCTTGGCCCGCGCCTTTGGACGCGCCACCCGCCGGGGCGGCGCTCCGTATCCGGATGCTCTCGCCGACTTGCGCGCCGACGAGGTTCGCGCCCTGGGCGAGACCTATCTCGAGCGTACACTGACCCAGCGCAAGCGTGGCACGGAACGCTTCATCGACAAGATGCCCAACAATTTCCATCACCTGGGCCTGATCCGGCTGATCCTGCCGAACGCCCGGATCGTCGATGCGCGCCGCCATCCCATGGCTGCCGGCTTTTCAGCCTTCAAGCAGCATTTCGCCCGGGGCCAGGCATTCTCCTATGATCTGACCGACCTCGGACGATACTACCGTTTCTACCTCGACCTGATGGCGCACTTCGACGCCGTCCTGCCGGGCGCGGTGACGCGCGTCGTTTACGAGGACATGGTGGCCGAGACGGAGGGGCAGACGCGCCACCTGCTGGCCGCCCTTGGTCTCGCCTTCGAGCCGGCCTGCCTGCGCTTCTATGAGACCGACCGGCCGGTGCGCACGGCCAGTTCCGAGCAGGTCCGGCGGCCGATCTTCCGCGAGGGCCTCGATCAGTGGCGCCACTATGAGCCCTGGCTGGCGCCGCTGGCCGACTCCCTTGGCCCGGCGCTGCAGACCTGGCGCGGATGAGGGCTCGACATCCGGCCAAAACGCCGCTCCCATGAGGTCAGTGGAGGGGCGATGACGGCGGCGCATCTCGGCCTGATCGAAGGCTTTTATGGCCGGCCGTGGACGGCGGCCGCCCGCGCCGAGACCATCGCCTTCCTGCAACCACACGGCTACGGGCTGTACCTCTATGCGCCGAAGGCCGACCCTTATCTGCGTCGGCGCTGGCGCGAGCCGTTTCCCGTCGCCGACGCGGAGGGCCTCGCGGCGCTCTCCGCCCATTGCCGAGGCCTGGGCGTGCGTTTCGGCGTCGGCCTCAGCCCCTACGAAATCTACCGTTCGTTCGATGACGCCGACCGCGCCGACCTCGCCCGCAAGCTGGCCGAGCTCGATGCGCTGGGGGTCAGCGACCTGGCGATCCTCTTCGACGATATGCGCGGCGACCTGCCGGACCTTGCGCAGGCGCAGATCGCCATCATGGACTGGATTGGCGCGCGCACCGGCGCCAGCCGTCTAATCTTCTGTCCGACTTACTACAGCGACGACCCCCTGCTCGACCGCGCCTTCGGCCGACGGCCCGAGGGCTATCTGGAGACGCTCGGCGCCGGCCTCGATCCGGCCATCGGCGTGTTCTGGACCGGCGAGGAGGTCTGCTCGCGCGCCTTTGGCGTGCGCCACCTCGAGCGCGTGGGCGAACAGCTCCGCCGATCACCGGTGCTGTGGGACAATTATCCCGTCAACGACGGGCCGGTGATGAGCCAGGCGTTGCACCTGCGCGGCTTCACCGGCCGGCCCGCAGCCATGGCCTCCAAGATCACGGCCCACATCGTCAATCCGGCCTCCCAGGCGGTGCTGAGCCGCATCCCGGCTCTCACGCTCGCCGAGAGCTACGCCGAGGCCGAGGCCTACGACTATGGCGCCGCCTTCGCGCGCGCCGCGCGGGCCGTGCTCGGCGAAGAGCTCGCCGCGCTGCTTCAGCCCGACCTCAATCAGCTGCAGGACACCGGCCTCGACCGGCTCAGCGAAGCGCAGAGGACGCGGCTGCGTAACCGATACGCTGCGTTTGACCATCCTGGCGCGCGCGAGATCGTCGACTGGCTGGACGGCGCCTGGCGGATCACCCGGGAAGAGATCGAGGCCTCGTGAGCGGTCGCCCCCTGCGCTTCTGGGACCTGACGCTCTACGCCCTGGCGGTCGGCTTCGGCATTCGCTGGCTGCCCTACTCGGCCGCGGCAGGGGTCGCCACGCTCCCCCTCTGGCTGATCGCCATGGCCGGCTTCATGTGGCCGCTGGTGATCGCCACAGCCGAACTGGTCGGCCGCTATCCGGGCGAAGGCGGCGTCTATGACTGGACGCGCGAAACCCTGGGGCCGTTCACCGGCTTCCTCACCGGCTGGCTCTATTGGACGTGCAACCTGCCGTTCTTCTCGACCATGCTCTACTTCACTTTCGCCAGCTTCGCCGCCGCCCTTGGACCGTCAGCCGCCCACGCCATCGCCGATCCGTGGGTGTTTGCCGGCCTGGCTTCGGCGACCGCTGTCGGAGTGGGAATCCTCCACTGGCTGGGGCTGGGCACGGGCAAATGGCTGACCAATTTCGGATCGATCGCCGTGGCCATCCTGATCGCGGTCCTGTTCATCGTCGGCGCGGTCGTGGCCCTCACCTCCGGCTCAGCGACGGACTTCGGCCACGCCAGCCTCGCCCCGCCGCTCACGGCCGAAGGCGCGGCGTTGTGGTCGATCATGGTCTTCGCCTACGGCGGCCCGGAGTCCCTCGCCTTCCTGCGTCAGGACGTGGACGGTGGCGTGCGGCAGATCCTCAAGGTGCTCGCCCTGGTCGGCGTCATCGTCGTTGTCGGCTACATCGCCGGCACGCTCTCGATCCTGGCGATCATGCGACCGCAGGACGCCTCACACCTGGCCGGCCTGCCCGACGCCTACACCGCTGGCTTCGCCCGCCTGGGTCTTCGGGGTTTCGCGGCCGTGCTCAACCTGCTCCTCGCCCTGTCGGCGCTCGGCAGCTACAGCGCCTGGTTCGGTGTCGCCGCCCGCCTGCCCTTCGTCATCGGTGTCGATCACTATTTCCCCGCCGCCTTCGCCAGGCGCGATCCCAAGACCGGGGCGCCGACCACGGCCATCGCTGTCCAGGTTGTTGCGGTGGTCGTATTGGTGATCCTCGGTCAGGCGGGCTCGACGGTGAAGGCCGCCTTCGACTTCCTGGTGTCGTTCAGCGTCGTCTCCTACACCTTGCCGTTCTTCTGGCTGTTCCTCGCCTATTATGCGGTGAAGGGGCCGGCGGAGCCTGGGGTCTGGGTCGCGCCCGGAGGCGTCGCCGGCCGGCGGGCGATCGCGATCGCCGGCCTGGTCGTCACCATCACCGCCATCGCCTGCACGCTCATCCCCAGCCCGGATGCGGCTGACAAGCTGGGCGCGGTGGTCAAGCTGCTGGCATCGTCGGCCGTCCTGATCGGCGCCGGCGCGCTGATCTACGCCCTGGCGCGGCGTCGACGCGCAGCTGTCGCTTAGTAGAGGCCAGCGGCCACAAGGGCGCGGGCGATGACGGCGTCGGCAAAGCGCTCGCGCAATATCGGGCCGGTGGCGGCATAGGCGAGGCGGGCGCCGAGCGAGCGCTTGGAGGCGACGAAGGCCTGGACCAGCGCCCGCTGCGGGGGGGCGAGGTCTTCGCCCCAGAGGCGCAGAAACTCGCGGGCCTGGGCGTGGGCCGGCCAGAAGCGGCCGGGATCGCGCCGAAGCCGCCGCGCCTGTCGCGCCAGTTCGCCGATCCGGGAGACGCCTTGCCCCACTTCGTTGCCGCCGTGCTGGCGATAGAGCACGCCGGGTTCGGGATCATAGATCACCTCGCCGAACGCGGAGACGACGAGGGCGCACCACCAGTCGTGCATGATCACCCCCTGTTGAGGCGGACGGGAGCGGACGAGGCGCGCCGCAGCAGCATTCATCACCAGGGTGACGCCGAAGGCGATGTTCTCGAACAGCAGGTGCTCGAAACGGGGATCGTCCTTGATCGGGGCGGGGCCGAGCGGTCGCAAATCAGCGTCGACGCACATGACCTGGGAGCAGTAGAGCGCCGGGCCACCGACGCCAGCCAATGCACGGCAGGCGCGGGCCAGCTTTTGCGGCGGCCAGACGTCATCCTGGTCGCAGAAGGCGTAGCCGTCGAAGCCATCCGGCGCGGCTTCCAAAAGCGTGAGGAAGCTCATCGCCGGACCGAGATTGGGTCCGGCCGTCGTGCCGGCGAGGCGAGGCCAGCGGTCGGCATATCTGGCGAGAATTTCGCGGGTGTCGTCCCGCGAACCGTCGTCGCGCGCCAGCACGTCGACATCCACACCAACCTGCTCGGCCAGGCTGTCCAGCTGAGCTGCAAGCCACGGACCCCCGTCGAAGGTCGACAGCAGCACGGCGACGCTGGGACTCACGGCGCCGCCTCGCCGAACCCGTGGCGGACGAAGGCGCGCGCATCGGAGGACAGCGCCACGCCGATGAGGCCTATGGTGAGGCTGATGACCCCGAGTGCAGCCAGGGCTTCCAGGCGGCTGAGCGGGCCGACGGGCAGGAGCCGCGTCGCCGCCAGCAGGCCGGCGAGGATCGCGCCACGCACCCACAGCGACAGGTTGAGGCCGCGCCGCTCCTCGGGCGATAGCAAGCGAGCGTGGATGAGCGGCGCCCAGGCGATCAGGTAAAGCAGGTTGCCACAGAGCCAGACGGCGCCCGTGCCGATCGGGCCGATCGTGAAGGCCGCCCACACCGCCGCCGGCGCCCAGACGACCGCGAAGCCGACGTTGCCGATCACATGCAATCGCACCCGACCCTGGGCGTACTGCAGAAGGAACGGCGCAAACAGGAACGCGGCGATGGCCGCCCCGGAGGCGTAGAGTGTGAGCACAGGCGCGAGGCGGGCCGCCGCGTCGGCCCGGCCTGTCCAGGCCCAGATGACCCAGGCCGGCTGGGCGGCGATGGTTCCGGCCAGCGCCGCCGCCAGACTGAGGATCAGCGCCGCCGCCGCGCGGTAGACATGGACGAATTCGGCCCGCCGCCCCTGAGCGAGGAGGCCGGTGAGCCGCGGCTGGAAAACCTGCACGAACGGGGGAACCACGAGGCCGACGCCGGCGGTCACCTGGGCCACCAGGCCGAACAGGCCGTAGGCGGGCAGCGACAGGGCGTGCGACAGGGCCAGCTTGTCGACCTGCCCGATCAGCGTCGCCGCCGCCGCCGCCAGGGCGAGACCGAGGGCGAAGCGTCGCTCCGCCGCCAGCAGCCGCCAGCCCGGGCTCGCGCCGGCGGGCTTCAGCGGCAAGGCTCGGATCAACAGCAGGCGGCAGGTGATCGCCTCGGCCAAAGTGAAAGCCGCCTGGATGGCGAAGAACGTTGTCGGGTGCGGCGACGCCAATTGCAGGGTGGCGACCGCGACCGCGTAGCGCACGACCACCGAGGCGGCGAGGACGCAGTTGGACTGGGTCTGCCGCTCGAGCCCCACCAGCGCGGCCTGATAGAGACCGCAGAGCCAGCGGCAGACGAGCAGGACGGCGATCAGACGCAGCGATCCGTTGAGCTCGACCGCCGAGAGGCTGGCGCGGCGCAGCCAATGAGCGCCGACCCAGGGCGCGCTGAGCATCAGCGCGGCGCCCGCCACCAGGCCGACGCCGACGAAGATAATCTCGGCGGCCGCGAACAATCGCGCCGCCTCATCGGCCGAAAGCGCGCCGACCCGATAGTGCGAGAGCTGTCGCGCCAGGGCCGGCGAGACGCCGAAATCGAACAGCAGGACCCAGGCCTGCAACATGCTGAAGAAGGCCACCAGGCCATAGGCCTCCTCGCCCAGCAGCCGCAGCAGAAAGGGCGTGGCCAGCACATTGACCAAAGCGACGGTGAAATGGGCGGCGAAGCCGTACACCAAGGTGCGGCCCATGCCCTTGACCAGCGCCCCGTCCGGCGTGGCGAGCTCAGCCACGGAGCCGCGTCGCCCGCGTCATCCGTCGCCGCCGGCCGGGATGAACCGCGATTCGTTGCCGCCGATGATGGCAAGCAGGAATCCGCCCAGAATCGTCTGGGCCCCCAGGCTGAGCAGCAAGGTTCCGAGCACGACCGGGAAGATCGAGTCGGAGAGCGTCAGAACCCCGCTGTTCCAGGCGACATAGACGCCCGCCAAATCGGCCGCGCCGAAGCCGGCGAGGACGAGTCCGATGACGATCATGCTCTCGAGGGTGAGCCAGCGGGCCAGGGACGCGAACAGCGGCGGCGCGTGGCGATAGCCGGCGCGAACGCCGTGCAGGTGACTGGCAAGCGCCAGGACGAGGGCGATGTGCCCCATCGACACCAGCGCCCCGGCGAGCACGTCCCAGTAGTTGCCGAAGAAGAACGGTTCGCGCCGCGCCACGATGAAATGGACGCCGGAGGCCGCCAGGATGAAGGCCCCCACCGCGGCGAAAATGGCCCCTGGCAAGGCGAAGAGCCAGGCGGGACTGAGCATGAAGAGGTAGCGCAGGTGCCGCCAGCCGTCGCGCCAGGGTCGCAGGTGCGGCGGACGATCCCTGAGGTCCGGGGAGAGGGTGGCCGGTCGCTCGACGATTCGCTCGCCCTTCAACGCGGCCTTGATGATCATCTCGCTGGCGAATTCCATGCCCGTCCCGGTGAGGGCAAGTCGATCGAAGCAATCCGCCGTCAGGGCGCGCAGGCCGCAGTGGGCGTCGCTGACCCCAGCGCGAAACAACAGATTGAGAATGCCGGTCAGTAGGGGATTGCCGATGTAGCGGTTCTTCCACGGCATGGCGCCGGGCGCGATGCCGCCCTTGAAGCGCGACCCCATGCACAGGTCGGCGCCCTCGAGCAGCGCCCCGACCATCTCGGGCGCTTCGCGGAAATTGTAGCTGCCGTCGGCGTCGCCCATCACCAGGAAGCGGCCTCGAGCGGCGCGGAAGCCGCCGATCAATGCGGCGCCGTAGCCTTTCTCGGTCACCTGCGCGACCCGAGCCCCGAGGCTTTCGGCAAGGGCCTGGCTGCCGTCGGTGCTGCCGTTGTCCGCGACGACGATCTCGCAGACGAGGCCGAATCGCGTCGCGATGACCGCCTCCGCATCGCGAATGGCCGCGATGCAGGCGGGAAGCGACAGGGTTTCATTGAGGCAGGGCATGACGAAGGACACGCCGACCTGATCGGCCGCGCCGGATCCACCGGGTTCGGACAAGACGACTCCGCGCTCTTCGTACAAGACTAGTAGCCGGCTCTGTAGGCGAAGGCGATGAGATCGGCCAGCGGCCGCGGCCACAGCCGCCGGAAGATCGCCAGGTCCTCGCGGGCCCGCACGCCCTCGCGGATCAGAGTCGACGTAGCCGTGAGCGGGTTGTGCCGGCGGCCGACGAGCCGGTGCGGCGTGCGGGCGAAAACCACGCCCGCCTCGGCAAGGTTGAGCCAGGCGTCCCAGTCGAGGTTGGAACGGAAAGCGTCCGAAAAGACGAAGCCGGCCAAGCGGTCGCGATCGAAGGTCACGGACGAACAGGGTAAGGGGTTGCCGAACGACAGGAAGGCCCGCAGGCGCCCGGGCGAGGGCTCTCTCGCCGCGCCGAGCGCGAGCCGCTCCTGGGCGTGCTTGACGAAGCTGATCTTCGAGCGGGTGGCTACGCCGTGGTCGTCGATTTCGACGTAACCGGTAAAGGACAGGGCGGCGCGCGCGTTTCCGGCCAGCAGCTCGAGGCTCTCTGTGAGGAACGCCGGGAAATAGACGTCGTCCTGGTGCGCCAGCGTGACGTAGCGGGCGTCGGTTGCCGCCAGGGCGAAGTTCCAGTCGGCGGCGATCCCCGCCCGCTCGGGGTTGACGATCACCGGCGCGCCGGCCGCCACGGCGCGCTCCGCGATGAAGGTCGAGGGCGTCGAAGTCGTCACGACGACCCGGGACACGAGGGTCTGACCGGTCAGCGACGCCAGGCAGGCCGGCAGGAAGGGTGAATCGCCATAGGCGGGCACAACGAAGGCGTGATCCGCCATCAGGCCGCCCGTCGGGCCGCCCGACCTGCGGCCAACGCCAGCAGAATCGCCGGGGCCACGATCGCCGCCCCTAGGAAGTAGGGGCCGTTCACGGTCAGGCCGAACGCCAGGTTGGCCGCCTGCGGGCCAAGAACGCGGGACAGGGCCCCAGCGGCATTGTTGAAGCCCAGAATCTGGCCGCGGTCATTTTCGCCGACCACGCGCGAGAGCAGCGCCCCCGCATTTGGGAACGCCACAGAGGAACACAGCGCCGTCATCGCCATCAAACCATAGGTCTCCCAGCCGCCATTGCCGAACGGCTGCAGCGCCATGGCCAGGACGGTGCCGGCCATCCCGACGGCGAGCATCCGCGCCTCGCCGTAACGGCGGGAAAGGGTCCCGGTGAGCAGAAACTGGGTGGGCGAAGCGACAAGGCCGGAGATACCGAAGCAGATCCCCACCTGGCTTGGCTGCCAGGCGAACCGTTGGTGCGCCCACAGGCCGAACACCGATTCGATGCCATTGAACGCGAAACCGACCATAAAGGTCAGCAGCACGACCGGCCCCATCAGTGGATGGCGCGCGATGACTCCGGCCGCAGCCCAGGGGCTGAGCGGCTCGCCGACCGCCTTGCGTGGCCGTCGACTCTCCCGGACGAAGAGCAAAATCCCGATCGCCGAGCAGGCGGCGAGGGCCGAGGTGACCAGCAGGGGGATGTGGAATCCGATCGTGCCGGCCGACGGCTTGGCCAGCACTCCGCCGACAAACGGCCCCAGGATGAAGCCGATGTTGTAGGCCGCGCCAAGCCGCGCCATGCGGCCGGCGATCAATTCAGGCGGGGTCACGTCGGCGATGTAGCCTTGCACCACCGAGCCGTTGCCGGCCGCCATGCCGCCGGCGAGCCGGATGAGGAAGGCGACCCAGATGTTCGGCGCGAAGGCCAGCAGGCCATAGCAGGCGCAATTGGCGACGAGAGTGGAGAACAGGATCGGCTTGCGGCCGACGCGGTCGGACAGTCGCCCCCAGAACGGCTCGCTGACGAACGTCCCCATGGAGTAGGCCGAGAAGATCAGCCCGATCTGCCAGCCGGCGGCGTGAAACGAAGCGCCATAGAACGGTAGGAGCGGCACGATGATGCCGAAGCCCAGGATGTTGATGAACATCACCGACAGGAGGGTGTACATGGCCCCGGCAGACCGCCGGGCCACAATCTCGGGCGCCTCCTGAGTCATGGGCGCGTGATTAGGACTGGACCTTGGCCGGAGCAAGCCAGGAGGGGGCCAGGAATGACGAGCAATTCGGCGCGGATCGAGTTCTTTTTCGACTGCTCGAGCCCGTGGACCTACCTCGCCTTCGAAAACATCCAGCCGCTCGCGGCCGACCATGGGGCCGAGATCGTCTGGCGGCCGTTCCTGGTCGGCGGCGTGTTCAACACGATCAATCCCAGCGTCTACCAGTCGCGCGCCACGCCCGTGCCGGCCAAGGCCGCCTACATGTTCAAGGACATGCAGGACTGGGCGCGGCTCGCCGGCCTCGCCATCAAATTTCCGCCTTCGGTGTTTCCGGTCAACAGCGTCAAGGCCATGCGCGCCTGCCTGGTCGCCGACCTGGAGGGCAAGCTGCCGTCGTTCGCCCGCGCCGTGTTCCGCGCCTATTGGGGCGACGACCTCGACATCTCCCAAGATGAGGTGCTGACCCGCATCGCCGCCCGCGTAGGGCTTGGCGACGACCTCCTGGCCAGCGCCGGCGCGCCGGAGATCAAGGCGACGCTGCGCGGCAACACCGACGAGTTGATCGCTCGCGGCGGCTTTGGCTCACCGACCATGTTCATCGACGGCGCCGATATGTATTTTGGCAATGATCGCCTTGAACTGGTTGCGGCAGCCCTGCGGCGTAAATGATTTGGCCGCGAGAGCGCCAAGTAACCAGCGGGCCGTTTCACGTGAAACGATCTGACTAGACGACCAAAGCGCCGCCGAGATGGCGACTTTTACCGCGGTTGAGCCGGCTTACACACAAATATAGAGATGATATTGACCGAAGTAGAGACCCTATTGGCGCTCGACTCGCCGCCGTCGCCACCTAAACGCGACCACAATGCAGCACAGATGCAGCACCATTCGAGCGCATGAATTCGCCTCTGCGGCCCGGGTGGCTGCGACCCAGGGACCGGGCCCGGCCGAGGGGCGAGATTCATGTCTAGACATATCAGCGGCGTGTCTCGGCGCGGCCTCGCGGGCTTCTGGACGGCGCGCCCGACGCGCTTCAGTGTCCGCCGGATGACCGCGAGAGACCGACGGGAATGACGGGCGGCGTCCCGGAGGCGAGGCGCCCGCGCAGCTTCGGCGGCGCCTTCCGCGTCTACGCCGAACGGACAGTGCTGATCATGCTCGGCCTCGGCTTCGGCTCGGGCCTCCCCAACTCGCTGATCTTCGACACCATGTCGGCCTGGCTGCGGACGGCGGGCCTCTCGCTGTCGGCGATTTCGCTCTTCAGCCTCGCCACCCTCCCCTACTCGTTCAAGTTCATCTGGGCCCCGCTGGTCGACCGCCAGGCCATCCCCGGATTGACGCGATGGCTCGGCCGGCGCCGCGCCTGGATGCTCGCCTCACAGGCGGCCGTGGTCGTCGGTCTGCTCCTGGTCTCGGCCGGCGACCCCGCGCATGGGTTGACCTATATGGCGCTGTGGGCGGTGTTCACCGGCTTCGCCTCGGCGACCCAGGACATCGTCGTCGACGCCTGGCGGATCGAGGCGGCCGACGCCTCGCGCCAGGGCGCCATGGCCGCCGCCTACCAGTGGGGCTACCGCATCGCCAACCTCATCGCCGGCGCGGCGCCGCTGTTCATCGCCCAGCGCGTCGGCTGGCACGTCGCCTACGTGAGCATGGCCGCGCTCATGGGCGTAGCCAGCCTCGCCGTCCTGCTGGCGCCGAAGGAGAAGGACCGCGAAGTCCCGCCCATTCCTCTCGGCGGGGTGGCGGCCGCGCCGGCGCGAGATGTTCTCGAGTGGATCGGACGCTCGATCGTCCTGCTTTTCGCGGTGGCGCTGCTCGGCTCGGGCCTCGGCGCGCGGGCGGACTTGCTGGCCGGCGGACTCAATCTTGTGGGCGCCGGCGGCGCGGGCGCGGCGCTCAGCACGGCCTGGACGGCCAAGCCCAACGGCATCTGGCTGCAGCTGGCTTCGATCATCCTCGGATTCGCCGTGCTGGCGGTCGCCGCCAGGCCGATCCCGGGCGTGAAGACCCGGCCGGGCGTCTATCTTTCTCACGCGCTCGGTGACCCGCTGGTCGACTTCTTCGAACGGTTCGGAAAGCGGGCCCTGCTGATCCTGGCCCTGATCTGTGTCTACCGGCTCAGCGACTTCGTGCTCAACGTCATGAACGCCTTCTACATCGACCTCGGCTTCAGCCTCGACAACATCGCCGAGGTGCGGAAAGGCTTCGGCCTCATCGCCTCGATGACCGGGGTGTTCGTCGGCGGGGTGGCGATCGCCCGCTTCGGCGTCATCCGGCCGCTACTCGTCGGGGCCTTCGCCCTGCCGATCACCAACACCATCTTCGGTTGGCTGGCGGTCCAGGGCCCGCAGATGTCGGCCCTGATCCTCGCCATCGGCATTGACAACATCGTCTCGGCCTACGCCGGCACCTGCCTCATCGCCTACATGTCCTCGCTCACCGGCGTCGGCTTCACCGCCACGCAGTACGCGCTGTTCTCCTCGCTCTACTCTCTGCCTGGCAAGATCGTCGCCTCGCAGTCCGGTCGCATCATCGAGAGCGCGGCGCGGTCGATCGACGCGGGCGGTCCTCTGGCTGGTCTCAAGTCCCTGTTCGTCCACACGCCGCCGAAGGCCTTCGCCGACGCCATGGCCCACTCCCACGTGTCATCGGCGTCGCTGGGAGCCGGCTATGTGGTGTTCTTCATCTACGCCGGCTTGGTCGGAGTGCTGGCGATGATCCTGGCGACGATCGTCGCACGGACGTCTCGCGAGACGGTGGTCCCAGCCTAGCGCGCCAGGCACTCCACCTCGGCCACGCTCAGGCGATCCCGCAACTCATCCGAGACGGCGCGCCAAGTCGCCGGCGTCACCGCTTCGCCGGCGGCGGTCGACCCCGCCACCCGGGCGCCCGTCAAGGCGGCGCGCAGCGAGGCCGGCGTGGTGGCGTAGAGCCGGCGGCGGCGCGGATTTTCGGCCACGGTCACCCCGAGCACCCGACCCTCGACGTCGAGGACCGGGGCGCCCGACAGCCCGGCCAGGCTGCCGCGGACCGACGGCCAGCGGCCGGTCTCCACGAACACCAGCACCGGCTGGGCCCGCAGACCGCGCCAGCCGACCACCAGATTCGCCCGCCGGCGCAGCTCGGCGGCGGCCTCGCCTGGCCGGGCGCCGGGAAAGCCCGGCTCGAAGGTCGCCTGGCCGCGTCGCAACCCCTCAAGCGGGGCGATGGGCAGGGCCGGCGCGCCGCCCTGTGTCAACAGGACAGCGGTCTCACGCCCGGGGGTGATCACGGCCTTGGCCGCCACGCCATGGCCCGGCGCGGTGACGATCACCGTCCGGGCGCAACCCTCGACCACATGGCGGGCGGTGAGCCAGACGCCGCGGGAGTCCACCGAGAAGGCTGTGCCGGCCCCGGGGCCCGGCGGCGGGGTCGTCACCCAGATGGCCGGATCGAACAGGGAGGCCGGCGCCAGAGGCTGGCCGAGCGGCGCGCGCGGCGGTTCGGGCGCGCCGCCCACCCATGGCACAGCCAGCAACGCCGGCAGGCCGGCGGCGGCCACCGCAATCAGCCATAGAGGCGGCCGGCTCAATCGCGCTCGCCCCTGATGATCTGAGCGCCTTCCGAGTTCACGCCGCCTGGTCGCGCCGCCGTGCGCTGGCCCGCTGTTTCAGGCTCTCCGTCCGCAACTGACCGCAGGCGGCGAGGATGTCACGGCCGCGCGGCGTGCGGATCGGCGAGGCGTAGCCGGCGCGATTGACGATCTGCGCGAAGGCTTCGATCGTTCCCGGATCCGAGCACTCGTAGGGGCTGCCCGGCCACGGGTTGAACGGGATCAGGTTGATCTTGGCCGGCACGCCGGCCAGCAGCTTGACCAGGGTCCGCGCCTCGGCCGGCGAGTCGTTGACACCCTTCAGCATGACGTACTCGAAGGTCACCCGCCGGGCGTTGGAAAGGCCGGGATAGGCGCGGATCGCGGCCATCAGCTCGGCGATGGGATAGCGACGGTTGAGCGGCACCAGCTCGTCGCGCAGGTCGTCGTTGGTGGCGTGCAGGGAAATAGCCAGCATGGCCGAGGTCCGCTCGCCGAGCTCGGTCAGCTTGGGAACCACCCCCGAGGTGGAGACCGTCACGCGCCGGCGCGAGATGGCGATGCCCTCGTTGTCGGAGATGACGTCGAGCGCGTCGGCGACATTGTCGAGATTATAGAGCGGCTCGCCCATGCCCATGAAGACGATGTTGGAGAGCCGTCGCTCCCCTTCCCCCGCCCGCCACTCGCCAAGGTCGTCGCGCGCCACCTGCACCTGGGCAATGATCTCGGCGGCGGTGAGGTTGCGCACCAGAGCCTGGGTGCCCGTGTGGCAGAAGGTGCAGTTGAGCGTGCAGCCCACCTGGGAGGAGACACAGAGCGCCCCGGCCCGGCCGACGTCGGGAATGTAGACCGTCTCCGCCTCGATCCCCGGCGCGAAGCGGATCAACCACTTGATGACCCCATCGCGGCTCTCGAGGCGCTCGACGATCTCCGGCCTGGCCAGGGTGAAGCAATCGGCCATGGCGGCGCGGGCGCCCTTGGCGACATTGCTCATCGCCGCGAAGTCCGTGACCCCGTGGCTATGGACCCAGCTCCACACCTGCGCCGAGCGCATGCGCGCTTCGCGCGCGGTGGCGACGCCAGAGTCGACCAGGGCGGCGGCGAGCTGGGCGCGGGTCAGGCCGGTGAGATTGAGAGGCGCGGCGGTCAAAGCAAGATCCGAAGAGGGCGGCCGCCGATTATAACGCAAACCGCGACGGTGCGCGCCTGCAGGTGGGACGCTCGCGTTCCAGGTGATGAATAGGACTCAACCTCCTCCCCCTTGATGGCAGGGCGATTGCGCTTGATCCCCTCCCTCTACCGTCATCGCCGGGCGCCAGTCCCGCCGACCCATGCGCACCGGAGGTCGGGTGGCCATGCCGGGCATGACCACAATGAGGCTGTGCGGTCGCACCGTGACCGCGGTACGCGGTCACACCAGGCCGCGTGTTCATGGATGGCCGGAACTGACGCCCGGCCATGACGGTAGAGGAAATAGTGGCGGGGACACCGACCAACTCCATATGCACTTACCCTCCCCATCAAGGGGAGGGAGAATTCTCAGAAAGCCTCTGCGAAAATCGACCCGTCGCTCATCAGCGCGGCGCGCTTCATGCCTTGCGAGACGAACGGCAGCACCGGATCACCCTCCGCGCCGACGGCGATCAGACCGCCTTCGCCGCCGAGGGATTTCATATCCGCCAGAGCCTCGGCGGCCGCCTCAGCCAGGCTTCCGCCCGCCCAGGCCACGCGGTGGGCGATCTGCGCCGCCACCGCCGCGCGGAGGAACATCTCGCCCGTGCCGGTGCAGGAGACAGCGGCAAAACTGTCCGCCCAGACGCCGGCGCCGGGGATCGGCGAGTCGCCGACCCGTCCATAGAGCTTGCCGTACACCCCGCCGGTGGAGGTCGCCGCCGCTAAGCGGCCAGCTTCGTCGCGCGCCACGCATCCGACCGTGCCGGTGAGCGCGCCCGCCTTGCGGGTGCTGAAGCCGACGTGGGTGAACCAGGCCGCCGGATCGGCGATCGCTTCCAGTCCCTGGGCGGCGGCGAAGGCCGCGGCGCCAGCGCCAGCCAGGATGACATGCGGCGTCGCCTCCATCACCGCCCGCGCCGCGCGCACCGGCGAGGCGAAGCCCTGCAGCGCCGCCACCGCTCCGGCGCGGCGCCCCTCGCTCTCCATCACCGAGGCGTCGAGTTCATAGAGTCCGGCGGTATTGGGCGAGGCCCCCCGGCCGGCGACGTAGAGGCCAGACGCCTCCAGCGCCGCCACCGTCTCGACCACGACGTCGAGGGCCGCGGCGCCCGCCGCCAGCGCATCGCGCCCAGCCTCGATAAGGCCGCGCATGTGGGCGATCTCCCGGCTGTAGTCGCGCCCCGTCAGGGCGCCCGCCCCGCCGTGCAGCGCCATCGCCACTTTGCCCACGCCGCACTCCTCGTCTCTTCCGCCGCCGGGCGTTCTCTTTCTCCGTCAGGCTGTCTTTGCAAGGGGAGCTGGGAGCTGGCGACCCCTTCCAACCTATCCTTCTCCCCCGTGAACGGGGGAAGGATCGGAATGAGGCATCCGCTTCAGATGGTTCCGCCCGAGCCACGTTTGCTCTAGCGTCTCGCGCAAAGCAGAAAGAGCGAGGCGACGACATGAAGGCGCTGTTGAGCGTGGCGACCGGCGGTACGGACACCCTGGTGCTGGAGGATCTGCCTGACCCGCAGCCCGGCCCCGGCCAGGCGGTGGTCGCCATCAAGGCCTGCGGCGTCAACTATCCAGACGTGCTGATCATCGAGGACAAGTATCAGTTCAAGCCAGCCCGGCCGTTTGCGCCCGGCGGCGAGATCGCCGGCGTGGTCAAGGCCGTCGGCGACGGGGTCACGAACGTCAAGGTCGGCGACCGGGTGCTGGGCAGCACCGGCAACGGCGGCATGGCCGAGGCGATCGCGCTGGACGCCGGCCGATTGACGCCCATTCCAGACGGCATGCCGTTCGACGAGGCCGCGGCCTTCCTGATGACCTACGGCACCTCCTATTACGCCCTGAAGGACCGCGCCCACCTCAAGTCCGGCGAAAGCCTGCTGGTGCTGGGCGCGGCCGGCGGCGTCGGCCTGGCGGCCGTCGAGCTCGGCAAGGCCATGGGCGCAAGAGTGATCGCCGCGGCCTCCAGCCAGGCCAAGGTCGATCTCGCCATCGCCCACGGCGCGGAGAGCGGTGTCGTCTATCCGGCCGGTCCCTTCGACCGCGACGGCCAGAAGGCCCTGGCGGAGCTTTTCAAGGGCGCCTGCGGCGCCACCGGAGCGAACATCGTCTATGACGCCGTTGGCGGCGACTACGCCGAGGCCGCCCTGCGGGCCACCGCCTGGGAAGGCCGCTTCCTGGTCATCGGCTTTCCGGCCGGCATCCCGAGGATCCCGCTCAATCTCGCCCTGCTCAAGAGCTGCGACATCGTCGGTGTGTTCTGGGGCGCGGCCGTGGCCCGCGACCCGGCTGGCCACAAGCGCAACATCGCGGAGCTCATGGACCTCTACGCCGCCGGCAGGATCCGCCCCTATGTCTCCGAGCGCTTCCCGCTCGCCAGGGGCGGCGCGGCGATCGCCCACCTCGCCGACCGCAAGGCGCTCGGCAAGGTGGTGGTGACCATGGACTGAGGGCAATGCCACCGGCAGGATTTCGGGGACAGTTTACTTAATTCTCGCGCGCCCTTGGACCGGCCCAGTCGCCGGAATTGGAATTAAGTAAACTGTCCCCGAAATCCGGTGACGATGGACTGAGGGAAAAGGCGCGCATCATGACTGGACGACTGGAGGGCAAGGTCGCCCTGGTTACGGGCGGCTGCTCGGGGATTGGGCTCGGGACGGTCGAGCTCTTCGTCGCCGAGGGTGCGAAGGTGCTGGCGGCCGACGTGCAGGACAGCAAGGGCGCGGCGCTGGAGCTGCGCTTCCCGCACGCGGTGCGCTACGCCCACTGCGACGTCACCGCCGAGGACGACATCGCCGGGGCCTGCGCCCTGGCGTCCGAGGCGTTCGGCGGTTTGGACATCCTGTTCAACAACGCCGGCCACGCCGGCCTGTCCGGCGGACTGGAGACCCTGACCGTCGAGGGCTGGGACCAGACCTTCGCTCTCCTGGTGCGCGGACCTGCCCTCGGCATGAAGCATGCCCGGCCGCTGATGCTGGCGCGCGGCGGCGGCTCGATCATCAACACCGCGTCGGTGGCTGGCCTGCAGGCGGGCTGGGGACCGATCGCCTATTCGGCGGCCAAGGCCGCGGTCATCCACCTCAGCCGCTGCGCCGCCGCCGAGCTCTCGCCGCATCGCATCCGGGTCAACGCCATCTGTCCGGGCCTCATCGCCACCTCGATCTTCGGGACCGCGCTCGGCATGCCGCGCGAGGGCGCCGATCAGATGGCCGCGCTGGTGGCCCAGAACGCCCACGTCGCCCAGCCGGTGCCAAAGCCGGGCCTGCCCGAGGATATCGCCCGCGCGGCGCTCTACCTCGCCAGCGACGATTCGCTGTTCGTGACCGGGACCTATCTGCTGGTCGACGGCGGCATCACCGTCGGCGGCCGCCATGCGTGGGATCCCACCGCCGGATCGCCGTTCGCCCAGATCTTCGGCATGACCACCGAGGATCTCCAGGCGCGGACACAGGGCTGAAGCTTACCGAGATTGCTCGGGCGGGCGTTGGCGGCGGGTTCGGCTGCAATGGCCGGCGCGGCGCAGAGCGCCATGAAACCCGCCGCCACCCCCCGAGCGCCCCCGCTCCCGACTGATTCGCCCCCGCGATTTCGGCGTGGGCGGACTTATGAGCCTCGCCGGCCACAAATCCAACGCGATTCCACCGTTGGCGACGATTCGTCGCGACTAGTGGTCAGATTCCAACACTAGCCCTCGACGTCGGTGATCGGACGGTCGGCGCCGTCGGACAGTTCGTCGTGCCAGCGGCCCTTGTCGTCCTCCCAGGAGATGCCGGTCTCGTCGCCCGACACTCTCTGCTCGCCGGCGGCGCGGCGGGCGGCGGCCCGGGCCGCGTCATGAGTCGGGAAGGTCTCCGAATAGACGCCGTCGACGCGATAGGCCCAGCCGCCGTCGTGTTCGACGATCTCGTAGGTCACATGGCTCATGCGCGCTTCCTTGCGTCTGCGGGTTCCGGCTGGGGATGGAGCTGGGAGACGTCGCGCACCGCCCCGCGGGCGGCGCTGGTGGTAAGCGCCGCATAGGCCTGCAGGGCCGGCGAGACCTTGCGATGGCGAACGGCGGCCGGACGCCAGGGCGTGCGGCCCTTGGCGCGCCGGCGGCGAACGAGCTCGTCCTCGGCTACGGCGAGACGGATCGTGCGGGCCGGGATGTCGATCTCGATGAGGTCGCCGTCCTCGACCAGGGCGATGTCGCCGCCTTCCGCCGCCTCGGGCGAGACGTGGCCGATCGACAGCCCCGATGTGCCGCCGGAGAAGCGGCCGTCGGTGATCAGGGCGCAGGCTTTGCCGAGCCCCTTCGATTTCAGGTAACTGGTCGGATAGAGCATCTCCTGCATGCCGGGGCCGCCCTTGGGGCCCTCGTAGCGGATGACCACCACGTCGCCGGCCTTCACCTGGCCGGTCAGGATGCCCGAGACGGCGTCGTCCTGGCTCTCATAAACCCGCGCCGGGCCTGAAAAGACCAGGATCGACTCGTCGACCCCGGCCGTCTTCACGATGCAGCCGTCCAGGGCCAGGTTGCCCTTGAGCACGGCCAGACCCCCGTCGGCGGAGAAGGCGTGGGCCGCTTCGCGCACCACGCCGGCCTCGCGGTCGAGATCCAGACTCTCCCAGCGGCGGTTCTGGCTGAAGGCGACCTGGGTCGGCACCCCGCCTGGCGCGGCGCGGTAGAAGGTCTGCGCGGCCGCGTCGGCGCCACGGCGAATGTCCCAGGTCTCCAACGCCTCGCCAAGGGTGGCGCTGTGCACGGTCGGGACGCGGGCGTGGATGAGACCGGCCCGCTCCAGTTCGCCGACGATGGCCATGATGCCGCCAGCGCGGTGGACGTCCTCGATGTGCACGTCTGCCTTGGAGGGCGCGACCTTGCACAGGCACGGCGTGACGCGGGAGAGCCGGTCGATATCGTCCATGCCGAACGGCACGCCGGCCTCGTGCGCCGCGGCCAGGAGGTGCAGCACGGTGTTGGTCGACCCGCCCATGGCGATATCCACCGTCATGGCGTTCTCGAAGGCCTGGAAGCTGGCGATCGAGCGCGGCAGGGCGGTGGCGTCGTCATCCTCGTACCAGCGCTTCGCCAGGGTGACGATGAGCCGCCCGGCCTCGCGGAACAGCCCCTCGCGGTCGGCGTGGGTGGCCAGGGTCGTGCCGTTGCCGGGCAGAGACAGGCCGAGCGCCTCGGTGAGGCAGTTCATCGAGTTGGCCGTGAACATGCCCGAACACGAGCCGCAGGTCGGACAGGCCGAGCGTTCGATGACGGCGACGTCCTCCTCGCTGATCCGCTCGTCGGCGGCGGCGACCATGGCGTCGATCAGGTCCACTTTCTGGGTCTTGCCGCCGAGCACGACCTTACCGGCCTCCATCGGGCCGCCGGAGACGAACACCGTCGGCACGTTGAGCCGCAGGGCGGCCATCAGCATGCCCGGCGTGATCTTGTCGCAGTTGGAGATGCACACCAGGGCGTCGGCGCAGTGAGCGTTGACCATGTACTCGACGCTGTCGGCGATCAGCTCGCGCGAGGGCAGGCTGTAGAGCATGCCGTCGTGACCCATGGCGATGCCGTCGTCGACGGCGATGGTGTCGAACTCCTTGGCGACGCCGCCGGCCGCCTCGATCTCCCGCGCCACCAGCTGGCCGAGGTCCTTGAGGTGCACGTGGCCGGGGACGAACTGGGTGAACGAGTTGGCGACCGCGATGATCGGCTTGCCGAAGTCGCCGTCCTTCATGCCTGTGGCGCGCCACAGGCCGCGCGCGCCGGCCATGTTGCGGCCGTGGGTGGTGGTGCGGGAACGGTACGGAGGCATGGCGTTCAGCCATAGTCCTCCGCCACGCGAGGCGCCAGAGCGCGGTCATGGGCCGGCGGGCCGAAGCCCGCCGGTCCTGATCCGCAAACTAGCTGTCGGAGTCGCCGCCGCCCTGGTGAGCGGCCGCCAGACCCGGCAGGAACTGGGCGAGCATGCTGGTCGCCTGGCTTGGGTCCACCCCGAATTGCTGAGCGAGGCTCTGGACGTGCTCGTCGCCGAGCGCGGCCTGAAGTTCCTCCCCGGTGATCGGCTGGTGATCGCCGCCCGGAACCCAGGAAGCGACAGCGCCGCCAAGGCCGCTGGACTGTAGCGCGCCCAACACGCCGCCGATGCCGCCGAGCGACGAGTTCCCAAGCGCACCCTGCAGCATCTGCTGCCCTTGGTCGCTGGAAAGCTCGCCCTCGGCGAACTGCGCTGGATCCTGCCCGCCGAGTGCGCCGCCGGCGAGGGACTTCAAGGTATCGAAGAGACCCATGTTGACTCCTTTGGAAACGCGTCAGAGGCGGGTTGCCCCCCCGTCACGAGCGCCTTTCTATATGGCGCGGGTCTCAGTTCTTGTGACAGACCTTGCCCTTGGGAATGCAGCTCTTGCCGCAGGGAACGCCGGTCTTGCAGTTTGCCACGCCCGTGCGCGGTGTCGGGGTTTTGGCGACCGTCGTGGTCTTGGCGCCGGTCGTTGTCGTG
>Ga0302317_10000204_pt1 | contig 56168 bp, 55 predicted proteins | sample III_Palsa_N3_3_FD_200450 | JGI IMG/M metagenome (GOLD analysis project Ga0302317, IMG submission 200450) | Peat permafrost microbial communities from Stordalen Mire near Abisko, Sweden - III_Palsa_N3_3 | ecosystem: Environmental > Terrestrial > Soil > Palsa > Peat permafrost | place: Sweden...
GCTCTCGATCTCATCGGCCGGCAGGCCGCCGCCGGGGGCGTATTCGGAATCCCGCTTCGGACCATAGACGCCACCTTCGAAGTCGTCGGACTCGAAAGTGTCGATAAAGGTGTTGAAACCCTCGTCCATCCAGGCGTGGCGACGCTCGTCGAAGCCGACCATCATCGGAAACCAGCTGTGACCGATCTCGTGGGCGGTGATCCAGAACAGCGCCTTGCCCTTGTCGCCCATGCCATCGAACGCCATGCCCGGGTATTCCATCCCGTCGGTGCCGCCGCCGATGCTGAAGGCGTTGGGATAGGGATAGGGCGCCCAGCGCTGCGAGAAGTGCTCGACCGAATCCTTGAGGTATTCGGTCGACCGGCCCCATGCGTCCGCCCCGCTCGACTCTGGCGGGTAAAACGACTGGGCGAGCGCCGTTTTACCGTCCGGCAGGTTGATGCGCGCCGCGTCCCAGACGAAGGCGCGGGAGGCGCTGAACACCACGTCGCGGGTGTTGGCCATGTGGAACCGCCAGGTCAGCGCGCCCTTGGCGGGCGGCGCGGCGGCCACGTCCTCGGCGGTGCGGACCATCACGGTCTTGTCGCTGGCCCGGGCGGCCGCGAGGCGGGCCCGCTCGCCGGCGGTCAGGACCTCGGCCGGATTGGCGAGCTCGCCGGTCCCCGCCACCACCACGTCCGAGGGGACGGTGACCGAGTAATCGAAATCGCCGTAGTCGAGGTAGAACTCCTGACCGAGGTAGGGCGAGGTGTCCCAGCCGTGGATGTCGTCATAGACGGCCATGCGCGGATACCACTGGGCGATGTCGAAGATCGGCCCGTGCGGCGTGTCGACCCAGGAGGTCCGCCCGCCCCAGATCCCCGGCACGGCGTAATGCCAGCGGATGTGCAGTTTGACCTTGCCGTTATGGACGAGGGGCGCGGCCAGCCGCACCTGCAGGCGGGTGTCGGAGACCAGATGGGCGGCTGGTGTCGCCTTGCCGTCGGCGACGAGGCTCACCTCGTCGAGGACGAAGCCGTCGGTGAAATCATGCCGCGGCCAGCCGGACGCGAGCACGCTGCGGGCGTCGCGGCGATAGATGTTCTGGTCGAGCTGCAGCCACAGGCAGTCGAGCGCATCGGGGCTGTTGTTGGCGTAGGTGATGGTCTCCTCGCCGGTCAGGGTCCTGGACGCCGGATCGAGGTCGGCGTGGATGTCGTAGTCGGCGCGGTTCTGCCAGTAGGCCGGCCCCGGCGCGCCGCCAGCCGAGCGGAAGACACCGGGCGCATCGGGCAGGGTCACGGGCGCGAAGGTCTCTCGCGGGTCGTAGCCGGGCGCGGCGCTCGCGGCGCCTGCCAGAGCAGTGAGCGCGGACGCCCAAAGAACTGAGGTTGCGAGAGACTTGCGCGTCATGGATTATTTCCGACACCGGTTTGGCGCCGAAGTTAAGCCGGCGCGACCGGATTCGCGCAATGTGAGTTCAGAGCGAAGCGCCGCCCGCCGCGGGCCTCAGGTGCCGCTCCAGCTGCGCACGCGGCCGATGTCGACGTGTATGAAGTCTGACCACGGGTAGTAGCCCACCCCGCCCATATCGAGTTCGAGCGCCGCGGCGTGAATGTAGGAGAGGCTCATTCCCGACATGCGGATGTCGATCGCCTCGCCGAGGGTGTGGAGGCTGCTGACCGCCACCTCGCTACTTTCGGCGTGGAGCATGGCGTTGGTGGCCGGTGAGCGGTAGCCGGAGATGACCTCGAAATTGGGCGTCGCCTCGAGGCGATGCGACAGGGCGGTGAGCAGATCGAGGAGCTGCGGGTGAATCTCGTGGACCTCGTTGTTGCGATGGTCGCGCAGCACATGATTCACGGCCTGGAGGGCGTCGGGCACGTACGACCCGTTCTCCCAATAGGCGACGTCGAGGTTCTCGCCGGTGTGGAGGTTGGCAAAGGCGAGGCGTCTGGCGCCGCTCAGGGATACGCCGCCGGACTTGGCGATCAGGTCGGCGATCGGGTCGGCGTCAACGTCCGCGAAGGCCAGCGGCGCCGCGGCCAGCGCCGTAGCGGCGACCGTGAGACCAAGTCCGCTCCGAAGGAGAGCACGGCGGGCTGGGTTCATTCCTCAGAGACTCGAGCGTGAGGGGTAAGGGACCATTAACCAAGACAACGGTTGATACAAGGTTACCGTGCGGCGGCGATGAGGGCCGCAGCCAGCTTCCCGTCCCAGCCATAGATATCGGGCCGGAATATGGCCGGGCCGTCGTCCGGCGAGTCGGCGGTGCGGTAGAGAATGTAGACAGGCATGTTGGAGTTGGGCTTCACCCAATGGGTGTCGCCCTTGTCGATCGTGTCGCTGACGCGCTGGAGATCCCAGCCCTGATCGGAGAGTAAAGCGACCGCCAGGTCGTTCGGCCGTTCCAGGCGCACGCAGCCGTGGCTGCGGCCACGCGAATCCACCGCGAAGAGCGCCCGGCCGGGCGTATCATGCAGGTAGACGCTGAACGGATTGGGCATCTCGAACTTGACCCGGCCGAGCGACGAGTGGGGCCCGGCGCGCTGCACGAGCTGGCCGTCGATAACCTCGTAGCCATGGCTGGCGAGATAGCCCCGACCCTTCGGCCAGAGTTCGGCTTTCGCAATGTCATCAGGCACATGCCAGGCCGGATTGAACTCGATGCTCGAGACGTGCGAGACGAAAAGCGGCGTTGGCCGGGACGGCTCGCCGACGATGGAGCGCATGCGCAACGTCGTCTGATCGCCCTCGAAAAGGGTGACTTCCGCCGAGCCGACATTGGCCTCGATGCGGTCCGGCGGGAACTGATCGGGCAGCCACCGCTCCCGCTCCAGATTGGCGGCCAGGGTCCAGAGGCGGGTCGCGGCCGGGACGTTGAGGGCGGCCAGGGTCGCGGCGTCGACCGCGCCCGACGGCTTCAGTCCGTGGCGAACCTGGAATTCGGCCACTTCGCCGCCCAGGCCGCGATCGAAGACGGCGTCGCCATCGCTCGCCCCATAGCCCTCCGACGCCAGCCGGGCGCGCAGACGAACGACGTCCTTGCCCTTGGCCCCATGCGTCAATGTGACGCCGGTCGGCAGCGCCTGCCAGCCGCCGTGAATCAGGATCGCCTCGTAGCGACGCTCGGCGGCCACCAGGGCCAGATAGCGCTCGCTCCTGCGTGGAAGCGCCTCAGCCCAGGACGGGATGCGCCCTTCGGCTCGGGCGGCCGCAAAATCCTCGCCGGCGTCGTAGCGCCCCCGCAGCGCCCAGTTGGCGTCCACCGCCTGCGGATCGGCGAGCCGCCCGTGCTCTTCCTTGGCGAGCGTGACTGCCGCCTTGACGATCTCTTCTTCGGCCGCGCCGCGGGCGCCCGCATCCTCGCTGGCGAAAGCGGCCGCCGCCGTATCCAGATCGGGCGGCGCGGCGAACTCGGAAGCGGCGCGCACCGCGGTGACGATCGCCGCGACATCGTCAGCCGAGAGCGGCCGGGGCGGCGCGACCGGCGTCGGCGGCGGGGCGGGCAAGACGACCGGCGCTGCGCCGATCGGCGGAAGCGGCGGGGCCGGCTGCTTGGCGGTCGCGAACCCGGCCGCCAGCATCAGACCCATCGCGAGCGCCGCGCCCCTCCCCGCCGCGGTCACCACCAAGCCGGAGCCCCCAGAAATGTGCGGCCGGCCCGCCGAGCCTTCTTGGTCAGGCGTTCGGCGGCAGCCAGGTCACGACCGATGATCAGCCCCGCCGCATAGGCGGTTCGGGCGGCGTCCTTGGCGTTGACCAGTATCTCTGGCGCCATCTGCTCGGCCACGGCGACGTCGTTCAATCCTCCGAGGCGGTCCTGCAGTTCGGACAAGGACTTCACGAACGGCCGGTAGCGGTCGGCGCGATCCTTGGGTCCAAGGCCTACGAAGAATTCGGAGGCGTAGCGCATCTTCTTGGCTGCGATCCGCGCCTCGTGCCGCGCCACCGCGTCGCTCCAGTCGAGCGACTTGAGGCGTCGCGCCAAGGCATGGCGGCGTTGTTCGAGCGCGCCGGCCGCGAACTCGCCGACCGGCGGGTCGGCCTCGCCCGGAAGGCCAGGGCCCGCCTCGATCCAGCGGGCCGTTTCGAGCAGGAGCAGGCGAAACCGCGGCGAAGCCAGGGCGGCGCGCGCGCGTTCCCGAGCGCGACCCTGTTCGGTGAGCAGGAGCTGGCCGAAAGCCGCCGCGCCGTCGCGATCGGCAACTTCCTCGGCCCGCGGCTGGAAGATTTCGAGGAGCAGGACGTCGAGGTTGCGCGCCGGGCCGAATTCGCCCGACAGCCACTTCAGCTCGGCGCCGAGGGATTCGAGGCGGGCGGGGTCGAGCAGACCAGCAAAGACACCCATAGCCACGCGCAAGCGCCGCAAGGCGGTGCGGGCCTGATGCACCGCTTCCAGTCGCGCCGAACCACCGGCGATGAGCTCAGCATTGAGCGACAGCTGCCTGAGGCACCGTCGGGCCAGGGTCTGGAAGGCGGCGAGCGCCGAGACATCGGGCGACAGCGCCTGAGAGCCGAAGCGCACTGGCTCGCCGAGCAAGCCATCGGCCAGGGCGAAGCCGCGCTCCGCCTTGCTCATGAAGAAGGGGACGAAGGCTTCGTCGGCGGCGAGCCGGCGACCTTCCGCGAAGAGCATCTCCGGCGCGCCGGCCTTGAGCTCCAGCTCCAACTCGAGGATTGGCCAAACGCGATCGTGGGCGATCACCTCGCCGTCATCGAGCGAGTACTCGATCCGCCCGCCGTCCCTGTCGCGGCGGCGCGACTGTCGGCGCACGCGCGTGACGAAGACCGGCGCCAGGGCGCCCTCCCCGTCCAGCAGCGGCCAGATCGGCGTGCCTTCGAGCAGTGAGAAGTCCGGCAGGCCGCCGCGGAGAGTGCGGTCGTTTTCGTAACGGGAGAAACCGGCCTCGGCCTTGACGCTCTGCGACCAGTCCTCGCCGTCGCGACGCAGACGCAAGCTGTAGCCGGCGCCGTGCAGACGTCGGCGCGGGGTGTCGTAGTAGATTGTCTCAAGGGAGCGGACCGGCGCGCGGCCAACCTCCCGATCGGCGGCCGCCCGCGCCTCGGGCGAACCGATAGCCAGCTTCAGCTCGACTTCCCGCAGCGACGCCGGCGCGTCCAATTCGCTCATGGCCACCATTCTAATGCCGTCGCGCCGCGCCGCTGTCGAGGTGGTTCGACGCGATGCGCCCCGGCTTATGGCGCCCCCTTACAGGCTCGGATATGAGGATTCGCAATATCGCCAAGGCCGGGAGGGGTCGTGACGCATTCTGAACTCGTCGAGGCGGACGCCTCTCCTACCGCCCACCTCGCCAAGGACCTGCGTCAGCGGCACGTGACGATGATCTCCATCGGCGGGATCATCGGCGCCGGACTCTTTGTCGGCTCCAGCGCCGGCATCGCCAGCATTGGGCCGGCGGTAGTCGCCAGCTATCTGATCTCCGGCGTCGTGGTCCTGCTGGTGCTGCGCGCGCTCTCCGAGATGGCGGCCGCGCGGCCCGACATCGGCGCGCTGACCGAGTTCGCGCGCCTAGGCCTTGGAAACTGGGCCGGTTTCCTCTCCGGCTGGCTCTACTGGTACTTCTGGGTCGCGGTGGTCGCGGTCGAGGCCCTGGCCGGGGCCAAGATCGTGCACGGCTGGCTCCCGATCGCCCCCGTCTGGCTCATCGCGCTGGGCCTCCTCGCCGCGATGATGACCACCAACCTGATGTCGGCCAAATATTACGGCGAGTTCGAATTCTGGTTCGCCTCGATCAAGGTGGCGGCGATCATCGCCTTCATCCTGATCACCGCCGGCTGGATCTTCGTGCACGCGCCGGCGACTGGGGGGCGTTTCGACAATCTGACCGCGCATGGCGGCTTCGCACCGTTCGGGCCGCTGTCGGTGCTGAGCGGCGTCACCAGCGTGGTCTTCGCCCTCGCCGGCGCCGAGATCATCACCATTGCCGCGGCCGAGTCCTCCGAGCCGGGACCAGCGCTGGCGCGACTGACCGGTCAGGTGGTGCTGCGCGTCCTGCTCTTCTACGTGGTCTCGATCTTCCTGATCGTCACCATTATCCCGTGGACGGCCATCCATCCAGGCGACTCGCCGTTCGCCCTTACGCTGAAGCACATCGGCGTGCCGTTCGGCGAGCCGATCATGAACATGATCGTTCTGACCGCCGTGCTGTCGGTGCTGAACTCCGGGCTCTATGTCAGCTCGCGGGTCCTGTTCGTGCTCTCAGCGCGAGGAGATGCGCCCAAGGCCCTGGTGGCGCTCAACAAACGCAAGGTGCCGGCGCGGGCGATCATGACCGCGGCCTTCTTCGCCATCGTGTCGGCGGCCCCATCGGTCCTCGGCGCGGACCAGGTCTTCAAATTCCTCGTCGACGAGTCCGGCGCGGTGATGCTGATCGTCTACGGCCTGGCGACCTGGGCGCAGATTCCGGTTCGCCGACAGTTCGAAGCCGCCGGCGTGGCGATGCCGATCCGCATGTGGCTCTACCCATGGGCGAGCGGCGCGACGGTCGCCGCGATCTGCGCAATCTTTGTCGCCATGGGCTTCATCTCGAGCCTCCGGCCGCAACTCTATTGCTGCGGGCTTCTGACCGGGATCGCCCTGGCGGCTTATTTCGGATTCAGAGTGCGAAAGGCGCCAGCACCGACGGTCGCTCTGCCGTAAGCGCCCAGGCGGCGACGGCTTCGCCGATCGCCGCCGAATGCTTGAAGCCGTGGCCGGAGCAGGCTGAAATCACGAACACTTTTTCGGCCACCGGATCGCGGTCGATGATGAACCGGCTGTCCGGCGCCAGGGTGTAGACGCAGGCGGCCGAGCGCCGCCATTGGGCTGGGAGGCCCTCGATGCGGCCCCGAACATGACGGTCGTGAAGCGCCAACGCCTCCTCGCGGCTGGCCGTACGGTCCCAGGCTGCGGGGCTCGGCGTCGAGACTGCGAACTGCTCGCTCGCCAGCTTCACGCCGCCCGCCTCGCGCGGGAAACCATAGAACCAGTCTCCCTCCCCGGCCCCGTGCATCCAGATGAAGACCGGAAAGCGATCGGCGGCGAAGTCGTCCGAGGCCTCGAACCAGTGCAGGGTCTGCCGCCACAGGCTCAGGCGCCCGCCCCAGGCGCCGCCGAGCAGGCCGGCCGCCCAGGCGCCGGCCGCAACCACCGCCTGAGCGGCCTCGTAAACGCCGGCCGCCGTAGTCACCCGAACCCCGGCCGTGGTCTGCTCGACGGAGAGCGCCGGCTCGCCAGTGCGAATCTCCGCCCCCAGGCGTCGCGCCAGGGTGAGTTGGGCGGCGACGCACCGCTCCGGATAGAGGGCGCCGGCGCCCGGCTCGAAATAGGCCTGCTCGTGGTCGGCGATACGGAACTGCGGCCAGCGAGCACGCGCCTCGGCGGCGCTCAGGGTCTCGTGCGGCACGGCGAAGGCGCTGGCCGCCTCGATGGTCCGCTCGAGAAAGTCGTGTTTGCCGTGGTGCGCGCCGCCGAGGCCCGGGGCGCTGATCATCAGGACGCCGCTCTGCCTGAACAGGGTCTCGCCGGTCTCGGCCTCGATCTCGCGCCAGAGCTGGTGGCCGCGCAGCGCCAGCGGCACATATTCCAGCCCCTCCCCGACGCCCTGACGGGTGATGCGGGTCTCGCCGTGGCTCGAGCCCTGATCGTGCGGCGGCGCGAAGCGGTCGATCCCCAGCACGCGCGCCCCACGCTTGGCCGCCTGATAGAGCGTCGCGCCGCCGGCCGCGCCCAGGCCGACGACGATCAGGTCGTAGGCCGTCACCCCTCCAGGCTCAGCAGACTGGCGTTGCCCCCCGCCGAGGTGGTGTCGACGGTCCAGGTCCGCTCGACGCAGAACCGCGGCAGGTAGTGCGGGCCGCCGGCCTTGGGGCCGGTGCCGGAAAGGCCCTCGCCGCCGAACGGCTGCACGCCGACCACCGCGCCGATCATCGAGCGGTTGACGTAGAGGTTGCCGACCCGCGCCCGGGCCCGCACAGCGTCGGCCGCCGAGCCGATGCGCGAATGGACGCCGAGGGTGAGGCCGTAGCCGGAGGCCATCACCTCATCGAGCGTCTCCTGCATGGCGCCCGGCTTGAAGGTGACGACGTGCAGGACAGGGCCGAAGACCTCCCGATCGAGATCGGCGGGACGGTCCAGACGAATCAGCGTCGGGGCCACGAACGTGCCGCCCTGGAGCGCTGGCGGAATCGCCAGCTGATGGACGATCCGCTCGCGCCGCGCCTCGATGTAGGCGTCGATGCGGGCCTTGGCGTCGGCGTCGATCACCGGCCCGACATCGGTGGCCGGATCGGCGGGATCGCCGATGATCAGCTCGTCCATGGCGCCCTGAAGCATCTCGAGCATCTGCGGCGCGACGTCCTCGTGCAGGCAGAGCAGACGCAGGGCCGAGCAGCGCTGGCCGGCGGAGAGGAAGGCTGAGGTGACCACATCCACGGTCACCTGTTCGGGCAAGGCGGTGGAATCGACCAGCATGGCGTTGAGACCGCCGGTCTCGGCGATCAGTGGCGCCAGTGGGCGGGTCTCGTCCTCCAGCAGGGTCCTGGCGATCCGGCGGGCGCTGGCGGTCGAGCCGGTGAAGGCGACACCAACCACGCGAGGATCGGCGGTCAGGGCCGCGCCGACCTCGGCGCCGCCCGGAACCAGCTGCAGCGCCTCGCCCGGAACGCCGGCCTCCAGCGCCAGGCGCACGGCGTGAGCGGCGATCAGCGGCGTCTGCGGCGCCGGCTTGGCGACCACCGTATTGCCGGCCGCCAGGGCCGCCGTGACCTGGCCGAGGAAGATGGCGAGCGGGAAGTTCCACGGGCTGACGCAGGCGAAGACGCCGCGGCCTTCGAGGGAAAGCTCATTCAGTTCGCCGGTCGGCCCGGGCAGACGCAGAGGGGCGCCATGCCGGCGGGCCTGGGCGGCGTAGTAGCGGCAGAAGTCGGTCGCCTCGCGCACCTCGCCGAGGGCATCGGCGAGGGTCTTGCCGGCTTCGCGCACGGCGAGGGCCATGAGGACGGCCCGGTCACGCTCGAGAAGGTCGGCCAGGCGCTGCAGGATCGCGGCGCGCGCTTCGGCGCCGCGCGCGTTCCAGGCCGCCTGCGCGCCGGCGGCGACATCCACGGCGCGGGCGACGTCGGCCGCGCTCGCCTCGACCACCGCTCCGACCGAAACGGCGTGATCAGCGGGGTTGAACACCGCCCTGCTTTCGCCGCGGCTTTCCCGGCCGCCGATCACCGGCGCGGCGGTCGCCGGCCGCGCCCAGGTCCGTTCCATCTCGCCGATCAGGGTGCGGACAACGCCGTCGTCCGACAAATCGAGACCAGCGGAATTGCGCCGCTCGGCGCCGAAGAGGTCGGGCGGCAGCGGGATGGCCGGGTGGGCGGTGAAGCCAGCCGCCTCGGCCTCGGTCACCGGATCGGCGAGAAGTTCCTCGTCGCTGACGTCTGCGGCCCCGATCTGGTGTACGAAGCTGGTGTTGGCGCCGTTCTCGAGCAGCCGGCGGACGAGGTAGGCCAGGAGGTCGCGGTAGCCGCCCACCGGGGCGTAGACCCGCACAGCCACACCGCCCTCGGCCATCAGGCCTTCGTAGAGACCCTCGCCCATGCCGTGCAGGCGCTGAAACTCGAAATCGCGCCGCTCGCCCGCCCATTCCATCACTGTGGCGACGGTGAGCGCATTGTGGGTGGCGAAGGCCGGATAGATACCGCCGGCGGCCAGCAGGGCGCGGGCGCAGGCCATGTACGAGACGTCGGTGCCGCTCTTGCGGGTATAGAGCGGATAGTCGGCCAGGCCGCGCTCCTGGGCGCGCTTGATCTCGGTGTCCCAGTAGGCGCCCTTGACCAGCCGCACCATCAGCCGTCGGCCGGTGGCGCCGGCCAGGGCGTCGGCCCAGTCGACCACCGCTGGCGCGCGGCGTTGATAGGCCTGGACGGCCATGCCGAGGCCGTCCCAACCGGCAAGGGAAGGATCGCGCGCCGCGCCTTCGATGATCGACAGCGACATCTCCAGCCGCTCGGCCTCCTCGGCGTCGACGGTGAGGCCGATCCCGACGTCCTTGGCGAGCCTGGCCAGCTCGATCAGCATGCCGGTCAGCTCGGGGACGGCGCGCCCGGCCTGGAACGGTTCGTAGCGCGGATGCAGGGCCGACAGCTTCACCGAGATGGAGTCGCGCTCCAGCACCGCCTCGCCGGCCGCGTCGGCGCCGATGGCGGTGATGGCGGCGCGGTAGGACTCCAGATAAGCCGCAGCGTCCGGCGTCGTGCGGGCCCCTTCGCCCAGCATGTCGAAGGAATAGCGGAAAGCGCGGTTGGCGCGCCGGTCGGCGCGTTTCAGGGCCTCCTTGATGTCCCGGCCGAGCACGAAGGCCTCGCCCATCCGCTGCATGGCGCTGGCCACGGCCACGCGGATCGCCGGCTCGCCGAGCCGCCCCGCCAGACCGCGCAAGGTGTCGCCGCCGGTCGAGGTCTCGGTCAGCGACTGGGCGATGATGAGGCCGAGCGTGGCGCTGTTGACCAGCACCGAATCGGCCGAGCCGAGGTGCGCCCGCCAGTCGCCGCGCGAGAGCTTGTCGCGGATGAGGGCGTCGGCGGTGCCGGGGTCGGGGACGCGCAGATAGGCCTCGGCGAGGCCAAGCAGCGCCGCGCCCTCTTCGCTGGAGAGACTGTACTCCTGCAGGAAGCGATCGACCCATCCGGCCCGGCCGGGCGCGCGCAACGCCTCCAGCAGGGTCTGGGCCTGGGCTTTGGCCCGCGCCCGCTCGACTGGAGTCAGGCGGGCCCGCGCCGCCAGATCCTCGAGAGCCTCGGATTCGGGGCGGCGATAGAGAGGCGCGATGGCGGCGCGCGCCTCGTCCAGGGATGGGGCGGACATGGCGGCGCTGATAGGCTAGACTCCGCAACGACGCAATTTCGCCGCGAGGCGGGGCGAGGCTACGCTTACCCAGGCAGGTAGGATCGATATGAAGCGCGGACTGTCAGGATTGATTGGCGTCGCCCTTCTGATGGCGACCGCGGCCTCCGCGCAGGAGGCGATCCCCACTGCGAGCGGCGCTGGGGCGCCGCCGGTCCAGTCCAACGGCATCGATCCGACCTGGATCACCAAGGACTCGGACGAACACGACGACCGCGGTCCCGCGCCGGTCGGCCCCTGCGGCGCGCCCTACAAGCAGACGCAGGACGGCCAGCTCAAGCAGGACAAGGATCCCCACGGCCAAGTCTGGGCCGGGGTCGGCACCCACGGCTACCGCAATATCGGCGGCGCCGTCTGCATCCCGGTGGGTCAGAACGCCCAGGTCAGCATCGCCGTCGACAGCACGCAGTGGGGCCGGCGCTAAGCGCCTCCGCGACGATATTCCGACGGCGTGAGCCCCATCTGGGCTTTGAATTCCCGACAAAGATGCGCGTGGCTGCTGAACCCGCAGTCGAGGGCGATCTCGCTCAGGCTGAGAGGCGTGTCGCGGAGAAGTCCGGCGGCATGGTCGATCCTCAGTCGTCTTTGATAGGCGCTGACCGAGGCGCCGAAGTAGCGTCGGAACTGGCGAGCCAAGTGGATCTCGTGCCGACCCGCCACCCTGGCGATCTGACCGAGGCTGAGCGGTTCCAAGGCGTTCGCGTGGATGAAATCCCGCGCCGTGCAAAGCCACGCTGGCGGCTTGGCCATGGCGGGCTCGCTCCAGCCCCTACGACCGAAAGCGGCGACGACCTCCAGCATCAGGCCCTCGCAGGCGAGCCGTGAGAAACTGTCCGGCGCCTGCAGCTCCTTCAGCAGGCGATCGCCGAGATGGCGATAGACGGGGGCGTTCGCGTAAGGCGCTTCGGAAAGCGCGATCCGGGAGTCGGCCAGATAGTCGATCCACTCGGCCTGCGGCTCGAAGGTGACCTGACGCGTTCCCACTGCGCCAAAGGCTTGAGCGTGCGCCCGGCCGGCCGGCAGGAAGGCGGCGTGCCCCCGCGCATAGTCGCGCTCGGCGCGGCCCAAGCGTTCTACGAAGCCGCCTTGCACGACGATGGTGAGGGTCGCCGCCCGATGTTCATGGCGGTCCATCGTGGTTGCCGCCGGGTAGTCGCGCAGGTGCAGTCGTGTGTCCGCCATCATTGGTCGCCCGCCAATCTCAGGGCCTGGCGCTTTGCAGGCGCTCGCCGCGTGCAAACGCGCTAGGGCGTTGGAAGAAGGCAGCTTCACATCGCTCTATCGTCAAATTGTGACGCTTGGAGAGCTCGATGAATCTCAGATGGGGACTTCTCGCGGCTGTGGCCTTCGTGGCGCCCGGCGTCGCCCGCGCGGCGATGACTCCGGCGCAGGCGCTGTCCTACGTGCGGGCCGGCGACCTGCATCTCTCCCCCGACGGCTCGAAACTCGCCTACGTGGTCGGCAGCTATCTGTGGGACGCCAAGCCTCACGTCCGAATCCTGGACCTGGCCAGCGGCGCCGAGCGGGAGCTGACTCCGGCCGGCAAGTCCGAGCGGTCGCCGCAATGGTCGCCGGATGGTTCGAAGCTAGCCTTCCTCTCCAACCGCGGCGGCAAGACCGAGATCTATGTCGTCCCGGCAAGCGGCGGGGAGCCTGCGGCGCTCACCGCCCAGAAGTCCGGCGTGGAGGCCTACCGCTGGTCGCCCGACGGCCGGGCGATCGCCTATCTGGCCCAGGATGACAGCGCGCCGTCCGAGGATGAAGGGCCGCAGGTGGCCGACCGCGAGAGCAGCCTATCCCGCCTCTGGCGGCTCGACCTGGCGACGTCCCAGACCCGCCGTCTCGGCGTCACCGGCTGGAGGATCGACGAGTTCCAGTGGCGCGACGCTGACCACCTGCTGATCGCCGCCTCTGACGCGCCGCGTTCGGAGACGTTCAGCGGCGCGGTCTACAGCCTGTCGACCGCGGACGGTTCGACGACGCCCGTCGCCAAACCGCCGCTGCCATTCGACTCGCTGCTGGTCTCGCCGGACGGCAAGAGCCTCGCTGTCCGCTCGACCGTGACCGGCGGCCCGCTCGAACGTGACCTGCTGGTCGGCGCGGCCGGCGGCGGCCCGCTCAAGAATGTCTCCGCGCCACCGGATCTGGCCGTGCTCGAGGTGCGGTGGCGCGGACCGTCGGCGATCTGGGCGCGCGTGGCCGACGGTTTCCGCAACCGGCTGTTCCGGCTTTCACCGGGCACGGCCCCGACCCCGGTCGATCTCAACCTGTCGGTGGACTCGTTCGATGTGACGTCGGGCGGCGAGGTGGTGTTCGCCGGCGAGGACTTTGATCACCTGCCCGAGATCTACCTGCGCAGCGCCGATGGGAAGCTCCGCCAGCTCTCCCATCTGCAGCAGGGCTGGACGGGCGGCGCCCTCGCCTCGACGCACATCTTCCGGACGCAGAGCTTCGACGGAACGCCGATCGAGGCGGCGCTGATGAAGCCGGCCCTACCTTCGCCGGGCAAGGCGCCGCTCTTCCTGCTCGTTCACGGCGGCCCATCCTCGTATTTTTCGGCCGGCTATGGCTGGGAGGCGGCCTGGGCGCAGATGCTGGTCTCGCACGGCTTTCAGGTGCTGATGGTCAACCCGCGAGGGTCGAACGGTTACAGCGAGGCCTTCCTGAAGGCCAACCGCGGAGACTGGGGCGGCGGCGACTTCAAGGACCTCATGGCCGTCGTCGACGCCGTGATCGCCCGCGGCGAGGTCGATCCCGAGCGGCTCGGGATCGGCGGCTGGTCCTACGGGGGCGAGATGACCGCCTGGGCGATCACCCAGACCCGCCGCTTCAAGGTCGCCATCGCCGGCGCCCCGGTCTTCGACCAGCAGGCGGAGTTCGAGTCGGAAGGCCATTCGGATGGGGATGAATGGTACTTCGGCGCGCCCTGGGACCACCCCGACGTCTTTGCCCGCAATTCGCCGGCCACCTACATCCGCGATGCGCGGACGCCGACCCTGATCCTCGACGGCGCCGACGACCGCAACAATCCGGTCGGGCAGTCGAAAGGCCTCTATCGCGCCCTCAAGCACTACGGGGTCGAGACCGAGCTGGTGCTGTACCCCGACGAGGGCCACTCACCGCGGCGCGGCGACTACAACATCGACATGTTCCAGCGGATCCTCGACTGGTGCGACCGCTATCTGGGCGCGCTGGGCGCGCTCGCCAGCGCCAGGGGCTGAAGGGGGCGAAACGCCTCCGAGCATTTTCTTCAATCGGGCCGCTTGACGTGGGCTGAGGCGTTGCTACAAGAACAAACCGTGAACACCCACGCAGGGGAGCTGAAAATGAACCTTCGAACCGTCGTTATCGCCAGTTCCGCTTTGTCCCTTCTTGTCGCCGGCCAATCGTTCGCCGCCGGCAAGCCGAAAGTCAACGAGGTCTGCCTCGCCGACTTCCACAAACTCTGCCCGGACGAGGAGCTCGGCCGCGGCAAGGTGATCCGCTGCGCCCGCGCCCACCTCGACAATGTCGGGGCCGAGTGCAAGTCGGCCGTGGAGGCCGCGAACGCCTCCAACGCGAAGAAGCGCGAGGCCAAGGCCGCCAAGCGTGGCGGCGCCAAGACCGCCTCGTCGAAGAAGTCCGCAGATGCGAGCGCCAGCTGAGGCGCTAGCTGAGCAGGCAAGAGGCTCGCCGCCGCCGCACCCTGCGCGAGCCTCCCGAGCAGGGGTCCGTCACCGCCATGACGGGCCCCTGTTCACCCTTCGAGGGCGGCGCTCAGCAATTCGAGCGCGCGGCGCGTGAAGGCCTGCATGTTGGCGGCGCGGTCGGTCGAACCGGTCTCGAGGGTGATGGCTATTTCCACCGGTCCGCTCACCGCCAGACAGCTGTGACCCGCCGCGTCGCCGTAGGGATTTCCGGTCGGGCCGGCGGCCCCGGTCTCGGCCAGGCCCCAGTCGGCGCCGAAGTTCTCGCGGGCGGTTCTCGCCAGCAGCAGGGCGTAGGGCTCGCTCGCCGAACGCATGCCGGCCACTTGGTCGCGGGTGATCTGGAGCAGGCGCATGCGCGCCTTGGCGGTGTAGACCACGGCGCCGCCGAGGAAATAGGCGCTGGCTCCGGGGACGGCGAGCAGAGCGGCGCTGACGAGACCGCCGGACGAGGATTCAGCCACCGCGACCGTCTGGCCGCGGGCCTTGAGTTTGTCGGCAAGGGCTTCGGCGAGGGGTGCGAGGTCGTCGATCATGATGGCGATGAGTCTTGACCCGAACGCGGCGTCTCGTCACCACCTCATTGCATGAGCGAGACCCCGCCCGAACTGGCCGAGTTGCGGCACTCCATCGACAACATCGACGCCGCCGTGCTGCACCTGCTGGCCGAGCGGTTCAAATGCACGCGCAAGGTCGGCGCCCTGAAGGCCAGGCTCGACCTGCCACCGGCCGATCCGGCCCGCGAGGCGCAGCAGATCGCTCGCCTTCGGGCCCTGGCCGCCGAGGCCGACCTCGATCCTGAGTTCGCCGAAAAGTTCCTGAACTTCCTTGTGAAGGAGGTCATCCGACACCATGAAATCATCCGGCGCGAAACGAGCGGCGCCTGAGGCAAGGGAGACGCCGGGTGACCCAGGAGCGCAACGCCGCGGTGGCGGTGGTCGGGGCCGGCGATTTCATCGGCGCGGCGATCTGCGAGAAGTTCGCCGCCGAGGGCTACCGGGTGTTCGGCGGCCGCCGTCGCGGCGATGAGCTGGACCCATTGAAAGCCCGCATCGCCGCCGCTGGCGGCCGTTTCGAGGGACGCTCGCTCGATGCCCGCAAGGAAGAGGAGATCGCATCCTTCCTGGACTGGGCCGACGCCGAGCAGCCGCTCGAGGCGGTGATCTTCAACGTCGGCGCCAACGTCAACTTCCCGATCATGGAAACCACCGAGCGGGTGTTCCGCAAGGTCTGGGAGATGGCCTGCGAGGCCGGCTTCTTGACCGGCCGCGAGGCGGCCCGCCGCCTCCTCGCCCATGGCGACGGCTCGATCTTCTTCACCGGGGCGACGGCGTCGGTGCGCGGCGGTGTCGGCTATGCCGCCTTCGCCAGCGCCAAGGCGGGCCTCAGGGCCGTCGCCCAGTCGATGGCCCGCGAGCTCGGCCCGCAGAACATCCACGTCGCCCATCTGATCATCGACGCCGGGGTCGACACCGCCTTCGTGCGCCAGCGCATCGCCGCCGCCCGCGGCCCCGAGGCGCTCGATCACCTAGCGCCCGACACCCTCATGGAGCCGCGGTCGATCGCCGAGGCCTACTGGGCCCTGCACCAGCAGAGCCGCGACGCCTGGACCTTCGAACTCGACCTGCGCCCCTTCGCGGAGACCTGGTGATGGCCAAAAAGACCCCGGAGTTCCTGTTCGATTTCGGCAGCCCGAACGCCTACCTGGCCCACAAGGTGATCCCCGCGATCGAGGCGCGCGCGGGCGCGCGCTTCACCTATGTGCCGGTGCTGCTGGGCGGGGTGTTCAAGGCGACCGGCAATCAGGCCCCGATGCTCGCCTTCGCCGGCGTGCCGGCCAAGCTGGCCTATGAGGCGCTGGAGATGCGGCGGTTCATCGCCCGCCACGGGCTGACGGCCTACCGGCAAAATCCACACTTTCCGGTCAACACCCTCTTGATCATGCGTGGGACCGAGGCGGCGCGTGAGCTCGGCGTCTTCGCCCCCTACGTCGAGACGGTGTTCGCCGCGATGTGGGAGGACGGGCGCAAGATGGACGACCCGGCCGTGGTCGCCGAGACCCTGGCGGCCGCCGGCCTGCCGGCCGAGCGCCTGCTGGAGCTGACCCAGGACCAGGCGATCAAGGACCGTCTGGCGGCCAACACCGCCGGGGCGGTGGAACGCGGCGTGTTCGGCTCGCCGAGCTTCCTCATCGGCGACGAGCTGTGGTTCGGCAAGGACCGCCTGCGCGATGTCGAGGATGCCCTTCAGAGCTGAGCTCGCTCTTATCGCAGAATCGGTTCCCACTTTTGCGGAGCGCGCTCCGGAGCTGACCCCTTGGCGCCACAGCCCGGCGTGTGCCTAATCGTTGCGGGCTGGAAACAATGGGGCTGAGTCGATGAGATCGGGTCGAACGATGCTGCTCGCGGGCGCGGCGGCGATGGTCATGGGCGCGCCGGCCGGCATGGCCGCCGACCATCAGACGGTGACCGGACCGGTCGCCGTCTATTGGATGAGCGCGGCCACGACCAGCGGCATGGGCGGTATGATGGGTGGCATGGGCGGCGGCGGTGGCCGGCCCAACGCGGCGGCGATGATGGCGGCCATGCAGGGCGGCCAGAGCAGCTACAGCCACAGCCTCGTCCTGCAGCTCGGCTCCTCGCGCCGGCCGGACGGCGGCGGCCCGACCGCCGAGCACGATCCGCCAGCGGCCCTCAACGCCGGACCCGTATTGCCGCTGGTGTCGCCTCAGCCGGCGGCGCCGCCGACCCACCAGGAAGCCGAACCTGGGCCGCCGCCGCAGTTTCACCAACCGCACGGCCGGATGCTGATCTTCTGGGGCTGCGGCGAGCACGCGCCGGCCGGCCAGCCGCTGGTCATCGACTTCGCCCAGGCGGTCCAGGGCCAGATGCCGGCTCAGTTCGCCACGCTCATGCACGGCATGGCCGTGCGGCCGATGGAGCCGCCCTCGCCCACCCGCAACACCACCTATGGCGAGTGGCCGAACCAGCAGAGCCAGACCAGCGTGCCGCAGGACGGCTCGCTGCAGGGCGACCATTTCATTCACGGCAACTACAGCCCGGACATCAAGTTCAGCCTGGTGGCGAACCAGGACTTCCTGCCGCCCTTCGTTCTCACCGCCAACGAACGCAATCCCAGCGGCTCGGCCAACCTCGGCTGGCGGCCGGTGGACGGCGCGCGCGGCTATTTCGCCTCGATGATGGGGGCCGAGGGCCAGGACCAGATCGTGATGTGGACGTCGAGCGCGTCCGAGACCCTGCCCTTCGCCCTCCCCGACTACCTGAGCAATGGGGAAATCGATCGACTGGTCGCCTCGCACGCCCTGATGGATCCCCAGACGACCGCCTGCACGATCCCGCAGGAGGCGGTGCAGGCGGCCGGCGGCCACGGCTTCTTCACGCTCAACGCCTACGGCGGCGAGAGCAACCTCTCCTACCCGCCCAGGCCGCCGGCGCCACAGCCGTGGAACATCGCCTGGGAGGTCAAGATTCGCTACAAATCGACCACCGCCGGCATGGTCGGCATGGACATGAGCCGGATGATGGGCGGCCGTTATGGCGGCCAGCAGAACGGCGATCCGTCACAACAGCAGCAACAACAGCAGCACCACAGCCCGTTCAACCCGTTCGGCGGCCTGATCCCGCACTAGGGCTGCGCCCCCTCCACCGCTTCGCGGTCCCCCCCCCCAATGGGGGAGGAGAAAGCTAGCGTTCTCTCCCCCCTTCGGGGGGAGTACGGCCGAAGGCCGGGAGGGGGGCTTAGGCGGTCTGGGCGTCGAAGAAGGTGTCCGGCTCCTCAACCTCGACCAGCCGGCCGCGGCGGAATTCCAGGAAGCGGGTGGCGGCGGTGCGGGTGAAGTAGCGATCGTGGGAGACGAAGACGCAGGCGACGTCCGTCTCCTCGAGCTGCGCCTCAAGATCCTCCTGGCCCTCGATGTCGAGGTGGCTGGTGGGTTCGTCGAGCAGATAGAAGTTGGGCTTCAACAGCTTCATTTTCAGGAAAATCAGCCGCGAGCGCTCGCCGTGGCTGAGCACGGCGACGGGATCGCGCACGCGGCCAAACGGGAACCCGGCCTGGGCGAGCGCCCGCGTCGCCTCGCGCTCGGAGACCCCATCCAGATCGAGGATGTAGTCGAGCACGCTCTCGCCGAGCGGCAGGTCGCGCATGGCCTGGTCGAAGTAGACCAGCCGGCTCGCGGGATTGAAGCGGATCGGGGCCTGGCCGTCGTAGTGGGCGGCCCGCTCGCGGAAGGCGCTGGCGAAGGCCGTGAGCAGGGTCGACTTGCCGGCCCCGTTGACCCCGAGCAGCGCCACCTTGTCGCCGGCCGCGATGGCGAGGCGGCCGATGTCGAGCAGCTTGCGGGCCCCATCCGGCGTGGTCAGCTGAAAGCCTTCGACTCTCAAGGCGATCTTGGCCTCGATCTCGCTCTCGCCCAGCTCCAGGCGTCGTTCGTTGGCGCGATGCACGGCCGTGGCGTTGTCGCGGATGCGCTCGATGCGGCTCTTCACCGCCCGCTCGCGGCGATGGAACATGTCGTTCTTCATGCCCCAGACGTGATAGCGCGCGGCGGCCTTCTCCAGGCGCTTGATCTCCTTCTCCTCGACCTGGCGGCGGGTCGCGGCGGCGGCGTCGCGGCGCAGCAGCTCCTCACGGGCGACGGCGAAGGGTGTCTTGAAGGCGTGCACCCCATCGGCGCGCAGGAAGAGCGTCCGGGTGGTCACCCGGTTGAGGAAGGCGCGGTCGTGCGAGACGATCAGCATCGGCAGGCGGAAATCCTCGGTCAGCCACCCTTCGAGGCGGTTGATGTGGCCGATGTCGAGGTGATTGGTCGGCTCGTCGAGGATGAGCACATCCGGCTCCTCGAGGCGCGCGGCGGCGGCAATGAGGACCAGGCGCTGCCAGCCGCCGGAGAGGACGCCGAACGGCCCGTCGGCGGTCTCGTGGCTGACGCCGATCTCGTCGAGCAGGATGTCGATGCGCCAGTCTTCGCCGGCCGCGCCCACCCGTGCGAGCGAGCGCTCGAGGATCTGGCGCACGGTGAGGGCGGCATAGTCGGCCGGCACCTCCTGCGGCAGGGCCGAGACATGCAGGCCCCGCGAGCGAACGACCTTGCCGGAGTTGAGCTCCAGCTCGCCCGCGAGGCAGCCAAGCAGCGTCGACTTACCGGCCCCGTTCTCGCCGACAAGCGCCGTGCGGGCGTCGTCGAGCAGGAAGCTGACGCCCGAGAATACCTTGCGCGTTCCGTGGAAGAACGCGCCCTGCTCGACGCCGAGAACGGCCTGGGCCATGGAACCGCGGTCCGGAAAATTGGAAGCCGCGGTTCATGCGGCCGGCGCCCGGCCGCGTCAAGCGAGTGCGGTCAGGCCGATCGGGCGCGGAACAGGAAGTGGTAGGCCAGCAGCACGACGATGGCGCCGATGGTGGCGACGATCAGGCTGGGGATGTTGAGGCCGGTCACACCCGTATGACCGAAGAAACTGAACAGCCAGCCGCCGACGAAGGCGCCGACCACGCCAAGTATGATGTCCATGAACAGGCCGGAGCCCGACTTATTGACGATCTTGCTGCCGATGAAGCCGGCGACGAGACCGAGGACCAGCCACGAAAGGATACCCATCTGTCGTCTCCCTGAGGACGCACGGCGCGGACATTGATTCGCCCGTCTGAGCGCAACCGAATTGTGACAGAAATGGTTCCCTCCAACGGACACGCTTGCGTGAGAAGCCGCCGCCGGGGCCGTTAATTACCGTTGTTTACGGTCGCCGCCGGTCGAGCGCCGCGTAAGCCCCGACCAGGTTTTCGCAGGCGGCGCGCAGCACGGCGCCCTGGGCGTCTGCCAGGCGCTCGCCGCTTTCGCATTCGACGATGGCGCGCCAGTCGGCGGGCAGGCCAAGGGCCGCATCGCCTGCGCAAAGGGCTTCGAGCAGGCGGGCGCTGGCCGGACCGCTGAGCACCAGCGCCCGCCGCACCCGCTCGCCGGCCCTGAGGCGGGCGTCGAGACCGGCGTCGTCGCCCGGCCCGCGGTCGATACGTTCGGCGTAAGAGGCGACGCCGCCGGCCAGGGCGCGGGCGATGGTCAGATCGCGCTGCAGGCGGCGCACCGCCTCCAGCGCCGGGCCAGCCAGCAGGCGGTCGAAGACGTCACGGCGGCGGGCGCGGACGCCAAGGCCCGGCTCCGGCGTCGTCTCCACGTCGGCGTTGGCCGGCAGCGCCAGGGCGGCAGGGTCGAGACCCCAACGGGTCGGATCCCGCGCCTCGGCACGGCGCCTGGCCAGCTCCAGCGGATCGGCCGGCCTTGCTTTCCTGCGCCGGCCCATCAGTCGAGCCATCCCAGGGCGGCGAGTTCCTCCAGCAGCCGCTCAATGGGCTGCATTCGGCCGCGACGGGCGATCCGGCGGTGGGCCCGGCAATAGGTCTGCAAACCGCAGGGATTGCAGCACGATCTGGTCTCCTGGCCGCGGCCATCGACGGGAAAGGCGCATTCGCCGGGCTGGCGGGTGAGCCACGGGCGGGGACGGGCGGCGATCTCTGAGGGACGATGGATGCTCATGCACGCATGATTGCATACCGCAATGTCTCGCGCGATTCGCAATTTTGCATTTCGCCTGACGACTATCTCGCCATTGTTTGCATAATGCGGCATGCCTCGTGATCCGGTGCGCAACTATCTGAAGGTGTGGCGCGAGTTCCGCGGCTTCACCCAGGCCCGACTCGCCGAAGCCATCGGCACGACCGGCGCGGTGATCAGCCTCATCGAGGCCGGCGAGCGGCGGCTATCGGACAAGTGGGCGAACAAGATCGCCCCGGTGCTCGGCACGCGGGCCGGGTTCCTGTTCGACACCGACCCTAACGATCTCGATACCGACATCCTCGAGATCTGGACCTCGATCCCCGAAGAGCGCCGCGCCCAGGCGCGCGAGGTGCTGAAGACCTTCCGCGTGCCCGCGAACGAAGGCTAGGCGTCGAAGGCTGACATCAGAGTTCCGCAGCGTCAGCGCCGCGTGGGCCAGACGCCCGTTCCTCGTCCAAAAGCCAATGGCTGCTCTCGACCCGAAGCGGACTCTAGCCGCCGGCGTTCGTCGCGCTCTTGGCGGCCAACAGGGCCTCGCCCCTGGCCATGATCTCGTCGAAGCGCGGATCTTCGCGCAGAGGATCGAAATCCGAGTCGTTACGCGCGGTCGTCACCAGTCCGCCCTGTGAAAGGTCGAAGGCGGCGCCGAGCAGTTCCAGCGCGTAGTCCACATCCTTCAGCCGGACCATGGCGCAAGCGAGGTTGAAGCGAAGACTGGAATCGTCGGGGTCGATCAGCAGGGCGTGGCGGGCCCAGTCGTGCGCGCGATCGGCGTCTCCGAGCACGGCGAGGGCGCCGACGCCGTAGGCCAGAAGGTTGCCGTTGTCGGGCTCCCGGGCGACGGCCTTCTCCAGCCGCTCGATCGCCCGCTGCGCCGCCGACCTGGCCCCATCCGGATCGCCGAGGGCTTCATGGCATTGCAGAGACACGAACAGCGAGGCGCCGTCGTCTTCGTCGATCGCGGCGGCGGCTTCGAAGAAGCGGATAGCGTCAGCATGGCGTCGTCGCCGCAGGGCGACATCGCCGGCCTGCAGATTAGCCAGGTGCGAGTCGGGATCGAGGGCGAGCGCGGCCTCGGCCTCTGTCCAGGCCGCTTCTAGCTCGCCGCGATTAAGCAGGATCCTGGCTTTGGCGGCATGGGCCTCGGCAAGACCGGGATCGAGCGCCAGAGCCCGCTCCGCCTCCGCCCAGCCGTCGCCCTGGGCCGCTCGCGAGTCCCGAGCCAGCCCGGCCTTGCAGACCGCCATAAGGGCCCAGGCGCGCCCGTAGCCGGGATCGAGCCCGACGGCCTCCTGGCACAACCGGATGATCAGCGGGCGCCGTTTGGCGGACATGCTCACGTAGTAGCGCCGCGCCATCAGATAAAGGTTGTAGGCCTCGACATTGTCGGTGCCGCGCTGGGCGATCGCCTTCTTCTCTTCCGGCAGCAGCTTGACCTTGAGCGCGGCGACCACCGCCTGGCTGATCTCGTCCTGCAGGGCGAAGATGTCGGTGAGGTCGCGGTCCCATCGCTCGGCCCAGGTGTGCTCGCCGCTGGCCCCGTCGATCAGCTGGGCGGTGATCCTCACCCGATTGCCGGCCTTGCGGATCGAGCCTTCCAGCACGTGGCTGACGCCTAGTCTCCGGGCTACCTCCGGAATCTCGACGTTCTTGCCCTTGAACGTGAACGCCGTGTTGCGCGCGATCACACCCAGGGCCGAGACCTTGGAAAGGTCGGTGATGATGTCCTCGCTGACCCCGTCGGAGAAATACTCCTGCTCCGGATCCCCGCTCATATTGGAGAACGGCAGCACGCAGATCGAGAGCTTGCGGGTTGCGGCCGCAGCCTTCGACGCGGGTGCGGCGGTCGCCGCGCCGGTCAGCGCGGCGATGGCCCCGACCACCTGCTTCCAGCCAGGATGATCCGTCTCCCCGGCCCAGCCGCGCAGCTCGGCGCACTGGATGCGATCGAAGGGCATGGGCAGGCGCACCGCATCCAGACTGAGCTGAACCAGCTTGCGGTCGTTGCGGGCGCGGTCGGCTTCCGACTGCACCCACTCCGACTTTGCGGCTTCCGCCGACCAGATCACGACCACGGCCTTGGCCTTCGCCAGCCGTTCCTCGATCACCTCGGCGTAGGCGCGGTTGGCGGGAATCTCGTCGTCGCGCCAGACAACATAGCCGAGCGCACGCAGGGTCTCGGCCACCTGCTGGGCCTGGGCGGCGCTCGACCTGGCGTAGGAAATGAAGATGTCGGACATGCGGTCGCGACCCCATCCCCGATCGCAAGCGTGAGCTTATCGAGCGCGCCTCAGGTCAGGCAAGGGAAAGCTCGGCCGCCCTCAATCGCGTGGAGAGCCAAGGTCCGCTTCCCACCCCACAGCGGACTCTCCCGACGTCCGCTTAAGAGCGACAACGCTTCCCTGTCCCCTATCCCAACGCTCCCGCCAGCCCCAACCCCGCCGCCGCCGCCAGACACCACAGCGGATTGAGCTTGGTGCGCCAGGCGACGAGGGCGGTGGCGATGGTCACGGCCGCGAGGCGCCAGCTGGTGTCGGCCCCGCGGGTGAGCAGGAGGGCGCTGGCCCCGATGAAGCCCACGGTCACCGGCGTCAGACCGGCGGCGATCGCCTTGCCAACGCGGGTGAGGCGCCAGCGCTCCCAGGCCCTGGAGACGAAGTAGGTGAGCAGGCAGGTGGGCGCGCACATGGCCAGGGTGGCGACGATGGCCCCCGGGATGCCGGCCGCCTTCCAGCCGACCAGGGTGGAGATCATCACGTTGGGGCCCGGCGCGGCGTTGGCGATGGCGAAGAGGCGGGCGAACTCGGCGTCGGTCGTCCAGTGGCGCAGGCTGACGGCCAGGCGATGGATCTCCGGCACGACGGCGTTGGCCCCACCGAACGCCACCAGCGAGAGCAGTATGAACTGGACGGCGAGATCGCCGAGAATGCCCCCTTCCCCCTTCATGCCCGGCGGCTCCAGGCGACGGCGATGCTGAGCGGGGCCAGGGCCAGCACCACCCAGACGAGAGGCAGCCGCAACAACCCCACCGCGGCGAAGGCGACGGCGACGAACGGCGCAGCGCTGATTGGCCGGGCGCGGACGACCGGCCAGGCCATCTTCAGGGCGGTGGCGATGACAAGGCCGCAGGCCGCCGCGCCGAGGCCGGCCAGCATGGCGGGCGCGCGGCCCTCATTGCCCCAGCGTCCGTAGAAGGTCGCCAGCACCAGCACCAGGGCGACCGGCGCGCCGAGCAGGCCGGTGACGGCCGCCAAGGCCCCGGTCGGGCCGGCAAAGCGCGCGCCGACGACGATCGAGACATTGACGATGTTGGGCCCGGGCAAGGTCTGGCAGAGGGCCAGGGTCTCGTTGAACTGGGCCTCGTCGAGCCAGCGTCGCCGCTCGACCAGCATGCGCCGGGCAAAGGGCAAGACGCCGCCGAACCCCGACAAACCCACCGTCAGGAAGGCGTTGAACAGGGCGGCGGGGCCGGGCGACTCGTTTTGCGAAGATTCGGCGTATTCCATTTTGCAATCTTCTATTGCCAAGTCAGTTGCATTATGTAATCATTTTGAGCATGATGCCCTCGCACGCGGAAGCCCTCTTCGAATGCTGCTCCGAACGGTTCGAGGCGCCTCTGGCCGTGGCCGAGCGCGAGCTGCGCCTGATCGCCGCCCTGGCCGAGGCGATCGGCCGCGCGCTCTGCGAATGGAGCGTGCTTGTCGCCGAGATGGAGCTCGCCCGGAGGCTCGACAGCCCGCGCGCCCGCGACCTGGTGCTGGAGACGGTGTTCGACGAGACCCTGGCGCCGCCGGCCTGGCGGGTGCTGGCTGAGCTGATGGCGGCGACGTGACGCCGTTCCGCGCCATCGGCGGCATGGTGACAGCCGACCACGGGCCGATCCGCCTCATCGAGGCCCGCGCCCTGGCCGCCGCCTACGCCCGCGAGGCCGCGATTGGCGACGGCGCGTGGCGAGCGATCGCCCTCAGCCGCGCCGAAGCGCTCGACAGTGCGGTGCGGGAAGCGACGGACTGGCGACGGGCGGCCGGCTGGGCCGATCCGGACGCCGCCGACGCTCACGCGCGGCGCCCGCCGCGGGGGGCGCCATGAAGCCCCTCGCCCGCGTCGACCGGCAGGGGCAGGAAGAACAGCACCGAGATGAGTGAGACGAGCCCGACGGCGATGTAGGCCGGGCCGATGATGTCGGCGGTCAGGTGCTGGGCGTGATGGGCGACCATCGAGAGGTGCAGAAACATCGCCGCCATGCCGATGCCCATGCTCTGGGAGAGCTGCTGGGCCATGGTCGACAGCGTCGAGGCGCGGCTCATGCGGCCGTGCTCGACGTCGGCGAAGGCGATGCCGTTGAGCGAGGTGAACTGCAACGAGCGGAAGAAGCCGCCGGTCAGCAGCACGGCGTAGAGGAACCAATGCGGCGTCTGGGGCCGGAAAAGCGCGTAGGCCATGAAGCTGGCGGCGACGATGACGGCGTTGACGATCAGCGTCCGCTTGAAGCCGAAGCGGGCCAGGATCGGCGGGGCGCAGGTCTTCATGACCAGGGCCGCGGCGGCGCTGGCGAAGGTCATCAATCCGGCCTGCAGAGCGGTCAGGCCGAAGGCCACCTGCAGCAGCATGGCCATCATGAACGGGGTCGCGCCCATGCCCATGCGCATGAAGGCGCCGCCGACCGTGCCGGCGCGGAAGGTTTGGACGGCCAACAGCTTGAGATCGAGGATGGGATTGGCGATGCGCTTCGCGCGCCAGGCGTAGAGCGCCATCATAGCCGCGCCGCCGGCCATCATGGCGCCGATCGCCAGCGGCGGCAGAGGCCCGCGGCCCATGTTGTCGAAGCCCCAGACGACGCCGCCCATGCCGAGGCCGGTGAGCACGAAGCCGGTCCAGTCGAGCGGGCCCACCGCCTCCTCGCGCACGTCGGCGATGAACTTCCACACCAGCACGACGCCGAGCGCGGCGATCGGCAGGTTGAGAAAGAAGATCCAGCGCCAGGAACCGTACGTGATGATGAAGCCGCCGATCGGCGGACCGATCACCGGGCCGAGCAGGGCCGGCATGGTCAGCACGCTCATCGCCCGCACGAGGTGGTGGCGCGGCGTGGCGCGCAGGAGAACGAGCCGTCCGACCGGCGTCATCATCGCCCCGGCCGCGCCCTCGAAGGCCCGCGCGGCCAGCATTTCCCAGAGATTGGTGGCGAAGCCGCAGAAGGCGCAGGCGGCGGCGTAGGCGACGATGGCGATCAGGAAGACCCGCTTGGCGCCAAAGCGGTCGGCCACCCAGGCGCTGACCGGCAGGAACACCGCCGAGGCGAGGATATAGATGGTGATCGCCGAGCTGAGGCGGATCGGATCCTCGCCGAACGAGCGGGCCATGGTCGGCAGGGCGTTGGCGATGACCGTGGCCGACAGGGTCTGCATGACCAGGGCCCCGCCGATGATGGCCGGGACGAGCGAGGAGAACTTCTTGTCCTCGGCCTCGAAGACCGGTTCCGGAATGGCGACCGCATCGGCCATCAGCGATCCCCCGCCAGGCGGCGCAGGGCCTCGGCCGCCGCGGCGAGCGCGCGCCGGTCGCGGGCGCCAAGCGCCGCGAGCCGCCGGACCAGCCACTCGTTGCGCTGGGCGCGGATGGCGTCGATGGCGGCCTGGCCGGCTGGCGTAACACGCAGGCCGATGCGGCGGCGATCCTCGGCTTGCGGCGCCTCGCGCTCGATCCAGCCGGCGGCTTCCAGACGCTTCAGGTGGGCCGACATCGAAGGCGCGGTCATCTGCTCGGTCTCGGCGATGGCGCCGGCCGTGATCCCTGGGTGCTTGAAAATGTGGGCGAGCAACTGGGCGTCGAGCGCCGAGACGCCGGCCTTCTGGGCCTCGCGGCGCAGCTGGCGCGAGACGCGCAGCAGGCCGGGGCGCAGCGCCTCGGCCAGCGCGATGAGGTTGTCGTCGATTTCGAGCAGCGTCACGATTCGGCCATATAGTTAGTTAGGCAACATAACTATATTCGGAGCCACGGTGGTGCAAGTGGGCATTTCTCCAATCCCGCTCATCCCGTGCAAGCCGCGAGAGCGGCGCGACGCGGGACCCAGGCTTTTTATGAAACACCGGGCTCTATGAGGAAAAAGCCTGGGTCCCGGCCTTCGCCGGGATGAGCGGAGGGGGAGACCGATCCGGCGTCGCGAAGTCGCGAAGAGAGTCTATACTTCGAGGCTGGTCAGGGAGGGCCAGACCATGCAGGCGCGCTTCACGTATGCGATCAAGTTCGTGGCCGACATGGACAAGGCCGTGGCCTGGCATCGCGACACCCTTGGCCTGGCGGTGAAGTTCTCGACGCCCGGGTGGAGCGAGTTCGACACCGGCGAGGTGACGCTCGCCCTGCACATCGCCAGCGACAAGAATCCGGCCGGCGGGGTGGAGCTGGGCTTTGCGGCCGAGGACCTCGCCGCGCTCTACGCGAACCGCACGCAGAACGGCCTCGACTTCCCGGCGCCGCCGCGGCTGGAGCACGGCGTGCTCCTGGCCCAGATCCGCGATGGCGAGGGTGCGGCGATCTCTCTCAGCGGGCAGCCTTGAGACGACTGGCCGCCGCAGTCGTCACAAGCAGGTGCTAGAAGTTCACAGGCTTGAACCGCGGGAGGCGAGACCATGAACGGGAGCGCGCTCAGCCAGATCGACACCTTTGTCGTGCTGATGCTGGAGAACCGGTCTTTCGACCACCTGCTCGGCTGGCTCTACGCCGGCGCCAACAACTTGAGCCCGACGGGTCAGGCCTTCGACGGTCTGACTGGCCAGGAAAGCAATCCGGCTTCGGACGGATCGCCGGTCCAAGTGTTCCGCATCACCAGCGCCACGGCCAACGCCGCCTTCATGCCGGGCGCCGACCCGGGCGAAGGCTATGCGGCGATGAACGACCAGCTGTTCGGCAGCATCACGGCGCCGCCCAGCCAGCCGACCGTCTCCAACCAGGGGTTCGTGAAAGACTTCGCCTACACGCTCGGCTGGCAGGCCAAGGAGAAGGGCTGGACGATCCTCGCCGGAACCACCGAGTCCGCCATCATGGGTTGCTACGACCCGACCATGGTCCCGGTGCTGAGCGCCCTGGCGAGCGGGTTCGCGGTCTGCGACCAGTGGTTCTGTTCGGCCCCGACCGAAACCCTGCCCAACCGCGCCTTCGTCCACGCCGCGACCTCGCAGGGCCACCTTAAGGACCGGGATTCACCCTACACGGCGCCGACGATCTTCGGGGCGCTGACGGCCGCGAACGTCAGCTGGCGGATCTTCGGCTATGCGGCGACGCCGCTGACGAAGAGCGATTTTCCGGACGTGCAGCAGGCGCCGGGCGCCAACTTCGGCGTCTTCACAGACTTCCAGGCCGCCGCCACGGCGGGGACCCTGCCTGCCTACAGCTTCCTCGAGCCCGAGTGGAGCGGAACGGGCCAGAACGACCAGCATCCGGTCTCCGACATCGCCGCCGGCGAGCAGCTGATCTATCAGGTCTATCAAGCTCTGAAATCCGGACCGAAGTGGGCGAGCACCCTCTTGGTCGTCACCTATGACGAGTCCGGCGGCCTTTACGATCATGTGGCGCCGCCGTGGACCGCGACCCCGCCGGGCGACGGCAGCGTCGGCGAGCTGGGCTTCGGCTTCAACCGCTTCGGACCGCGAGTGCCGGCGGTGCTTGTCTCACCGCTGATCGCCGCGGGAACGGTGTTCCGCGCCCCCGCCGGCGGCCCGCAGCACGACCACACCGTGATCCTCAAGACCCTCGAGAACCGCTATGGCCTGAAGCCGCTGACGCAGCGCGACGCCGCCGCCAGCGACCTTTCCGGCGTGCTGACGCTGGCGGCGCCGCGCACCGACGATCCGCTGGCTGGCGTGACGCCGCCGGCCCTCAGCCCGCCGACGTCTGCCGCGAACCAGCCGACCCACCTGCAGATGATCCAGGCCGCCCTCGCCGCCGACCTGCCGGCTCCCGGCGAGGCCCGCACAGCCCCGGCGCCACAGCTGGCTACTGCCGCGGACTACGACCGCTACATCGCGGCGCGCGAGGCCGGCTGGGAGGCGGTCAGATCGCAAAATCCGGCTGAGCGGTGAACGAGACGACAGCGTATGGCCTTGGGCGAATCGACTTGTATTCGTTAACGCTCTGGGTCACCCTGCGCCGTTGGGGGACCTTGAGAGATCACAGATTCAATGTGACCCACATGGTGGGCTGGGCATGTGTAAGCCCCGCCGGACGTGCGTAATTCAGGGAAATCCGCGAACGCCGATCGATTGGCCGGCCGTCGCGCCAAGGAGCACGCAGTGTTGGACTACACATTTGAGCGTCAGCAAGGAACACCTAAGCCGTGGCCGAGCGGCCACGGCCAGCAGAACGTTCCGACCCCAATTCTTATCGAGAATTCAAAGTGATCGTGCCGCCGGAATGCACGAGTTGGGTCGCCTCCGCGGGCGCCCCCCAAGCCCACGCTGAATTCGACGACGGCAAGCGGCTCTACGCCAGCGGCACCCATCCTGAGATGGGCTCTGGCGAGAAGATGGCCGCCTTGATGGAGTGCATCGCCAACGTCCGGCCCTGGCGGCAGCATCTCGAGCTCGCCGCCGATCTGATGGGACTCTACAAATATGTCAGCGCGCCGCCGACCGATCGCGAGAACCGATTCGGTGGTTCGCCCGACCAGCTTCTCGCGAGCATGATCCAGGGCGAACTCGGGGCCGCGCCCGTCGGGAGCCTGTCGCCCGCCGATCGCGCCGCCTTTGTCGAACTGGTGAAGTGGCACTTCCAGGAGTTGGACTTTCGAGCCAGAACCTTCGCTCGAGCCGAAGCCCGCGTCGCCGACCTGACTGTCGATCGCCGGGCGGGCGCCTTGCGCGCGACCAAGCTCTGGGAGGCTGTCATCGAGGCTCGCCTCGAAGCGGCCGAACGGTTGTCGGCCTTCTCGGCCCGGCTGTCCGCCGGGCGGGCCCGCTTTGAGCAGGTCGATATCGCGCCTCCGGCGATTCAGCTCGATTTCAAACTCGATTGTCCCGAGGGCTGGTCGACCCATGAGTTCGACACCTTGACCGATCGCTTCCTGATCAGCCGGACGATGCAGAAGCGGTTTCTCGCCGACAGCCGCGGACCGATCAAATCCGAGGCCGCCACGTCCCGTAACCATGACGCGGCCAAGCCCGGCAACGGGGTCCGGGCGCAGAGCGAAATCGGCATCCTGACCGGCAAGGATCTGGGCAACCCCAGCTACGCCTAGGCAAGCTGGCGCGTCGTCAGATCGAAACCGACGGCTGGGCGGTGAACGCCGCCCAGGTCAGCCAGGCGAAGAAGATCACCCCGACAGCCATGACGAGGCGGAAGCGCGTGGCCCCGGCGACGCCGCTATAGAACCGCGCCAGCGCCGTCGTCGGGACCACGAGGATGGCCAGGCCCTTGAGCAGGGTTACCCAGCCGATGACTGTGACGGCGATGGTCACCGCCCCGCCGCTCCACAGGTTGTGGCCGACCACCATGGCGACGCCGCCGGCCAGGGTGAAAATGCCGGTCACCCAGAGCAGACCGGGTTGGCTGGTCATCGAGGCGATCGCCGTCAGGCTGGATTTCGGCCGGGCGACCAGGGCGGCGCACATGATCAGGCAGGCGAGGCCGATGAACCGGCCCAGATAGACGGTGAGCGGCGACACGGCGTTCCTCCGTTTTGTCCACAGATAGCGCAGATTGGCGGGGAGCGGGACGCGGGCCGGCTTGCACCAGGGCAGATCGCCTGCGATGTTATAACTCGCGTAACCACAGGAGGCGCTGATGACCCAGCTCAAGGTCCGCAGGATCGGCAATTCACTCGGCGTCGTGCTGCCCCGTGAGGTCATTGCCCGTCTGGATGCCGGCGAAGGTGAAGCACTCCACCTGCGCGAAACCCCGGATGGCGGCTATCGTTTGACGGCGCACGATCCCGACTTCGAAGCCAGAATGGCCAAGGCGGACGACATCATACGCCGCTACCGCGATACGCTGCATGTCCTCGCCAAATGAGCCGACCTGGATCGACGCGCGCGACGCCCTGATCCTGCACGAACGCCTGCTGGCGCTGCACGGCGGCGCTGACGGCGTGCGCGACGACGGTCTGCTCCTCTCCGCGCTGGCGCGCCCCCGACAGCGCGCCGCCTATGACGCGACAGCCGATGTTCCCACGTTGGCGGCGCTCTACACTGCGGGCGTGGTGGGAAATCATCCGTTCGTGGACGGCAACAAACGCACCGGCTTCCTGCTGGGCGTACTGTTCCTGGAGCTGAACGGCTGGTCCTTCGCCGCCCATCAGGAGGACGCGGCCAACGCGGTCATCGCGCTGGTGGCCGGCGAGATCGACGAGGCAGCCTACGGGGCGTTCCTGGCGGCTAACGCATCGGAGCTATCGCCGCCGCCCAGCCGCTGAGGGTGTCGGCGAACAGCTGCGGGTCCTGGCCGTGCATCGAGTGGCCCATCTGCGGGAACGAGCGATAGTCGACCCGCTGGCCGGCCTGCTCAATGATCTCGCGAACCTTTCCGGCCTGCAGATCGGAAATGGCGCCGATGACGAAGCCGGTCGCCTCCTCCACGTGCCGGAAATGGTGAGTGAAGAGCACCGGAACCTTCACCGCCTCCAGCATGCGGCTGTGATCGCAGCTCGCAGCCACCGTTCCCGTCCAGAAGGCCCGACCCCATTCCGGATCGTACTCCTTCAGGTTCTGCGACGGCTCGGCGGTCTGCGGGCGGAGCATGACCATCCACGGCGGCAGTTCATTGGCCGCGTTGGCGACCATGCCGTTCCAGTCGCCGACCTCCCACTGATCGCCGAGATACTTGGCGAACATCGCGAACATCGGCCCGATCGCCTGCCGGATCGAGTGGCCGCAGGCCGGATTGGTCTCGGAGGCGAAGAGCGGCGGGTCCTCGTAGTGGGCGGCGCGGACAAGGCCGGGCGGCGCATAGGCGGAGAGCCAGGCCGCCAGCACCCCGCCGGACGACAGGCCGCTGACGATGGCTGGTCGGCCGATGACGCCCTGGACGAACCGCACCAGATCATTGCCCATATTGTCGAGCGTGTAGCGTCCCGGCGTGCGGCCGGAGCGGCCTTGACCGCGCAGGTCGACCGCGAAGATCTGGAAGCGGTCCTTGAGCAGGTCAATGGCCGCTTCGTAACCCCACCAGGACTCGGTCTGTCCCGGCACGAAGAGCAGCGCGGGCATCGAGGCGTCGCCGGCTGTGGCATAGTTCAGCAGCACTTCGCCAGTGTCGAACAACTGCTCCGGGTGGCGGTGCGCAACGTAGGTCTCGTCCGGATTGTGAGGTCCATAGCGGCCGACCATCAGGCGGTCTCCTCTTGCTGCGCCCACGCCTGCCGGATGGCGTCGGAGGTATCGCCGCTCTTCCAGCCGGGCGGTCCGAAGACGACGCCGAACGCCTCGCGCAGGGAGCGGGCGGCGAAGAGGTCGCGGAAGATCGCTCCGAGCTCGCCGAACTCGACCACGAAGACATTGTGGGTCTCGAGGTCGTGGACCAGGCCGTAGCGCGACGGCTCCTCGTCGAGTTCGGGCTGGAAGCTGCCGAACAGGCGGTCCCAGATAATCAGGATGCCGCCGTAGTTGCGGTCGAGATAGCGCGGGTTGGCGCCGTGGTGGACGCGGTGGTGCGAGGGCGTGTTCATCACCGCTTCGAACCACGGCGGCAGGCGCCGCAGCCACTCGATGTGGATCCAGTACTGGTAGGCGAGGTTGATGCTGTGCTGGAGGACGATCATCCACGGCGGGAAGCCAAGAAACGCCAGCGGAACCCACGGCAGCCAGTTTGAGCCGACGATCTCGGCCGTCCACGGCTGCCGGAGCGCCACCGAGAGGTTGTAGCGCTGCGAGGAGTGGTGGGTGACGTGCGAGGCCCACCACCAGCGCACGCGGTGGCTGAGGCGATGGAACCCGTAGTAGGCGAGGTCGTCGGCGAAGAAGAGCACCACCCACGACCACCAGTCGGTCGGCGAGAAGGTGAAGATGCGATGCTGGTAGGCGAAGCCGTAGATCGCCAGCAGCAGGGCGACGGCGACGAACGACTGCACGAGCACACCGAGCGCGGTGGCGAAGTTCACCGCCGCATCCTTGTAGTCGTAGCGGGTCTTGATGAGGCCGAAGCGACTGGCGCCGATCTCGGTCGCCAGAGCCACGACGTAGAAGGTGTCGAACGCCGCGTTCAGCGTCGCGCTGATGGTCACAGACGCGCGCCCTACTCCGCGGCGAGCGCCAGGGCCGCCCCGGAGGTGAGGCCGGTCTTGGCGGCCAGTTCGGCCTTGGCCGCTTCGTATTCGGCCGCCAGGCGGGCGACGAGATCGCCAGCCCCCGGCGCGTGCCGGACGGCGCCGATCCCCTGGCCGCAGCCCCAGATGTCGCGCCAGGCCTTGGCGCTCTGGTTGCCGCCGGAGCCGAAGTTCATCTTCGAGGGGTCAGCCTGCGGGAGATTTTCAGGGTCGAGGCCGGCCGCCACCACGCTGGGGCGCAGGTAGTTGCCGTGCACGCCGGTGAAGAGGTTGGAGTAGAGGATATCCTCGCCGCGGCTCTCGACGATCATGTCCTTGTAGCCTTGCGGCGCAATGGCCTCGGCGGTGGCGATGAAGGCCGAGCCGATGTAGGCGAGATCGGCGCCCATGGCCTGGGCGGCCAGCACCGAGCGGCCGTGGGCGATGGCCCCGGAAAGCGCGATCGGGCCATCGAACCACTCGCGCAGTTCCTGGATCAGGGCAAACGGCGAGAGCTGGCTGGCATGGCCGCCGGCCCCGGCCGCGACCGGGATCAGGCCGTCGGCCCCCTTCTCGATCGCCTTGTGGGCGAACACCTGATTGATGATGTCGTGCAGCACGATCCCGCCCCAGCCGTGGACGGCCGCGTTGACGTCCTCACGCGCGCCCAGCGAGGTGATGACGATCGGGACCTTGTATTTCGCGCAGAGGGCGACGTCCTCCTCCAGGCGGTTGTTGGTCTTGTGGACGATCTGGTTGACAGCGAAGGGCGCCGACGGCGTCTCCGGATGGGTCTTGTCCCAGGCGGCCAGCTCCTCGGTGATGCGGGCCAGCCACTCGTCGAGCTGGGCGATCGGGCGCGCGTTGAGCGAGGGGAAGGAGCCGACGATCCCGGCCTTGCACTGGGCGATGACCAGATCGGGCCCGGAGACGATGAACAGCGGCGAGCCGATCACGGGCAGGCGAAGACGATCCCGCAGGATGGGCGGCAGGGCCATGGAATTCCTCCGACTGAACGGCGATCACAAATAGCGGCCCGCGCGGGGCTGACAAGTCAGGCCTGCTGCGGCCCGAGCACGGGCGCGACCGGGTCGACCCTGATCTTGCCGCCGGCGAGGATCAACGCCAGGGCGGCGCAGGCCACAAGGCTGAGGCCGGCGTCGGCCGCATAGCTGGCCGCGAGGCCGCCGACGCCGTAGGCGTGGCCGTCGATGATCTGCATGTAGGTCAAAGGCACGCCGGCGGCGGCGCTGAGAAGCGCGAACTGGGTGGCGGCGAGCGGATTGTTCTCACCGTTGGCGCGCAGGGCGATCACGGCGATCAGCGAGTAGGACGCGGTCCACAGGCCGTTCTGGCCGAAGTCGGCGATGGCGAACCACAGCGGCGTCTTCGGCGCGATGATCAGCGACAGGGAGAACGCCGCCCCGATGACCCCGACGATGGGAAATAGCCGCTCCGCGGGCCAGCGCAGGGCCAGCGGCGGAATGACGAGGCCGCCCAGCACACCGGCGACGGCGACGCCGACGCCGCAGACGACACCGACGAAGGCCTCCGAGGCGCCATAGTCGGCGCCCAGGCTCGGCAAGGTGTTGCTGAGCGCGAAGTTGGCCGCCGGCAGAACCAGGAACAGGAGGAGCCAGCGCACCCGCACCTGGCCGAACAGGGACATCACGTCGCGCATGAAACGCGCGATGCTTTCTTGCCCGAGACGCGCGTCCGGCGGCGTCGCCGGGATCACCAGATAGAGCGGAATCGGGATCAGCAGGAGCAGGCCGATGGCGGCGGGCCCGACGACCGGCGGCAGGTTGCGCACAAGGAAGATCGCCACCGCGCTGGTCACGCCGACGCTGGCGACGTTGGCGATGGTCATCCAGGCGCCAAGCCGGTCCTTCTCTTCCTCGGTGGTCAGCCCGGAGAGCCAGCCGCCGACCGCCGCATTGTTGAGATTGTTGGCCAGGCCCATGGCCAGCAGCAGGACCGACAACAAGACCAGGTTGTGGGTGTCGAGGAGCGCGGCGAAGGCGAGAACGCCCGACAAGACGGCCAGGATGACGGCGTAGGTTTTGCGGGTGAGGCGCCAGTCGAGCACCGGTGCGAACAGAAAGGCTGTGAAGACCGAGACCAGCATGGTCGCCGTGACGTTGGCGATCAAAGGCTCTGGCGTGTGCTGGGCGGCGAGGATCTGGGGCGTGGTGACGAGCGCGACGGCGCCGCCGATACCGACCGGCAAGTTGCAGAAGCCCAGCAGCCAGACGGGCGGCAGCGACCGCTTCATGTGGCATGTCCCCCGGCTGGCCCGCATGGCCCCGAGGCACGATCAACCTTTACCTTGGGTCTTGGCAACAGGGATTGGCTCCACGGCCAGCAACTCGCTACAGAGCCCCGATGTCCGACGCCGTCCAGATCATCGCTCGCGGGCCGCGCGCGGTTTGCGAGGCCGCCGCCGGGCGGCTCGACGCCGAGGTCGAGGGGGCGACCTATTCGATAATCGAAGAGGACCCACCGGTCTGGCGCATCGACGCCTACCCGGTCTCCGAAGAGGAAGCCGCCGCCATCGAGGCGCAACTGGACGGCCTGACGGTCGCCCTCATCAAGCTGGCCGACGCCGACTGGATCGCCCTGTCGCTGTCGGGCCTGCCGCCAGTCGTCGCCGGCCGCTTCTTCGTCTACGGAGCCCACGACCAGGGGCTCGTCCCGCCAAACGCCATTTCCCTGCGCATCGAGGCCGGCGCGGCCTTCGGCACCGGACATCACGGCACAACGTCCGGTTGCCTGGAGGCCTTCGACGCCCTGCTCAAGGCGCGGCGGTTCGCTCGCGTGCTGGATGTCGGGACGGGCACCGGCGTTCTGGCCATCGCCGCCGCGCGCACCGGCGCGGACCACGTCGTCGGCACCGATATCGACGCCCCTTCGGTGCGCATCGCCGGCGAAAACGCCCACCTCAACCGCGCCCGCTGCCGGATGGTGCGGGCCGACGGTCTCGGCCACCGCGCCGTGGCGGGTCAGGCGCCCTATGACCTCGTTTTCGCCAACATCCTCGCCCGCCCCCTGATCGGCCTGGCGCAGGACATCCGCGGCGCGCTGAATCCTGGCGGCGTGGCCATCCTATCCGGCCTCCTGCGCGGCCAGGCGCGAGCCGTGAAGGCGGCCTATCTGGCGCGCGGTTTCCGCCTGGTGCGGCGGTTCAACATCGACGCCTGGACGACGCTGGTGCTGGAGAAGCGCTGAGTCAGTCGCCTTCCTCGGCGACGCCGCGACCCGCAAAGGCCAGGATCGCCGCGAGCAGACAGCCGGCGACGATCCCGAAGGTCAGGTCCTTGACGAGGGTGAGGCCGAAGGTGGCGGTGAGGACGGCCGCGCTGCGCCAATCGCGCGACAGACGGATGAACTCGGCCTTCTCGGCCATGTTCCAGCAGACCACGAGCAGCACGCCGGCGAGCGCGGAAAGTGGAATGAAGCGCGCCAGGGGCGCGGCCACGAGCATGAAGAGCAGGACGAATACGGCGTGCATCATGCCCGAGAGCGGACTGACCCCGCCGGCGCGGATATTGGCCGCGGTGCGGGCGATCGTGCCGGTGACGCTGAGGCCGCCGAACAGAGCGGAGGCGACGTTGGCGACTCCTTGCGCGACCAGCTCCATGTTGGAGCGGTGCTTGCGGCCCGTCATTCCGTCAGCGACCTTGGCCGAGAGCAGGCTCTCAATCCCGCCGAGCAGGGTGAACGACAAGGCCGCGGGGAGGATTTGCAACACGCGGGCCACGGACAATGCGGGCAAATGCGGCATCGGCAGGCCGTGTGGGAGATCTCCGAACCGGCTGCCGATCGTCTCCACCGGCAGGTGCAACAAGACGGCGGCCAGCGCGGACAGGGTCACGGCGATCAGCATGCCGGGCCACGCCGGTCTCAAGCGGCGCAGGCCGAAGATCACCGCCGCCGAGCCGAAGCCCAGCGCAAGGGCGGCGGGCCTCACGGTTGGCAGGGCCGAGGCCAGCGCCGCGAGCTTGGGGATCAGGGGCCCCGGCTCGACGCCGTGCAGGTGAAGGCCGGTCAGATCTTGGATCTGACTGGCGAAGATGGTGACGGCGATGCCGCAGGTGAAACCCACCGTCACCGCATGGGGGATGTGGCGGATCAGCGAGCCGAGCCGGGTGAGGCCGACCAGAGTGAGCATGACGCCCGACAGCGCCACGGTGAGCAGCAGGCCGTCCAGGCCGAACCGCGCGGTCGTCGCCGCCACCAGCACGATGAAGGCGCCGGCGGGGCCGCCGATCTGGTGCCGACTGCCGCCGAGCGCCGAAACCAGGAAACCGCCGACGACGGCGGTGTAGAGGCCGCGCTCGGGCGAGACGCCGGAGGCCACGGCGATGGCCATGGAGAGCGGCAGGGCGACGATCGCCACCGTTAGCGCGGCGAGCGCGTCCTTCTTGAAGGCTGCGGGGCCGTAGCCCTCGCCCAACGTCGTGAGGAGCTTGGGCCGGAAGAGATGCGCCGTGGCGGTTCCGTCAGGCATCAGACCTGTTCGCCGGTGACCGGAGGGCGGCCGATGCCGAGTGGCGGAAGGGTCGGATCGCGTAGCCGGACACCTCGGCCGCCGACACTGCTGACGGCGTTCTCGCTGATCAGCTCGACGCCCTCGCGTTCGAGCGCCGCTACGACCTTGGTCAGGCTGTCGACCACCCCGCGCACGTAGCCGATGCTCGATTCCATGCGCTGGATGGTCGGCAGGGAGACGCCCGCCCGCTTGGCGAGCGTGCGCTGGTCGATCCCGAGCAGGGCCCGGGCGGCGCGGAGTTGGGCTGGCGTGAGCATAAGAGTGATGTACCAAACATCACTATACGTGTCAATTGCATCTAAATCGAGTGCCTGACGCTCGATCCTGAGGTACTGAGTACGCCGAGGCGTTTAGGCCGCCTCCAGGGGTTGTTCGAAACGAAGGTCGTGCATTCGGAACAAGCCCGATCAGCTCAGCTCAGGCGGCACGCGACCCCAATAGGTGGTCTTGGCGCCGACGACGCAGCCGAGATGTCCGTCACGGAACGACACCGTCGCCGGCTTTCCGACGCCCGGCTCGAAATAGACCGCGCCCCGCGGCGTTTTCAGACTGATCACGAACGGCGAGCTGAACTGGCAGACCGTGTACGGGCGCACCGCGCGGCCGCCGGCGAGGTCGAGCACGGTGCAGGTGACCGCGCCGCTGACCATGGTCCCCCTGACGCCGCCAAACGCGAAAGGATTTTGGTTGGCGAGCTCAAGCGACTGGACCGCGCTCGCGGTCAGGGTCGGGCAAGGCGGCCCGGCGACCGACCAATCGACGGTGTAGGCCCTGTCGAAATGCTGCGCGTCACGCCATTCGTAGACGCCGAGCGCCGCAGCCGAGACGAAGAAGGCGACGGCCGCGCCGCCCCAGATGAAACGATCGAGATCCTTGGAGACCGGGGATCGTCCGGTTTGCCCAAAATCGCGCACCTGACCGATAGCGTTCGGCATCTCGCGTCTCCCTCTTGGTTAGGCCGGCTCGGCGATCTCCGCCAGGATCGCCGCCTCCAAGACCGGGTTGGCCTGGCCGTCGGTGGTGTTCATCACCTCCTTGGGCACCAGCAGGATCACCGGCACGATGAGGGCGTAGACGATGGTGGTGGCGATCACGCAGTAGACGAAGCCATACTTGGGACTCGAGGTGTAGATCTCCGAGCCGAGCAGGTCGCCGCCGCGGTAGGCGAGCTGGTTGCCGGCCTCGATGAGCAGCATCATCGTCCCCTGCAGGCCCGGCGGACAGGAACGGATGGCGAGATCGTAGATCGCCGCCGCCGCCACGCCGCCCATCATGCCGATCGGCAGGGCGAGCCAAAGCGCATCGCTCCCGGAATGGATGAAGGCCAGCGGGATCATCTGCGGCACGGTGATGATCAGGCCCCACCACAGCAGCCTTTCCAGCGTGTAGCGCTTGCACAGCCACGCGTAGAGCACGAACACCGGGATGAAGGCGGCGACGAAGATTGCATAGTACTCGCCGTAGACGGCGTCCGAGGCGTGCAGGGTGTTGGTGAGGTAGAACTGCAGCGGGGTGTTCGAGCCCGGCGAGAACTGGAACATGAAGATCATCAGGATGGCCGGGTAGATCGCCCGGTGGCGCACCAGCCGCTTGACGTCGCCCAAGAGGCCCGCGCCGCGCGCCTGCGGCGCTTCGTAGGCCCCGCCGAACACCGCCGACGGCCGCCACAGGCCCATGGCCCCGATGATCAGGGCCACCGCAGCCGCCACCACGAACGTCTCGGCCGGCGTGAAGTTGTCGGCCACCCAACCGGAGGCCAGCGAGCCGACGATGTAGGGGATCGAGGAGACGATGTTCCACAAGGTGGAAAGCCGCCCGCTCATCAGCTTCTCCTGGCCGACCAGCGCCAGCAGGCCCCAGTAGGCGGCCGAGACCAGGCGGAAGGTGACCATCACCAGCAGCATGCCGGCCAGCAGGCCCCAATAGGAGATGTGCGAGAAGGCCATCCACAGGAACACCGCCGCAGTCGCCGGCGCGAAGATCAGCAGAAAGCCGCGGTCGCGCCGGCCGAGCGGATTCCACAGGTCGCGGGTCAGGCCGAAAATGAACGACAGATAGACCGGCAGGGCGGTGATCAGTCGGAACGCCGAGACCTGAATGGCCGTAGCGTGCAGCTGATTTTTCAGCATGTAGGTGGTGGTGATGTCGACGAAGTAGCCCTGGGGGGTAACCAGGAAGACGAGGAAGGTGAGCGGCGCGAAATAGAGATAGATCCGGCCCGTATCGCCGGGCTTGGCCGCTTCGGTCATCTTTACCTCGTCCCGCCCCCGCGGCGTCCGTCCCGCTTGGTATGGCGCATTCGGACGAAGCGGGGAAGCAGCCTCCCTCCCGCATTAAGAGACGACCAAACGCATGCGTCCTCTTAGTAAGGCCCTTCTCCCCCCGTCGGGGGGAGAACGTGGCGCGGAGCGCCGGATGAGGGGTCCTTCGGCGGCCGCCGAACCTCCTATCTCAAGATCACTGGGGACCGTGGCCTGCGGATCGAAGATGCCCATGGGCGGCTCAATCTCGACGGCGCGCGGCGGCTGCAACGCCCCCTCATCCGGCCTTTCAGGCCACCTTCTCCCCCGCGAACGGGGGAGAAGGAGCAACCGCCAAAGAAGGAGGAATCGCCCATCTGGCCCCGGAGCCGCGAACGGCTTAAATCCTTGCCATGCGCCAGACCTTCGATGAGACCACCGATCCCTCGTTCGGAGCGCGCCATGCGCCCCTGATCCGCGCCGCCATGGCCGAGCAGGGCCTCGACGGCTTCGTGATCCCGCACGAGGACGAGCACCAGAACGAATACCTGCCGGCGGCCAACGACCGCCTCGCCTGGGCGACCGGTTTCACCGGCTCGGCGGGCGCGGCGGTGATCCTCAAGGAGCGGGCGGCGATCTTCGTCGACGGTCGCTACACCTTGCAGGTGCGCGACCAGGTCGACCAGGGCCTCTACGAGATCCGTGACCTCGTCGAGGGCGGACCGTCGGCGTGGCTGGCCGAGACCCTGAAGCCGGGCGAGGTGGTCGGCTACGACGCGCGCCTGGTCAGCCCCGACGCCTTGAAGCGCCTCGAGTCGGCCGCTGAGAAGGCCGGCGCCAAGCTGGAGCCGGTCGCCGTCAATCCGCTCGACGCCGCCTGGGGCGCGCAGCGGCCGCCGCAGCCAGCCGCCGCCGTGGTGCCCCACCCCCTGGCCTACGCGGGCGAGGATTCCGCCTCCAAGCGGGCGCGGGTCGGCAAGGCGATCGCCGAGCAGGGCGCGAACGCCGCGGTGATCACCGCCCCGGCCTCGATCGCCTGGCTGTTCAACATCCGCGGCGGTGACGTCGCCCGTTCGCCCCTACCCCTGGCGCAGGCGATCCTGGCCGCCGACGGCACGGCGCGCCTGTTCCTCGATCCGGTCAAGGTGACCGCCGACCTGCCGGCCTGGCTCGGCAACGAGGTGCGGCTCGAGCGCCCTGATGATCTGCCGGCGGCGCTGGCCAGCCTCAAAGGCCAGCCCGTGCTGGCCGACCCGGCCACGTCCTCGGCCTGGTATTTCGAGACCCTGAAGGACGGCGAGGCCGAGACCCTGGCCGCGGCCGATCCCTGCGCCCTGCCGCGGGCCTGCAAGAATCCTGTTGAGATCGAGGGCGCCCGCCAGGCCCACCGCCGCGACGGGGCGGCGCTGACCCGCTTTCTGTATTGGCTGGCGACCGAGGCCCAGAAGAGCCTGCCGGACGAGGTCGAGATCGTCGGCAAGCTGGAGGCCTTCCGCGAGGCGACCGGAGCACTCAAGGATCTGTCGTTCGACACCATCGCAGGAGCGGCGTCGAACGGGGCCATCGTCCACTATCGGCCGACGCGCCGGCTCAACAAGAAGAGCGAGACCGGCTCCCTGCTGCTGGTCGACTCCGGGGCGCAGTATCTCGACGGCACCACCGACGTCACCCGCACGGTGGCGATCGGCGAGCCGAGCCAGGAGATGCGCGAGCGGTTCACCCTGGTGCTCAAGGGCAACCTGGCCCTGGCGCGGGTCAGGTTTCCGTCAGGGACGACAGGATCAGCGCTTGACGCTCTGGCGCGCGTCGCGCTCTGGGCCCACGGCCTCGACTACGACCACGGAACCGGGCACGGCGTCGGCTCGTATCTTGGGGTGCATGAAGGGCCGCAGCGGATCGCGAAGCAGCCCAACGCAGTCGCCTTGCAGCCCGGAATGATCGTTTCGAACGAACCCGGCTACTATAAGGAGCGCGCCTACGGAATCCGCATCGAGAACCTGCAGGTCGTGACGCCCGCTGCTTCGATCGCCGGCGGCGAGCGGCCGATGTTGGGCTTTGAGACTCTGACTTTGGCGCCGATCGACCGGCGGCTCGTTGCTTGCGAGCTGCTTTCTGCCGAAGAGCGCGGCCAACTCGACGCCTATCACGCACGGGTGCTCTCCGAGATCGGGCCAATGGTCGAACCCGACGTGCGGGCATGGCTGGAAGGCGCCTGCGCGCCGATCTGAGCCCCAGGCAAAAGGGTGGCCGTCCCCGGCGCCGAAGCGCCGGGAACGGCCCAGTTGCAGGCGGCTGCTGTAAACTTGCTCATGGCTTGTTCGACCGCGCGCGGGGCCTCCGCGGCCGGACGCGTTCCCCGGTAAGCGCTTCAATCGCTCCCGGTTCGCCGGCGAGCAGGCTCACAACCGCCAGGATCGCGATCAGGTCCACGACCGCGATCAATTCGAGTGCGCTGCGAAGCAGCATGCTCTCTCCCCCAGTCCCTGACTCTGAGTGAACCTCACCGCGGCGGCCGCGCACAGATGCGCCAGCCGATCATTTGCCGATGAAGAACCGATCATTTCGGCGCTCGGCCCTGCAGGTTGTTCCCGAACGCTTCAGCCGACTGCCGGAGGAGGTGTTCGACCAGTTCGTCGTAGCTTTCGCGAAGCGGCGTGATCCGCGGGTCGTCCAGCGAGACGAGGCCGGAGTGGAACACCAGCCGGCCCGACGCCACCCTTAACGGTGTGCCCTCGCCTGATCCGCTCTCGGCCACGTTCATCGGCTCGCCCCCTTGTTGCGAGAGGCATTCAACACCGCCCTCCGCGCCAGCGCTTGGACGTCGAGCCGATGAATTGCCGATGATTGGCGGGCCAGTTGACGCCACCCGGGGTCCCTTCTCCCCTTGCGGGAGAAGGGAGACAGATGCTTGACGCAGCGTTCGATCGGGCCGACCCAAGGCCCATGAGCGAAGCCCTCGACAAGGCGAAGACCTTCGTGCGCGAGCGCGGCCCGACCATCGCGGTCGAGATCGGCGTCAACTTCGCCCTGCCGCTGCTGGTCTTCGACTACGCCAAGCCGAGCCTCGGCGAGGTGCACGCTCTGATGGTCTCCTCCGGGCCGCCCATTGTCTGGAGCCTGATTGAATTCGCCCGCAAGCGGCGGGTGGACGCCCTGTCGATCATCGTCCTGGCGGGCATCGGACTTTCGCTCCTGATGTTCCTGGGCGGCGGGTCGGCTAAGTTTCTGCAACTGCGCGAGAAGCTGGTGACCGTGATCATCGGTGTGGGCTTCCTGATTTCGGTGATGATCCGCCGGCCGCTGATCTACGAACTCGCCCGCGCCTCAATCCGGCGTCAGGACCCCTCACAGCTAGCCGACTTCGAAGCACGTCGCGACGAGGCCGGGTTCAAGCGGGTGATGAACTTCATGACCCTGGTCTGGGGGTTCGGCCTGGTCGCCGACGCGGCCGCCGGCTGCGTGCTGGTCATGGCGCTCTCGGTGCACGACTACCTGATCTTCGGGCCGATCGAGGGTTACGGCGCGTTCGGCGCGCTCATGCTGTGGAACGTCTGGTACGCCAGGCGAGCCCGGCGGCGGGGCGATGAGCGGCGGGCGGCCGAGGCGGCGGCGCGGGAAGCCGCCGGTTAGGCGATCGCCTCGGCGCGCACGAACTCGGTTTGGCGATCGATGAGACCATCCATGGTCTCCAGATAGCGCCGGGTATGGGGAAGCTCGGCGTGGAGGTCGAACGCCGCCTCGTCGCGCCACTGGGAGCAGATCACGAACGCCCGCGGATCGGCGAGCGCGCGCAGCGCCCGGTACTGCAGGCAGCCGGCTTCCGCTCGCGTCGGCGCGCTGACCTCGGCGATGGCGGCCTCGGCCGCCGCCTCGGCCCCGGCCCGGACGTGGAACCGGGCGATGAAGTGCATTTCCATGCGCCTATCTGGGTTCGAGCTCAGCGGGAGCGCAAGCCCATCAGTGCTCGTCGCCGCGGTCCTCATCGGCTTGGCGGCGAGCCTCGTCGGTCGCCCGACGCGCCTCGGCCTGCGCTCTCGTCATCTCGTCGCGGGCGTGGGACATGGCGCGGCGGACCTCTTCCGAACTCGTCCGGCGCGCCTCGTCCATGGCGCGGCGCACTTCGGGCGAATTCATCGCCGTGCGCGCCTCGGCCATGGCCATCTCGACGGCCTGGCTCTTGAGGGCGGCCTTGGCCTCGGCGACCTGCTTGCAGATCGCCTGGCGCTGGGCCTCGCTGAGGCCGGCGTCGCGCGACTGAGCCATCGCCCGCTCGACTTCGGCGTGGGCGAGCGCCAGGGCGGCGCTGACCGTTGCCTCGGTGTCGCGGCGCATCTGGTCGTGCATCCGCATGTCGTAGTGCATGTGGAAGGCGTAAGGCGGCGCGGGCGGGGCTGGGGGCGCTGGCGGAGCCGGCGGCGCGGGCGGAGGCGCTAGCGGCGGCAGGGGCGCGGCCGGCGGCGCCGGCGGCATGGGCGGGGTCTCACCCTGGGCGACGATCATCCGGTGATGATGAGCGTGCGCCGGGTGCGCAGAGTCCGCCGGCTGGGCCGGGATAGCGGGCGTCGCAGGGGCCGCGGCCTGGGCCGGAATCGCGGGCGGGGCGGGATCGGCCTGGACATCGGTCAGCGCTACGCTGGGGGTGTCGGCGAGCGCCGGGGTCACGTGCAGCAGGACCGCCGGCATGGCGACGGCGGCGGCGAGGACTGCGCCGGCAGCGATGCGCCCGGCCACAGGCGCGCGCGGCCCGCGGATGATGTTGAGCAGGCGCGCCTCGAGGTCGCTGCGACCGATCAGCGTCAGCAGGGCCGGCGATGTCTCGGCCCCCTCCTCCAGGCGCAGGGCGCCGGCCAGGGAGATCAGCCGGCGGGCGTAGGTCTCGCGCGAACCGAGGGCGGCGTAGGCGGCGGCGTCGCAGGCCATCTCGCGGCTGCGGCGGGCGCCGGTCTTGATCGCCCACACGGCCGGATGCCACCAGACCGGCAGGGCCGCGGCCTCGCAGGCGAGGTTCACGGCATAGTCGTGGCGAGTGACGTGGGCCAGCTCGTGCAGCAGGGCGGCGCGCTGCTCGTCGAGGGTCAGGCGGGCGAAGCCGCGCGGCGTGACGATGACGCGGCCGGCCACCACCGGGCCCCGCACCTCGTCGGAGATCTTCACCGGCGGCACCTTCGCGCCGCGAGCGCGGGCGGCGGCGGCGAGGACGCAGGCCACTTCCGGCTCGAGCACAAAATCCTCGGCGCGGCGGGCCAGGCCGGCGGCGGCCCGAGCGGCGAGCGTCAGGCGAGCGAGGCCGAACAGCGCCAGGGCGATCCAGACGAGGCCGAGGCCGCGGGCCAGTTCAGGGCTGACGGTGATCAGGGGCGGGGGAACGGCGGCCAGCGCCTGGGCCGGCAGGGCGGCGACCGGCCCAAGATCGGGGGTCGGCTGGATGGCCACGGCGATGGCGCCGGCCACCGGCAGGGCGGGCAGAATCACCGCCAGAGCCAGGGCTGCCACCCAGACGGCGTGCCGGCCGCGGGGGCCGAGGCCGCCAACGCCGGTCAGCAGCGCGGCTGCGGCGGCAGCCAGCGGGATCTGCCAGGCGGCGTTCACCACGTAGGTGAGGATCAGCTCACTCATCAACCCCGTCCTTTTCGACAAGCCTGGAAGCGCGCGCCAGTTCGGCCGGGCCGATCTGGCGGGCGTCGATCAATGTCATCAGCAGCGCCTCGGCCGAGCCGCCGAACATTCGCGACACCAGATCGGTGATCGCGCCGGCCGCGGCGCCCTCGCGGCTGATCGCCGGCCGGTAGACATAGGCGCGCCCGCTGAGGCTGCGGCGCACCTTCTTCTTCTTGAGGAGGACACCCAGCATGGTCTGGACGGTGGTGTAGGCGAGCCGGCCGCCATGGCGGGCCTGGACCTCGGCGACGGTCGCCGCCTCGCCGTCCCACAGGACCTGCATGATCTCCAGCTCGAGCGGCGTTAAGGTGTCTCTGGCCGAGGCCATGACGGCTCCTAGTGTCTTAGGCGTCAGGCTCGCCCCGTAAGCGATTGGGGTCAACTAAACTTTTAGTAGGGAAACGAGGCTGGACCGCACGACATGGGAATTCTGATCTTCGGCATCGTCATTCTCGCCCTGCTCGCTTTCGGCGGCCTGGTCGCCCTGTTCTGGGCCGGCTACCGCGCCTCGCGCGAGAACTACTACAAGGCGCGCAGGTGGGAGCGCGATGAGCTGCGGCCGCGGAAATACGCTACCGGCCTCTCGCGCCAGCCGCCTCGCAAGGGCCTGGGCAAGGGCGTGGGCCAGCGCCAGGGTCGGCGACTGAATGGGAGGTATCGAGGAGGTCAGCCATGAGCGCGATCCGGCGCGCCGAAGCGTTCTGCGAGCGGTTCGGGCTACAGATCCCGATCCTCATGGCCCCCATGGCCGGCAGCTCGCCGCCCGCCCTGGCGGCCGCGGTGGCCGAGGCCGGTGGCCTGGGCGCCAACGGCGTGGTGCAGATGCAACCGCAGGCCATCGCCGCCTGGGCCGCCGAGGTGCGGACGCGGACCCCAAAGCCGTTCCAGCTCAACACCTGGGTGCGCGATCCGCCGCCGGAGCGCGATGCCGAACACGAAGCCAGGGTGCGGGCCTTCCTGGCCGATTGGGGCCCGACCCCGCCGCCAGAAGCCGGTGACGCGGCGCCGCCGGACTTCGAGGCACAGGCTCAGGCCATGCTGGAGGCGGCGCCAGCGGCGATTTCCTCGGTGATGGGCCTCTTTCCGCCATGGCTGGTCGATGAGCTCCGGGCCCGGGCCATCCCATGGTTCGCACACATCTCGACCCTGGCCGAGGCGCGCGCGGCCGAGCACGCCGGCGCCGACGTCATCGTTGTCCAGGGCGGCGAGGCGGGCGGTCACCGAGGATGCTTCGATGTCTGGGACGACGAGCGGCGACAGGCCGGGCTCTTTGCTCTGCTGCCGGCCGTGGCCGATGCGGTGAAGGGGCCGGTTGCAGCCGCTGGCGGGATTGCGGACGGGCGAGGCGTGGCCGCCGCCCTGGCGCTCGGCGCGAGCGCGGCGGTGATCGGAACGGCCCTGCTGCGCGCGCCGGAGGCGGGGCTGGATCCCGCCTGGGCCGAGGGCCTGGCCCGCGCCGCGCCGGAGGATACGGTCTATACGCGGGCGTTCAGCGGCCGGGCCGGACGCAGCCTCGCCACCGCGTTCGTGGTCGCGGCCGCCGCACCGGGCGCCCCGCCGCCGGCCCCCTACCCTGTCCAGCGCGGCCTGACGGCGGCCATGAAGGCGGCCAGCGCCGGCCGGCTCGGCGGCCTGCAGGCCTGGGCCGGCCAGTCGGCCGGACTCGCCCGCGCCGCCCCGGCCGGAGAGATTGTCACAGAGGCCTGGGACGGGGCCCGCGCCCTGCTCAGAGCTGGGTGAGGGTGAAGATGAACAATCCCGAGACCAGCATGAAAAAAGCAATGAACGAAATCGACCAGACGCCGATGGCCTTGAGCGCCGCACCGATCCGGCTGGAGCCGTAACCGCCGCGCAGGGTCTGGTAGAGATTGATCGGAGTCCAGACTCCAACCGCGAAGAACCAGATCCCACCCGCATCGCTGGGCAACAGGAAGCCCGGGGCGTTGGCGAGGAACAGGAAGGATAGAAAGTTCATCGCCGTGACCATGTGGTCGTAGATGAAGAACTTGCGCTTGTAGAAATAGGCCGCCGCCAGCGACAGGCCGACGATCGGCAGCAGCAGGAACGCCACCCGGTGGCCCCAGGTGAACATCACTGAGAGGTAGTATTCGGGGTTGTCCCGCGCCTTGCCCAGCCGTTCGACCCACCAGGCCTTGGACCACAGAATCGTGGGGTTACCTTCCCTGGCGGCCTTGGATGCCCACCAGGCCCGGGTCTGAGCGTCCTGACCCTGCGCGGCGCCAGGGTCGAATGACGGCGGCAGGCCCTGGGAGACTCGCGCGGCCTCATCCAAGGCGGCCTGATAGCGGGTCTGGGCGTGAGCGACCTGCTCCTGATAGCGAAGCTGAACCTTGGCCTTGTTCTCGTCCGGGTCCTTGAGTTCGCCGTCTCGGTCGTCGGCCGCCTCCTTCAGGTCGGAATCGCGATCCTTCGAAGCCTCCGCCTGCATTTCTGCAGCCGACTTGGCGCGCTCGGCGGGCGTCTGCATATAGGCCGCCTTAGCCTGGGCTGGTGTCGTGAAGACGGTCTTGCCGTGGTGGGCGGCATATTCGGCCGCGAATACCCAGACCAGCAGGGCCACCAGGAACAGGCGGAACGGCGGCACGTGGCGGGCGATGCGGCCCTCCAGGAAGTCGCGCGCCAGGCGGCCAGGATGGATGAAGAGGTCGGGCACCGTGCGCATGACCCGGCCGTCGAGGTGCAGGATGCCCTCGACCCCTTCGAGGAGCAGTCGGCCGATCGAGCGCTTGTGCAGGTCGGCGTTCTGGCCGCAGTTGTAGCAATATGACCCGACGAGCGGCGCGCCACAGTTGGCGCAGACCGAACCGGCCGGCGGCGGGGGCCGCCGCTTCGACGCCCCCTCGAGGGCGTCCGCCGCAACGATCTCGAGCTCCCTCACGCCCTCACCTCCCCGCCCGGCCGGAAGAAATGCCGGAACGCCCGCTGCCTCAAGCGGAATCGACCAGCGCCAGCCATTCATCTTCGGTCAAGACCTGGATGCCGAGATCGACGGCGATCTTGAGTTTGGAGCCGGCGCCCGGACCCGCAACGACGAGATCGGTCTTCTTCGACACCGAGGAGGCGACTTTGGCCCCCAGGCTCTCGGCCCGGGCCTTGGCCTCGTCTCGGGTCATGCGCTCCAGCGAGCCGGTGAACACCACCGTCTTGCCGGCCACCGGACTGTCGGTGCGCGGCCGGGCAGAGTCCTCGATGGTCAGCTCGGCGACGAGGTCGTCGACGAGGCGGTGGTTGTGCGGCTCTGAGAAATAGGCGGCCATGGCGGAGATGACCGCCGCGCCCACCTGGTCGAGGGCGTCGAGCTCGACGATGGCATCCGGATCGCCGGCCGCCACCTTGTCCATGGCGGCGAGGAAACTCGCAGCGTCGCCGTAGCCGCGGGCCAACACGGTGGCCGTCTGCTCGCCGACGTGGCGGACGCCGAGTGCATTGATGAACCGCTCGAGCGAGATGGTCCGCCGTCCGGCGATGGCGGCCGCGAGATTGGCCACCGACGTCTCGCCGTAGCGCTCGCGCTCGGTCAGCGCCTTCAGCTTAGCTTCATCGGCGCCGAGGCGAAAGATATCAGCCGGCTCGCGGATCAGGCCTTCCTCGAAGAAGGCGGCGAGCTGCTTCTCGCCAAGACCCTCGATGTCGAAAGCGCGGCGCGAGACGAAGTGCTTGAGGTGTTCGATGCGCTGGAACGGACAGGCGAGCTCGCCGGTGCAGCGCCGCACCACCGTCTCGGCCCCGGAGGCGGTGGTCTCGCGCGCCAGCGGCGTCTTGAGCGGACACGGACAGACCGTGGGGAACTCGTACGGCCTCGCGTCGGCCGGCCGCTCGGACTCCACCACGCCGACGATCTGGGGAATGACGTCGCCGGCCCGTTGGACGATGACGGTATCGCCAACGCGGAGGTCCTTGCGGGCGATCTCGTCGGCGTTGTGCAGCGTGGCATTGGTGACCACCACACCGCCGACCGTCACCGGCGTCAGCCGGGCCAGCGGCGTCACCGCGCCGGTGCGGCCGACATTGATGTCGATCGCCTCCAGGATGGTGCGCGCCTGTTCGGCGGGGAACTTGCGAGCCACGGCCCAGCGCGGCGAGCGCGAGACGAAGCCGAGGCGGCCCTGCCAATCCAGGCGGTCGACCTTGTAGACCACGCCGTCGATGTCGAAGGGCAGGTGCGGGCGCAAGCGCTCCATCTCGGCGTAGGCGGCGAGCAGGCCCTCGACGCCCTCGACCCGGCGCGCCTGGGGCGTGACCTGGAAGCCCCAGGACCGCAGGGCCTCCAGCGCCTGCCACTGGGTGTCGGCGAACGGCGCCGAGAGCAGGCCCCAGGCATAGGCGAAGAAACGCAACGGTCGCTGGGCGGTGATCTTGGGATCGATCTGACGCAGCGACCCGGCGGCGGTGTTGCGCGGGTTGACGTAGGTGCGCTGGCCGGCCGCCTCGGCGGCGGCGTTGATCTGAGCGAAGTCCTCGTGGCCGAGGTAGACCTCGCCGCGGATCTCGATGATCTCCGGCCAGCCGCCGCCCTGCAGCCGGTGCGGGATCTCCTTGATGGTCATCAGGTTGGCGGTGACATCCTCGCCGGTCTGGCCGTCGCCGCGAGTGGCGCCCTGGACCAGGCGCCCGGCTTCGTAACGCAGCGAGGACGACAGGCCGTCGATCTTCGGCTCGGCGGTGTAGGCGATCGGCTCGTCGGACAGGCGCAAGAAGCGACGCACGCGAGCGTCGAACTCCACGGCCTCCTCGTCGGAAAAGGCGTTGTCCAGCGAAAGCATGGGGACGCCATGGGTGACCGCCGAGAACGCCGCCGACCTGACGGAACCGACTTTCCTGGAGGGCGAGTCCTCGCGAATGAGGGCCGGAAATCGCGCCTCGATGTCACCGTTTCGGCGCTTGAGCGCGTCGTACTCGGCGTCGGAGACCAGCGGCGCGTCGTCCTGGAAATAGCGCCGGTCGTGCTCGGAGAGATCGGCCGCCAGGCGCGCGAGTTCGTCGGCCGCCTCGGCTTCGGTGAGGTCGGCGACGGGCTTGTTCGCGGCAGCCTCTGGCATCCCCTCTCCCCTTGCGGGAGAAGGAAGGTTTGGCAAGAGCTAAGCCGCCATCAGCGCCCGGGCGGCGGCGCGGGCGGCTTCGGTGACCGTCTCGCCGGAGAGCATACGGGCGATCTCCTCTTCCCGAGCCGCACCCGTCAGCGGCTCAACGCGGGTGCGCTCGGCCGTCCGGCTGACCTGGTAGTGGGCGTCGGCCCGGGCGGCGACCTGTGGGCTGTGGGTGACCACCACCACCTGTCCGCCGACGGCCAGACGCGCCAGGCGCTGACCGACGGCGTCGGCCACGGCGCCGCCGACACCCTGGTCGACCTCATCGAAGATCATCAGCGGCCGGCGATCGGCCGCGAGGCTGGCCTCGATGGCCAGCGACAGGCGCGACAGCTCCCCGCCCGAGGCCACCGAGCCGAGCGGCGCGAAGGGCGCGCCGGCGATGGTGGCGATCTCGAACTCGACACGGTCGGCGCCAGCCGGGCCCTCGCGGCTCTCCGGAAGCGGCTCGACGGCGACACGGAAGCGGGCCTTGGCGAGGCGCAGCGGCGCGAGTTCGGCCTGTACGGCGGCGGCCAGGCGCGCCGCGGCGGCGGTGCGACCCTTGGTCAGGGCGGCGGCGGCGGCGCGCCAGGCTGCGCGGGCCGCGTCGGCCTCGGACCGGGCGTCCGCCAGAGCATCCTCCGCGCCGTCGATGGCGGCGAGGCGAGCGGCGAGGTCGGCTCGCGCCGCCGGCAGGGCGTCGACCTCCACCCCCAGGCGGCGCGCGGCGGCGCGCAGGGCGAAGAGGCGCTCCTCCGCCGCTTCCAGGCGTCCAGGTTCGAGGTCGAAGCTCTCCACCGCCGCGTCGATCGCCGCAGCCGCCTCGCCGGCTTCGATTAGGGTTCGGTCCACCGCCTCGGCGGCGGCGGCCAGACGTTGCGGCGCCTGACCCTCGGGATCGACGCCGGCGGCGAGCGCCCGCTCGCGGGCCCGGCCCAGGGCGCGAAAAGCCTGGCCGAGACGGCCCGAGAGGGTGTCCGGGGCCAGGGCCTCGCGAGCGGCGGCGATCTCAGAGAGAGCCCGTTCGGCCGCGCCGAGCAAGGCGCGCTCGTCGGCGAGCCGCGCCTCTTCGCCCTCGCGCGGGGCCAGGCGGTCGAGCTCGACCAGGCGTTCGGCCATAATCTCGCGCTCGGCGACGCCCGAGGCCGCGGCGGCCTGCGCCGTGTCCAGGCGCTCAGCGGCGGCCCGCCAGGCGCGCCAGGCGGCGCTGCAGGACTCGAGGTCCAGGCCGCCGAAGGCGTCCAGCAGCGGCCGGTGACTTTTGGCGTCGAGCAGACCGACGGCGTCGTGCTGACCGTGCACCTGAACCAGAACTTCGCCGGCCTCGCGCAGGGCGGCGACGCCGGTCGCCTGGTCATTGATGAAAGCGCGCGAGCGGCCGTCGGCGCCAAGCGAACGGCGCAGCACCAAGTCTTCGCCCCGGTCGAAAGCAAGACCCTTCTCTTCGAGCAGTTCCCAGACCGGATGATTGGAGGCCGGCGCGAACACGGCCGCCGCGCTGGCCTGGGCGGCGCCGCGCAGCACCAATCCAGCGTCCCCGCGGCCCCCGAGCGCAAGGCCTAGGGCGCCCAGGATCACCGATTTGCCGGCGCCGGTCTCGCCGGTGAGGACCGTCAGGCCCGGTCCGAAGGCGAGGTCGAGGCGATCTGCGAGCACAACGTCGCGGATGGCGAGACCTATCAACATGGTATGGCGAGGATGACCGAGAATCCCCGCGGCTCAAAGGCCGATCAGAGTCCCAGGAAACCGTGTACGAAGCCGCCCTTCTTCTTGGGCTTGGGCGGCGGCGCAGCCTTTTCTTGGGCCGCCACGACATCGGAGGCGTGTGTGGCGGTTTCGGTCTTGGCGATCTCCACCGCCGGCGGCGCGACGGTGGTCTCCTTGTGCCGACCCCAGGGCAGAATCCGCGGCAGGCCGGGACCGCGGTAGTCGGCCGGCGGCACGGCCGGGCGCAGGCCGCGCGAGGTCAGCAGCTTGTAGGCCTCCTGGTACCAGACATCACCCGGATAGTTGTAGCCGAGCACCGCGCCGTCACGCACCGCCTCGGCGTTGAGGCCGACGGAGAGATAGCAAACCACAAGGCGATAGAGCGCCTCGGGGGCGTGGGTGGTGGTCTGGTAGTCGTCGACCACCGACTTGAAGCGGCCGATGGCGGCGATGGGATCGCCGCCCCGCTGGTAGTAGCGGCCGACGGCCATTTCCTTGCCGGCCAGCTGGTCGACGGTCATGTCGTACTTGAACTTGGCGTCGCGGGCGTACTCGGTGGACGGGTAGCGCTTGAAAACCTCGGCCAGCGCGGCGCGGGCCTGCGCGGTTGAGGCCTGGTCGCGACCGACGTCGACGATCTGTTCAAAGTAGCAGATCGCCTTGATGTAATAGGCGTAGGGCGTGGCGGCGTTGCCCGGATAGAGCGCGATGAAACGCTCGGCGTCGGAGATCGCGTCGGCGTAGTTGTTGCCCTCGTAGTGGGCGTAGGCCTCCATCAGGATCGCCCGGCGCGACCACTCCGAATAGGGGTGCTGGCGCTCGACTTCCTTGAAGTAATTGGCCGCATCGTTCCACTCGTGACGGTCGAGATGCTCGGCCCCGACGTTATAAAGCACCTCCACCGGCGCTTCCTTGTAGGCCAGGGTGGGCTTCTTCTTGTGGAGGAGGGAGCATCCGGAGACGGCGACCGCCGCAGTCAGGGCGAGGAGGACGACAGCTCGGCCCCGAAAATTGCCTTTCACGAACGATCACCTCAGCGTAGGGGCGCGCCCCGCGCCAGCGTCCGGGGTTTCTACACGAGCCCGCCCGAGGCGCAATGATTCAGACGGCTCTGGCCAGCTTTGACTGCGGCTCGGCCCAGCGCCACGATTTTGCCTTAGCCAGCAGCGCCCGAACCAAGGCGTTGTTGAGGCCGTGGCCGGCATAGAGGCCTTCGTAGCGGCCGATGAGGGGCGCCCCCAGCAGATAGAGATCGCCGACCGCATCCAGCATCTTGTGGCGGACGAACTCGTCGTCCCGGCGCAGACCGCCTGGGTTGATCACTTTGTCGCCTTCGATCACCAAGGTATTGTCCAGCGTGCCGCCCCGCGCCAGGCCGGCCTGCCGAAGGGCGTCGACTTCGTGCAGGAAACCGAAGGTGCGATTGGTCGCCAACTCCTCGCGGAAGCTGACCTCGCCGACGGCCAGTTCCAGACGTTGACGGCCGATGGCCGAGCTTTCGAAGGCGATCTCGAAGGCGACCTCGAAACCGTCGGCCGGGAGCAGGGCGGCCGACTTCTCGTCCTCGCTGACCACGACCGGCTCGAGAATCTCGATGAACCGGCGTTGCGCGGCCTGCGGCTTGCGGCCGGCGGCGTCGATGGCTTCGACGAAGGCGACGCAGGAGCCGTCCATGATCGGCACTTCCGGTCCGTCGATCTCGACGATGGCGTTGTCGACGCCGAGGCCACAGAACGCCGCCATCAGGTGCTCGACGGTGGAGACGGTGACGCCGTCGGCGTTGCCGATCACCGTGCCAAGGCGCGTGGCGCAGACCGCCTCGGCGCGGGCCGGGATGGCGGGATCGAGATCAGCCACGTCGGTGCGCAGGAAGCGGACACCCGCCCCGGGAGCAGCCGGCCGCAAGGTTACGCGGACGGGCTTGCCGGTGTGGATGCCGACCCCCTCCAGGGTGACCGGCCGGGCGAGAGTGACCTGGTGAAACGGCGACAAGACGATGCTCACTCAAACACGAGCCACGGCTCGGACGGCGTTGCTGCGGCGCCGCGAAGCGCCCCCTCGTTTGTCCCTTAAGCTGCGCCGGTCGAGGCGCAAACACACGTCCTGTTTCCGACTGTTTCTCGGATAAGGCTTTGAAATATGCCGAAATTTTGCCGCAAACAAAGCGGCCGGCAAAGGGCTCTGTCGAGCCTCTCACCGTCCGTAATATGGCTCTGAGGCGCTCGGCTAGTTGGCGAGACGCCGCAGGAAGGAGGGGATCTCCAGGTCCTCGTCTTCGGCCGCATCCTCGTCTTCGTAGACCTCTTGGGCCGGCTGGGCCTGGCTCATCGTCCTGGCGGGCGCGGCGTGCCCTTCGGCGCGACGGCCGCCGAACAGGCTCAGCCAGCCCCCCGATTTCTGACGACGGTCGTCGCCGTAGCGCGGCGGCATAGCGAAGGGCTTTTCTTCGGGGACGGCGGGAGCTGAGATGGCTGGCTGAAGCGGCGCGACGTTGTCGAACGGGAAGCCGGCCTGAGCGGTCACCGGCTCGGAGGCGAAGGCCATGGCTGGGACGGGCTGGGGCGCGTTGGCCGGCTGCAGATCGACCACCGGGGCCGGAGCGTAGACCACTTCGGGCTCGTACTTGGGCGTGATCGCCGCCATCGCCGCGCCGTCCATGCCGGTGGCGACCACGGAGACCCGAACCACCCCTTCCAGGGCCGGATCGAAGGCGGCCCCGAAGATGATGTTGGCCTCGGGATCGACCTGGCCGGAGATGGCGTTGGCCGCTTCGTCGACCTCCAACAGGGTCATGTCGAGACCGCCGGTGATGTTGACCAGCACTGCACGTGCGCCCTTGAGCGAGACCTCGTCGAGGAGTGGGTTCTGGATGGCGTTCTCGGCCGCCATCAGGGCGCGGCCCTCGCCGGACGCCTCGCCGGTGCCCATCATCGCCTTGCCCATCTCGGTCATCACCGTGCGGACGTCGGCGAAGTCGAGGTTGATCAGGCCCGGCAGGACCATCAGGTCGGTGATCGAACGCACCCCCGAGTGCAGCACCTGGTCGGCCAGGCCAAAAGCCTCGGCGAAGGTGGTCCGTTCGTTGGCGACCCGGAACAGGTTCTGGTTCGGAATGACGATCAGGGTATCCACATAGCGCTGCAGCTCGCCGATGCCGGCGTCGGCCAGGCGCATGCGGTGGCGCCCCTCGAAGTGGAACGGCTTGGTGACCACGCCGACGGTGAGGATACCGCGCTGGCGGGCGCACTTGGCGATGATCGGGGCGGCGCCGGTGCCGGTGCCGCCGCCCATGCCGGCGGTGATGAACACCATGTGGGCGTTGTCGAGATGCTCGCCGATCTCAGGCTCGGACTCCTCGGCGGCCGACATGCCGACCTCCGGGTGCGCGCCGGCTCCGAGCCCCTGTGTGACGCTGACGCCGAGCTGGATGCGATTAGGCGTCTTGGAAAACTGCAGCTGCTGGGCGTCGGTGTTGGCGACGACGAATTCGACGCCCTCCAGACCCGCCTCGATCATGTTGTTCACGGCGTTGCCGCCGGCGCCACCGACGCCGAAG